>Ga0114962_10000207_pt1 | contig 50600 bp, 41 predicted proteins | sample C_130820_MF_Meta_FD_87017 | JGI IMG/M metagenome (GOLD analysis project Ga0114962, IMG submission 87017) | Freshwater microbial communities from Lake Croche, Canada to study carbon cycling - C_130820_MF_MetaG | ecosystem: Environmental > Aquatic > Freshwater > Lake | place: Lake Croche, Canada... | reverse complement strand
GTTCATAAACCACTAGTTTCTCTTTGTCTGGTTTAACAAAATTAGTAGTAGCAGTGCTCCAGGAGTAAGGCATTTGTCCCGTTTGCAAAACCGTTACTTCTCTTTCCTGTCCTACAGGATAAGGAGGTAAGTTGGGATAACTTGTTGATGGAATATAAGGGTCATCATAAGGCGATAATACTAAAGTGGAATACGGATCGGCGGTTTTTACAATTGTCGGTGAACCGGAAAGAGGAGTCGTGTCAACCACCCAATATTGATACGTAGTAATCACTCCTGAGGTCAGGCCCGATAATTCCAACCAAAATTTACCATTGGTTGGATCTTTTTTCATAGAATAACTAGAATCCGGTTGCCAATTATTAAAACTTCCGGCCACATAAACGAAGTCTTTCCCTGGAGCATCGAGTACCAAAGTAGCTTTAGTTGCGTCAGACAAATTATAATTAATTCCATCTTCAAGGCCAGTTGGAATAGCTTCTGATACAGTCCCAGGATTAACAATTACACTGAATTTTTCAGTAATGGTAGTTGTACCTTGATTAATTACCAATTCATATTTTTGGTTTGAAGTAATCGCAGAATGAGTGAAACTATAATTTGACGTAGTTGCGCTATTTAAAATAGTTCCATTTGCTTTTAAAGTATAAGATGCAGTACCATTCGTATTATTAGCGATAATATTAAAATTACTTCCTGAATTAAGTATCGTAGCACTATTTTGAACTGGAGCTGTCAAAGTAGCCTGAAAAGCACCAACATTAAGGAACAAATCTGGCCCGTTTTTAAGGGAACCATCTGCCGATCTAAACACCACGCAAATCTCGGTAATGGAACTTGAGGTAGGAACACCAAAATAAGTATATAAATTTGGTCCCATATCTAATTTATAAGTTGTTCCTGAAACCAAAATTAAGGCGGGTTGGCTGCTATTATTTCCCCAACTCCCTATAACTTTTTGCCATCTTTGCCCATCCACAGTCAAGCCAATATGAGCATAAATAATTCCTGCATAAGTAGCTAAGGGCGTTCCTGTTTTATTAAAATTAATACTGACTGCTCCATCAGCTAATGCAGGTGAGGGTATTGTCGTAGTTTGAGCAAAACTAAAAGCACTTATCATTATAAAAAGGAGGATACTATTTCGCATATTTATTTTCAATCAGGATTAATATTTTACAACCAAAATCTTTTGGAAGTTTAAACATAGTTGAATTTTCCTGCCTATTTTAAAAAAAATGATTTAGAGGCTCACGAAAACGTTTTCGTGTTGAAAACTTTAGTGTTCATGTTGTCTATATGAGTTAATTACAAACAATATTCTTTATTTTTAGAAAAATAAAAAGCCAAAAAAAGGCTGTCTAAAGACAGCCTTTTCATCAAAAAATTCAAATTATTATTCTTGATTAGGAATCATTAAATAACTTCCATCAAGATCATTAAAATATATTTTATATTTTGATTTAGAAACTGGTATATCGCCTGAACTAGAACCATTAGCAGGATATCCGGAAAAGGCTTTATCTCCCCCCCAACTTTGGTCCCATGCATTGTTTGCTCTAAATTTTCCTGCACCATCAAACAAATCAGTATTTAAAGACCACAAATGAGGATTAAAGGTTGATTTAGTCATTTCTGTATCATCTCCATTCCAACCTTCTTCAGATCCGGTTCTCGAAGAACCTAAATATCCAATCCTAGCTTGAATTGTGGCTACAGAAGCATTATAAGAAACTAAAGAAGCTGCTAAAGTCACTGTATTCATAGTAAAAGTATAATAACCCGCTGTCGCCACTATAAATACACCCGGATCAGACTGTGAATCTAGAGTTTTAATTTCAATGGTAGATTTATCTGCTCCCATACCTAATTGAGGTAACCAACTCCCTAATAATGAAATGAATTTAAATTCACCAGCATTAAAATATCCTGTGAATTTATAGTCATTAGCAATAGTTCCACTTCTAAATAAAGGCTGATGAATTGTAGTAGAAGTATTATCGTAACCTCCTTGAACAGCAGTTCCAACAAGGTACCAATCTGTAAAACCATATGTCAGTAAACCCGAATAAGTATTTATACTAATTGAAACGGAAGTTTCAGAAATCAAAGGAACACCTCCAGAAACTGTTGAAAATATTTTTAAATCAAATAATTTAGGTTCTCCGGGAACAGCACCAAGATCAATGGCCGCTTGATTTAAATTTTTAACAATTATAGCTAACTGAGTTGCATTTGATGTTACTCCAAGTATTTTTGCAGCTGTAAAATCACCGCCTTTAATATCCATCATTAAAGTATAGCTTGTAACCACTGTTTTAGAATATTTAGCTGCAGACCAAGAAAACATTTCCAATTCTTTATCTCCATTAGATTCCATCAACACAAATTGTTTGTTGTTTTCAGGTGTCATCATTTCTGGCGCATTAATAACTTCTAGTAGGGGCCTATTTTCAACATCATCACCTGAACAGGATAATGATAGGACACTAATAAATGCGAATAATATTTTGTAAGTATTTTTCATTTTATTATTGTTTTTTATGCTTAATTAATATCCTGGATTTTGTTGTAAAGTAGGATTTGCCTGAATAGCTGTTGCGGGAATTGGCATTAAGTTTCTAAAGGATTCAGTGGATGTGCCATTTTGAACTCCTCCTTTCCATTGCCAAATTTTATCTCCTCCAGTGAATTTATCAAAGCGAATCAAATCTGTTCTTCGGTGACATTCCCAGAATAATTCTCTTCCTCTTTCTGCCAAAATAAAATCAAGAGTTAAGCTTCCAGCACCAATTGGAGCAGCATTTGCTCTGGCTCGAATTTTATTTATATACGTTAATGCTAAAGTAGAATTTCCACTTGCTCCTCCTCTAAGCGTAGCTTCAGCATACATTAAATAAACATCTGACAATCGAAACATTGGAAAATCAGTATCTGGCATATCATTTCGCTGTGCGGCTGTTCCATTAGAGTTAACATTTGTATATTTCGTAACGGCATAACCATCAGTAAAGGTTCCAATATTAGCAATGTCTAAAGTTTGTCCATCAGTATAAAAAGTTCCTCTAGAATCTCCTGTTGCTGTTACGTCTGGAAAACTTTGAACAAACTCTTTTCTAGTTCTCAGTCCTGCCCATCCACCATCCATTCCTTGTGCGGCGGCATCCATGCTGCCTCCGATAGATGCGTGCAAAATAAAACTCATTCCACCTCCACCAGCTCTGATCGCATTTCCATCTGCAACTACCGGAAAAATAGTTTCGGTTTGAGCGCCATTTCTATTGTTATCTGCAGTAAACAAAAATCGGTAAGAAACCTCAGCAAAGGAATAACCAGAAGAGGTAATTATTTCATTAGTCAAGGTTACCGCTTCATTGTATTTATTCTCGCCAGTATAAACTACCGAATTCAAATAAATTTGTGCCAATAAAAATTTAGCCGCTGTTTTGTCTATCCTACCATATTCATTAGTTTTAGAATCTTTAAGACTTGATTCCAAGTCTTTTAATTCGCTTTCTACATATGTAAAAACTTCTGATCTGGTTTTTTGTACAGGATAAAAGAATCCCACTGGATCATTTTCAGTTGTAATAGGTACATTCCCAAATAAATCCATTAGTTGAGTATATGAAAAAGCTCTTAAAAATCGCGCTTCAGCACGGTAAGTAACTATTTCTGCTTTCAAATTAGCATCAACTCCTCTTACAATTAATTTCTCCTCTGTTGTCTGTCTCAAAAACTCATTTGAAAGACTGATTTCATAAAAAGCTCTGGAATAAATTCCGTATAAAAACTCATTATTTGAGGCCCATCTTTGAGAATTCATGGTTGGCAGTGTTCCATCGGCCCATGAAATAATAGCTTCATCTGTTGTAATTTCCTGCATAATAAAAAGCAATCTTAAATAGCTACTGAAATCACCTCCAATTCCTGAAATATCGGGATTTCCATCACCATCATTTCCTCCTACGTACAATCCGGAATATAATTTGGCAAGAACCTGTTTGTAAGAACTGGGACTTGTAAAAAATTGTTCCGACAAAAACTCATCGTCATCTTTTGGCATTACTTCTAAATCGTTGGAACAAGACGTTAAAATTGTATTTAAAGCTAAAATTATTAGCAGTAAATAGGGTATATTTTTAAATAATCTTTTCATTTTGTTTTATTTTTAAATTTTGTTTTCAATGTATTGACACCGTTAGAAATTTGCATTTACTCCAAACAAATAGGTTCTTGCTCTTGGATAGATTGTTCCATCAATACCATTAAATTTTTCAGGATCAATTCCGTTGTACTTGGTAATTGTTAATACATTTTGAATACCCGCTGAAAAACGTAAAATAACCGATTTTAAAAGTGATTTATTTAAAGTATAACCAACAGTCAGATTGTCCAATTTTATAAATGAAGCATCTTTTACAAAATAATCCGAATAATATCTTTGGGTACCATTATCTTCAGAGGTGAATCCCGTTTTATAATAGTCGGTGGTAATATTCGCTAAATCGGTCTCTCTTCTCAAAGCTTCGTCCAAATAGCCTTTAGAAGAACTTACATTGTCAAAAACATAATTCCCAATACTTGCTCTCCAACTCATTACAAAATCAAAATTATTGTAATTCAAAGTACTAAATAATCCAAAATTATAATCGGCTGCTGGTTTTTTAAATCGATAACGATCTGCATTATCAATAATTCCATCACTATTTCGATCTACATAAGCACCTTGAATTGGTCTTTTGTCAGCATCATACAATTGTTCGTATACGTAAAATGAATTTGGAGCATAACCGACAGAGTTTATTAAAACCTTATTTCCAGTACCTCCAAGGATATTATCACCTGTAATGTATCCTTCAAAACCTGGAACTGTTACTCCTAAATCTGAAACTTTCTGGTTAATATAAGTAGTATTAAAAGCGACATTCCAGTTCAATTTATCATTCCTTATTATATCAGACTCTATACTAAATTCAACTCCCTTAGTATGAACGCTTCCAATATTTGCAAATCCGGCATTTCTTAAGTTAGCGCCGTCAGGATAAGCAATAAAAGCTAGAAGATCATTTGATTTTTTATCAAAATAGTTAATTGAACCTGAAATTCTATTATCAAATAATCCATAATCCAATCCAATATTTGTTTCAGCGATTTCTTCCCATTTTACATTTTCATTATAACCTTCTGTTCGAGCAACTGGATAAATCGTGTTTCCAAAAATGTACTGTGAATTAATTGTTCCTAAAGACACTCTTCTTAAATAATCATAAGAAGCACTAATATCTTGCTGTCCAGTTTCACCATAACCCAATCTTAATTTTAGGTTTGAAAGTATTTTGTTGTCTTTTAAAAAAGATTCTTCTGTTATATTCCAGGCAAAAGCTCCTCCTGCAAAATTAGCCCATCTGTTTTCTTTAGAAAAACGAGAAGATCCATCTCTTCTGTAATTCACTGTCAACAAATATTTACTATCAAAACCTATATTTAAACGTCCAAAATAAGATTGTAAATTAATATCCGGATCAGTTTCAACGTCTTCTAATGGGGTTGGCCTTCTTGTATCTCCACTTACATAACCTTCCCTTTGAAACAATTGATAATTATACCCTGCTGTAGCATCTACTTTAAACTTGCCAATATCTTTGGTGTAATTAAAATAGGCATTTAAGTTTTTATTTTGACGCGCGTCGGTATAACTTTTATAATCCCCAACATTATTCCAATTTCCTGAACTAAAATTATTAAGTTGAAAACCAGTAATACTTTGGTTACTTACATCAGTATATCCACTACTGTCAAATCGATCAATTCCCATTTCTACAACAGCTCTTAAATCTTCAAAAAAGTGGAGTTTGTAATCTAATCTTACATTTCCCCATTTTCGAGTAGAGGTTGATCTGTTATCCGTTTGATTCAAAAGGGCAACGGGGTTTTTGGCAGCTAATAAATTGACATTCCCATTGGGTTCCAACCATTCAAAATAACCGCCATAACGAGAATCTGACTGATATACAGATTGTGTAGGATCAAATCCTATTGCACTTCCTATAACTCTACCCTCATCTTGAAATCTGTTTTTACCAAAAGACATATTTCCACTAATATCAACTTTTAAATGGTTGTCAAAAAACACGGGATTTAATGACAAAGATGCCGTTGTTCTTTCAAAGCTTGTATTATTAAGAATCCCAGGATTATTTGTATTTCCTACCGAAAGACGCGCAGGGACTTTATTAAACAAAGAACCACTTGCCGATATATTGTTATTAGTTGTTAGAACAGTGCTGAAAATTTGGTCTTGCCAATTAGTATTTGCTGAACCTAATTTTGCAATTTGAGCCACTGTTCCCTCTTCATTAACCAAGGCACGAAATTGATCAGCACTTAAAGCATCTATCTGTCTGTCAATTGTATTTACTCCAACTTGTGAATTAAAAGAAACTTTCACGCCTCCTTTTGATCCTTTTTTGGTTGTGATTACTATTACACCATTTGCTGCCCGTGAACCATAAATAGCCGCCGCAGACGCATCTTTAAGAACAGTAAACGACTCAATATCATTTGGATTAATAGTGGATAAGATACTTGTTGCTCCATTTGGTGTTGTATTACTTAATGGAAGTCCATCAATAATTATCAACGGATCATTTGAGGCATTTAGCGAAGATCCACCACGAATTCTAATGTCTGCTTTTGCTCCTGGAGCACCGCCTCCTGTAACATTAACTCCAGATATACGACCATTAATTAAACTTTCTGGCGTTACCGTTAAACCTTGATTAAATTCTTTTGAGGAAATTTGAGATACTGAACCGGTTGCATCTTTCTTTTTTACCGTTCCATATCCAATTACGACCACTTCACTTAAAGTATTAGAATCTTCTTCAAGATTTACAATTAAGTCCGTTTGCCCAGAATATTTAACAATAAAATTTTTATACCCAATATACGAAAAAACGAGAATATCATTTTGTTTTAAATTAGGCAAAGTAAATTTTCCGTCAAAATCTGTTGCAGTTCCTTTGATCGTCCCTTGAACAATTACATTTACTCCTGGAATAGGTTGCTTAGAAATTTGATCTAAAACAGTCCCTTCTAAAACGCCTTGTGCAAGGACACTCAAAGGGAGAAATAAAACCAATATCAACAACTTTTTATAAATTGTTTTCATACTTTTTGATTAAATTAAAATTAATTTTTTGTGCTTATATTTTTACTTCGAAGGATAAACCTAGGCTAATTTTCCTACCCATTTCAAAAAGATATTTTGAAGGGTCCACGAAAACGTTGTAGTGTTGACAACTTTATTGAATTATCAATTTTTAGTCGTTATTTTTTATATTAAAAGCACTTATGATTGTTATTTTTAACATATTATCAATTAAAAGCTAATTTAACCAACAATTCATTAAAATTAAAATTAACAAAAAAACAGTAAAACCACTTAATTAATAGATTAAATTAGAATAGATTTTAAATGTCGCCAATATGATAACATTAACTTCATATATAAGCCAAAATAAAGACTGACTAGAAAACTGAATTAAAGGAGAGTTACTTTACATATCCAAAAGGGATTAATAAAATAAACCAAGAATTTATACTCCATAAAAAAATGGCCTCTGAGTGATTCTTGATTTAGTACAATCTCGAGGATTTTAAACAAAAAAAAGGACCGTTTTTACGGTCCTTTGGAAATTAAATTATAAAAACTCTTAATTTGGATTCAACGTTAAAGTATAGATGTAATTTCTTGGATTACTTACATCTAAAGTAATATCATATTTTTGTCTAACACCATCATCCGTCCCCGGAACTGTTATGTCACCGCCAGTTCCTGAGTACTCAGTGAGAATATAAGGCGTTGATGTGCTTCCCAAAATAGAAATAACAGTTGTTCCTGCACCTGGAGGTACAGAAAGTGGATTACCTGTCAATGCTCCTGTCCAATCATTCGATTTAAATCTAAATTTTTTACCTTTAATTAAATCAATGGTCAATTTCCATTTATTAGTGTTATTTTCATCTGTCATTGGTACCATATTAGCAGATCCAACAACACTTTTCGCAGTTCCAAACACACCAAATGCTTTAATATATTTTACAGAATAAGACAGAGCCGAAGGAGTTAAATTAGCTTTTACTAAATAATGACCTGAAGTCGCTACAGTAATGCTAGCAGCAGAATTTCCCTCCGTTAATACTCCCGCACCACCTCCATATACTGTTGGCGCTTCAAAACTTCCACAAGGATCTGGTTTATAAAACTTATAAGTCCCCGCTTCTAAATACATATAACCTTCATAATCAATTTTGGAGGTAAAGCTTTTAGCTAGCAATTTAGGTCCTCCCGAAGGAGTTTCTGCCTCTTTAACAAAAGTCAATATTGGCAAAGCTGTAGAGTAACCAGTAACCGATAAAGTAATTGGATTAGAATACTGAACAAAAGCATTTTCGGAATTAATCCCTAAAGTAGATTTTACTCTAACATCTATATTCATTACACCACATTTAAAAGATGGCAATTTGTTCAATAAACTATTAAATTCAGCAACTTTGAAGCTACAATTTCTTACATCTGTACTTACAGCAATTCCTGTTCCCGAATATTCCACAGAATTTTTAAAAGTAGGGTCGGCATCATGATCTGATATTTCAATAGTGTAGGTTGGAACCGAAGCCACTCCGTTATTACATTTATCCCAATCAAATTGGGCAAATACATTGGCATCATTTTGCGTCAACAATATTGCAGGTGGCGTCACTGCGGATATATTCCGTAATGCAAAACCTTTAGCGCTTGGTATTGGATCTTTATCATTTGTACAAGAGCCTATGGTAATAAGCAAAAATGCAAATAGTGATCGTTTTAAAATATTTTTCATTTTTATAAAAATTATAAATTAATAGCCCGGATTTTGAGTCAAATTTGGATTGGCCTGCATCGCTTTTAATGGAATTGGAAATAAATTATAGGAATCTGGAATAGCAGTACCGTCTTTAACTCCACCTTTCCAAGGCCACAAATAAGAACCTCCGGCAAATTTTCCAAATCGAATTAAATCCGTTCTACGATGACCTTCAAAATTTAATTCTCTTGCTCTTTCGTCAAGAATAAAATCTAAAGTCAACTCTCCTGAACTTATAGACCCCGCATGAGATCTTTTTCTAACATCATTAACATATTCTAAAGCAAGCGCATTTGTTCCGCCCCCACCTCTTAAAACACATTCAGCATACATTAAATAAACATCCGCCAATCTAAATAAAGGAAAATCAGTTCCTGCAAATTGTGTTGGAATTGTGGTTCCTACAAAATTTGAATTTCTGAATTTGGTAGAAGGATATCCATCTTTCCATACTTTATAATCCGTCATTTCAAAATTATGCCTTTTATTCGCATCCGGATTCAGATAGTTAGACCAAAACAAATGCGCTCTATCATCAGAAGAAGCATCTAAGGCAGCGGGACTATTTCCAAATAAACCATACCAAGCCTTTGTAGCTCTGTGTCCACCCCATCCTGCAGTAGCTCCATAATCTATTAAAGTCATCGTGTCGGAACTTAAACTTCCATCTATTATATAAGTTGTATTTCCCCAACTTTGACTAACCAACGGGTCAGCAATTAAAGCATATATAATTTCTTCTTTAGCTACTGTTTGGTTATTATCTGCAGAAAACAAACTCTGAAAATTTGGGGCTAAAGAGTAACCTCCTTCATCGATAACCTTTTTGGCATAAATTAAGGCATCAGCATATCTTGCAGTGCCTGTGTATACTTCTGCATTTAAATAAAGTTTGGCTAACAACATTCTAGCCACTGCTTTATTCGCACGTCCGTATCCATTGGTTTGCGGCAATTTATCCTGAATTTCAATTAATTCTTTTTCTACAAAATTAAATAACTCAATTCTGCTAGATTGTTCCTTAGGAATGCTACTTCCTAAATCAGCTTCGGTAACCAAAACACCTTTGCCAAAACAATCAATCAAATAATAGTATGCCAAAGAACGTAGGAATCTAATTTCACTTTTGTATTGATCTTTGTTAGGCACATCCGCATTATCCATAACACTTATTAGATTATTACACTGGGGAACAGTATAATAAACTCTGTTATACAAGTATCTGAAAAATTTATTGTTGGCATCCCAATCGGAAGTGGTGGTCAATTGATCCAAACCGTTATCTCCCCAACGGTTCTTCATGTCATCGGCGGTAAAATCCTGTAAATTAACGATTCCTCTCAAAAAAGGCGATTCTCCGGCATCATCACCAGGAGTATCGGTTGTGTTAGGACCTCCAGCTCCGGATAGCGAAAAGGAACCGTACATTTTAGACACCAAACCTTCAATTGCATTTGGATCTTTGGCTAGCAATTGATCCAAGGTAATTTGTGTCTTTGGTTCTGTATTTAAATCATTGGAACAGCTGCTCACTAGTAATAGAACTAAGCCAAATCCCAGAATATTAGTTTTAATATTTTTCATAATACTATTTAATAAGAATTAAAAATCAAGATTAACTCCAAAAGTGTAAGTTCTTGGTCGCGGATAAAAACTCCTGTCAATTCCATTAAAGTTTTCTGGATCTTGACCGGAATATTTAGTAACAATAAAGAGATTATTCACGGAACCTGATAATCTTAAAGTTGATTTATTGATGAATTTTGCAAATTTATAACCTAAAGAAACATTGTCACATCTCAAGAAACTAGCATCTTCAAGCAAATAATCAGAAAAAGTAGCATTCCCATTAAAATTGGTAAAAAGAGGACTTGCACTTCCATCATAGAAATTTAAAACATTATTCAAAGAAGTTCCGTTTAACGGCGCTCCACTTTGAATATTACCATTGGTGAGCCTTTTTAAATTATAAACCTGACCTCCTATTTGACCTCTAAAATTAGCAGTGAAATCCCAGTTTTTATAATTAAAAGTCGAATTAAATCCGAAAGTCCAATTAGGACGTAATGCTTTGTAATAGCGATCTCCATTATCAATTTTTCCATCACCATTCAAATCCGTATAAGCTCCAACAATGGGCTGTCCTTTTGTATCATAGATTTGTTGAAAAACCCAAGCAGAATAAGGTTGGCCTCCAACGGGATTAAAAGCGAGATAAACCCCCGTTTGATTTAAACCGCTTCCTGTATCCTGAACTACAGAAACTCCTTTTAAATCCGTAACCGAATTATAATTGTAAGCGATATTCCCTCCTAATCCAAGATAAAAATCATCAGTTCTAATCGCTTTTACATTTAAATTTAATTCAAATCCATTCCCATCGATAGATCCCACATTTTTTATAAACTCAGATCCACCAGTTCCTTGACCAGGAGGACTTGGAACAACTGCTAACAAATCAGTAGTTTTACGTTTGTAAACATCGAAACTTCCGGTCAAAATACTTCCTTGGAATAATTCAAAATCCAATCCTAGATTAATCGTACTTGTTTTTTCCCAAGTAATATTTGGATCAAATGGTAATGCCGTATAAGTATTCAAACCTGGCAAATATTGTCCATTTACATTTCCTATTCCAAATAAAGGTCTAGAAGGGAAATATCCTACTGTTCCAGCAATATTAGCTTGACCCGTTTTTCCCCAACCAATTCTTAGTTTTAAGTCTTGGATTGAATTGATATTTTTAAGAAATGTTTCTTCTTTTAATTTCCAAGCTGCTCCAACAGCTGGAAAATAACCCCAACGCTTATCTTTTTGAAATAAGGAAGAAGCATCGGCTCTAAAAGTAGCAGTAAATAAGTATTTGCCTAACAAATCAAAATTAGTTCTAGCAAAATAAGCTTGTAAATTAAGTGGTAAAAAATATCGGTTATATGGATTTTCGGGATCAATTTTAGGCTCTCTGATTCCGGTAGATAGATTGTTTTGAAATTGTTCTGAAAAACCATCATTTCTAAAATCCTGATAGGAATATCCGCCAGTTGCATCAAATTTCGTTACAAAACCTTTAAGACTTTTTGAATAGGCCATATAAGCATCCATCGTTTTATTGGTAGATGTTTGATGTTCTAAATAATTCAATCCAGGATTAAAAAGATAATTTGATGCTGGATCCGTTCCTTGATTAAAAGTATACGTTTGAATTGCATTATTAGCAAATGATTCTCTTATTAAAGATTGAGAAGCATCTAATCCTAAATTCACAACAGCTCTTAAGTCCTTTAAAAAGGGAAGTTTATAATCAAATTCTACATTCCCAAGAAAACGAATAGCACGCTCTGGGCGAGATCTTTGTTCCAATATCGCTAATGGATTAGTAGCGCCATTTGTAAAATCTCTTCCTCCGTTTAAAATAGTCTCTTGATAATATCCTGAAAATTTGTTGGCATAAGAAGGTCCATAAACTGGTTTTGTGGGATCCATACTCATTGCTCCATAGAGAGCGCCACCTTCGTCAATTGAATTCTTATTGGTATAGGTCCCTTTAGCATTTACGTCTATTTTTAAATTATCATTTAATAATTTAGGGGTCATTTTAAGGGAATAACTTACTCTTTCATAATCACTGGTTTTTACTAACCCTTGATTTTTAGCATAACCAACAGATGCTCTAAATGGAACTTTTTTATTTAAATTAGCTCTAGCACTAAAATTATGATCTGTAGAAATCGCTGTTCTAAATATTTGACTTTGCCAATCCGTATCACTTATTAATCGACCTTCAATTTGCGGAGTAGATAAATCATCGACCGCACTCGTACTTGGATCATCGATTCCTAGTAAATTTGTTTTTGTTGAATGATATTGTTCTATAAATTTTATGAAATCAGAAGCTTTCATAACATCCAATTTTTTTCCCACTTTACCAATAGAAACATTGGACGAATAATTATACTGTGGCGCTCCTGTAGTTCCTTTTTTAGTGGTAATAATAATAACCCCATTAGAAGCTCTTACCCCGTAAATAGCTGTTGCAGAAGCATCTTTCAAAACCGAAAAACTCTCTACATCATTTGGATTTATCAATGTAAATGGATTACTTACTCCTGCAGGATTTAGATCCCCTATTGGCACACCATCTATAATAATTAAAGGATTATTGGACGCACTCAAAGAAGCTCCTCCTCTAATTCTAATATTTGGCGACGAATCCGGCTGACCACCATCATTCGTGATTCTAACTCCGGCAACCTTTCCTGTCAACAATTGATCGACAGAAATAATTGCCCCTTTATTAAAATCTTTAGCTGTTAATAAGGTAACCGATCCCGTGGCATCCTTCTTCTTTGAAGTTCCATACCCCACTTGTACTACTATTTCTTGCAGCTGATTCGTCTCTTCTTCTAGATTTATATTTATTTGTTTTTGTGAATCATAAACAAATGTGGTTTTTTTATAACCTACAAAAGAAAAAAGAATTATATCTCCTTTTTTTATTTTAAGTAATTTAAATTTTCCTTCAATATCAGTTGATGTACTGATAGCAGTTCCTTTAATATTTACATTTACTCCCGGAAGAGGTTGTTTAGATATTTTATCTAAAACAGTTCCTCCCAAAGCAATTTGAGCTAAGGCGCTAAAAGGAAGAAAAAGGATTAAAAATAACAACTTTTTGTAAATTGTTTTCATACATTTTGGTTAAATTAGGATTTGGTTTTCACTTATATTTTTACTTCGAAATATAAACGTAGGAAAAAAAACCTACAAATGTTAAAAACATTTGTTCCTCGGCTTACTAAAACGTTTTCGTGTTGAAAACTTTCTATAGTATTCAATTATTAAGCAATTAATATTCGATATACTAAAATATAATTTACCTTTATTGAGTTATCAATATATTAAAAGCAATTACAGCTGAAAACAATTAAACTTATTTTTCTTTTTTTTGAAATTATTTATCCAAATCCATACCTTGCAACACCTATATAATTAAATTATTATTTTTTTAATTAAATGGTATTAATTAAATTCCAATGAGAAGAAAAGTAACATTAAAACACATTGCTAAAGAATTAGACGTTTCGATTTCTACGGTTTCAAAAGCCTTAAAAAATAGCACTGAAATAAGTGAAGATACACGACTAAAAGTGCAGGCTTTTGCCAAATTATACAACTACAGACCCAATTTAATTGCACTAAGCTTAAAGAACAAAAGAACAAAAACAATCGGTATTATAATTCCAGAAATTATTCATCATTTTTTTGCTACAGTAATTAGCGGAATTGAAAGTGTAGCTAATGAAAAAGGGTATAATGTTATCGTATGTCTTTCAGACGAATCCTTTGACAAAGAGGTTATCAACATGGAATTACTCGCAAATGGAAGTATTGATGGCTTTATAATGGCCGTCTCTAAAGAAACGCAACTTAAAAAAGACTTTCATCATATTACAGAAGTAATCAATCAAGGCATGCCTGTTGTTATGTTTGATCGGGTAACTAATGACGTCCTTTGTGACAAAGTCATCATAAATGATAAATTAGCGGCTTTTGACGCAGTACAATATTTAATAAATAAAGGTTTTAAAAAAATTGCACTTTTGACTACTGTTGATTATGTAAGTGTAGGGAAATTAAGAACAGAAGGCTACATAAAAGCGATAAAAAATAATGACTTGAAAATAGATGAAAATTTAATTGTCAAAATAGAAGACATTGAAAATTGCGCTGTCCAAATCGAAGAATTACTTAAAAATAATGCTATAGAAGCCATCTTTGCAGTCAATGAATTATTCGCCGTTAATGCCATAAAAATCGCAAATAAATTAGGCCTAACCGTTCCCAAAGATATTTCTATCATTGGCTTCACGGATGGAATCATTTCAAAATATTCATCTCCGAGTATCACAACTATTAGTCAAAATGGAATAAAAATGGGCAATAAAGCGGCCGAAATGCTCATCAATAGATTGGAATCAGAAGAGGAAGAAGCGGAAGACGAACACTACAATACTGCCGTAATTGAAACACATTTAGTAGAACGAGAATCAACCATTTGATACTAACTTTAAAAAAAACCTAAAAAAATTTATTAATTAATATTTTTTATTACTTTTACCTCCTATCAAAACTATATTTTTACTTCGAAATATAAATTAAGTTTTGATAAGCAAAGCGCTTATCGTACATTCAATATAATTTACGATAATGGAAAAACCCAAATTAAGTTTTTGGCAAATTTGGAATCTTAGTTTTGGATTCTTAGGTGTCCAAATTGGATACTCCCTTCAAAATGGAAATACAAGCAGAATATTAGAAGCACTTGGAGCTGATGTTCACAGCATCGGTTATTTTTGGCTTGCTGCTCCTTTAGCTGGTTTAATTGTACAACCTATAATTGGTCTTTCAAGTGATCGAACTTGGACACGATTAGGCCGACGTATTCCTTTTATCTTCTTTGGCGCAATTGTTTCAGCTTTAGCTATGTTTTTCATGCCGAATGCGGAATATTTTACCTTTTTATTACCTCCACTAATTTTTGGCGCAGTTATGCTTTTGCTCATGGATACTTCATTTAATGTAACCATGCAACCTTTTAGGGCTCTAGTTGGAGACATGGTAAATGACGAACAACGCAATCTTGGGTTTTCACTACAAAGTGCTTTAATCAATTTTGGAGCTGTTTTCGGATCATTACTGCCTTGGATCCTTACTAAATCAGGAATGTCTAATGTGCCCGCAGCTGGCGAAAAGGTGGCTGAATCTGTAATCTGGTCCTTTTATATTGGTGGCGCTATTTTACTGGCAACGGTGTTATGGACTGTTTTCAAAACTAAAGAATATACCCCAAAAGAACATGCTCAGTACAATAAAATCAATCTAGAAAAGAACGAAAAGAAAGAGAAATCAAATGTTTTAACCCTTATCACTAATGCTCCTAAAATATTTTGGCAATTGGGTTTTGTACAATTCTTTTCGTGGTTTGCCTTGTTTTTAATGTGGGTTTACACCACTCGTGCAATTGCAAATCAAATTTGGGGATCGGAAGCCATCGATCCAAAATCTATAGGGTTCAACGAAGCGGGGGACTGGACTGGTGTGCTCTTCGCTTTCTACAGTGCAATTGCAGCAATCTTCTCCTTGTTAATCCCTTCAATTGCTAAATTAATTGGCCGTAAAAAAGTATATAGTTTTTCGCTTTTACTAGGAGGAATTGGTTTGATTTCTATGTTTCTTGTTCGAGATAAAAACATGCTTTTATTATCTATAGCCGGTGTTGGTTTAGCATGGGCCGCAATTCTGGCAATGCCATACGCTATGTTATCCGGATCTTTGCCTGCTGACAAAATGGGCGTTTACATGGGATTATTTAATGCAACTATAACCTTGCCACAAATCGCCGCCGGAATTTTAGGAAGTACATTAATTGCATTATTTGGAGGGCAACCAATGGCAATAATTGTAATAGCTGGATGTTCCATGATGACTGCCGGCTTAGCTGTTTTTCTAATTAAAGAAACAAAACCTACCCTAAATAACAATATAATTTCAAATGAATAAAAAAGCTTTCATATTCGACTTAGATGGTGTTATAGTTGACACCGCTAAATACCATTTTTTAGCTTGGAAAAAAGTGGCCAGCCAAATTGGTATTGAATTTACTTTGGAGAATAATGAACTTTTAAAAGGCGTAAGTCGCGTCAGATCATTAGATATCATCTTAGAATTAGGGGAAATAAAAGCCTCACAGGAAGACAAAAACAAATGGCTAATCCAAAAAAACCAATACTATTTAACTTATTTAGTCGATATGGATCAAAGTGAAATTTTACCTGGAGTACTTCCTGTTTTGAAATTTTTAAAAGATCAAAATCAACTAATTGCATTAGGATCGGCTAGTAAAAATGCTCGACCAATTTTAGAAAAAACGAATATCATTCATTATTTTGACGCAATTGTTGACGGAAATGATGTTTCTAATGCCAAACCAGACCCTGAAGTATTTCTTCGGGCAGCTCAGTTATTGAATGCATCCAATGAAAATTCGATAGTTTTTGAAGATTCTGTTGCTGGAATTCAGGCGGCAAATACCGCTAAAATGGTCAGTATTGGTATAGGAGAAAAAACTACTTTACAAGAGGCAGAATTCATTTTTAAAGATTTCTTACAAATTGACACAAGCTTTTTAGAAGCATTAATTGACAAGTAAAACACAGAAAAAGCCAAAAGGCAAATAGAATTTAAAGCAACCTACAAACTTTAATATTTAAAACTTTTAAAGACTTAAAAAATAAAGAAATGAATCAAGATTATATTATACCCGACAATTGGTCGATAATTGAAGAAGGTTTTGATACTGAAAGCATAAAATCCTCCGAAAGCCTTTTTAGTATTGGAAATGGCGCAATGGGACAACGCGCTAATTTTGAAGAAACATACAGCGGAAAAACGTTTCAAGGTAGTTATATTGCTGGAATTTATTATCCTGACAAAACTAAAGTGGGATGGTGGAAAAATGGGTATCCTGAATATTTTGCCAAAGTGTTAAACGCTCCAAATTGGATTGGAATTGATATCGAAATTAATGGCGAAAATCTGGATTTAAATAAATGTACTGAAGTTAAGAACTTTCGTCGCGAATTAAACATGAAAGAAGGTTGGTACAACCGCTCTTTTCAAGCAATTTTGCAAAACGGAACTGAAATTGCAGTAAATGTTCGTCGCTTTCTATCCTTGGACATCGATGAATTGGGTGTAATTAAATATGAACTTAAGCCACTAAATAGAGATACTACAATCATTTTTAAACCTTATATTGATGCTGGAGTTAGCAATGAAGATGCAAACTGGGAAGAAAAATTTTGGGAATCGCTTTCTGTAAAAAGGGATGAAAATTCTGCGTTTGTAACAGCACAAACATTTAAAACCCATTTTATTGCAACAACATTTATGCAAAATTCTATTTTCATAAATGATAAACTTCAAACTGTTTCTTCAGAAAAAAACACTGAAAATAAGGAGAAAATCCAGTTTGAATATCGAGTTAATATTATTCAAGGCGAAAAGGCTTCCATTGAAAAACTAGGTGGATATACCGTATCGTTAAACTATGAAAATACTCAAACTGCTGCTGAAAATATAATAGCTAAAGGACTATTACTTGGTTATGCACAATTATTAGAAAATCAAATACAAGCCTGGTCAAAAATCTGGGAAATGTCTGACATCACTATAGACGGCGATGTAAAAGCACAACAAGGTATTCGTTTCAATATATTTCAATTAAACCAAACCTATTTAGGAAAAGACTCTCGTTTAAATATTGGTCCAAAAGGATTTACAGGTGAAAAATATGGCGGTTCTACTTATTGGGATACCGAAGCCTACTGTATTCCGTTTTATATGGCCACTAAAAGCCACAATGTAGCCCGGAATTTATTGACTTATCGATACAATCAATTGGATAAAGCGATTGAAAATGCTGCCAAATTAGGATTTTCTAATGGTGCTGCTTTGTATCCAATGGTTACTATGAATGGCGAAGAATGCCATAACGAATGGGAAATTACTTTTGAAGAAATTCATAGAAATGGAGCGATTGCTTTTGCAATTTTTAACTACCATCGCTTTACTGGAGATTATTCTTATATTCCTGAAAAAGGATTGGAAGTTTTAATTGGAATTGCGCGTTTTTGGCATCAAAGAGCTACGTTTTCAACGAATAAAAATCAATATGTAATTCTAGGTGTTACAGGTCCAAATGAATATGAAAACAACGTTAATAATAATTTCTATACGAATTTTATTGCCAAATGGTGTCTGGAGTATACTTTCGAACAAATCAAAAAAGTAGCATTAGAATATCCTTCTGATCACCGAAGAATATCCAAAAAAGTAAAAATATCGGATTTAGAATTGCAATCTTGGAAAAAAGTAGCTGAAAACATGTACTTCCCATTTTCGGAAGAACATCAGGTTTATTTACAGCAGGACGGCTTTTTAGATAAAGAATTAGTGAAAGTGGCCGACCTGGATAAAAGTCAAAGACCCATTAATCAAAAATGGTCTTGGGATAGAATTCTTAGATCGCCTTACATCAAACAAGCCGATGTTTTGCAGTGTTTTTATTTCTTTGAAAATGCCTTTTCTAAAGAAGAATTGCAACGTAATTTTGAATTCTACGAATCGTTTACAGTTCACGAAAGTTCCCTTTCACCCTGCGTTCACTCAATTCAGGCAGCAGTTTTAGACAAAATGGACATGGCCTATACTTTTTATTTAAGAACCTCCCGTTTAGACTTAGATGACTACAATAAGGAAGTTGAAGAAGGCTGTCATATCACATCAATGGCAGGAACTTGGATGAGTATTGTTGAAGGTTTTGGTGGAATGCGAGTGAAAGACAATACCTTACATTTTTCACCAAAAATCCCAAAAGAGTGGAAAGGCTATTCTTTTAAAATTAATTTTAGAAATCAAATTTTAAAAATAGCCATCGACAAGGAGAAAACCCAGTTTTCATTAGAAGGCGATTCTAATTTAGAGGTTTTTGTAAACGGAAAACCAGTTTTAGTGGAACCGAACAATTTGGTTACGGTTTAGTATTTATAATAAAAACAGGCGGGTAAGGGATTCCGATTAAATAAATCTTAATCCCTTGATAGCTAAACAATAGGAGCATTATGAAAAATTTTCTTTTTTTACTTTTAGTTTCAACAACATTTTTTGGTCAAATCGACAAAGTCGAACCTCCTTTTTGGTATGCTGGAATGCACAATCCAGAACTTCAAATTATGTTTTATGGCAAAAATATTGCACAAAATGATGTTTCCGTTTCGAATAAAATCGTAATTAAAAATGTTCAAAAAACAGAAAATCCAAATTATATTTTTGTGACAATTGACACAAAAAATAGCCCAGCACAAGAGGTTATTTTCTCTTTTTCAAAAAATAAAAAAGTCGCTTTTACTCAAAAATATGCTATAAAACAAAGAAGAGAAAATTCTGCTTTACGTAAAAGTTATGATGCTTCAGACATGATTTATTTAGTAATGTCAGATCGTTTTGCTAATGGGAATCCAAAAAATGACAGCGACAATTCAGTAACCGAAAAAGCAGATCGTAAAAAACCAGGAGGGCGTCACGGTGGCGATATTCAGGGAATGGTAAATAATTTAGATTATCTAAAAGAATTGGGTGTAACGGCACTTTGGCCAACGCCACTTTGCGAAGACAACGACAAAGCATACTCCTATCACACTTATGGACAGTCAGACGTTTATAAAATTGATCCTCGCTTTGGAACTAATGAAGAATATGTCAATCTTTCTTCTGAATTGCACCAACGAGACATGAAGTTAATCATGGATTATGTTACAAATCACTGGGGTGCAGAGCATTGGATGATTAAGGATTTACCTTCTTATGATTGGATTCACCAATTCCCAGGTTACTCTCAATCCAATTATAGAATGACTACTCAATACGATCCAAATGCTTCAGCAATTGACGCAAAAAATTGTATGGATGGATGGTTTGTGCCTTCAATGCCCGATTTAAATCAATCCAATCCTTTGGTTTTAAATTACCTAACTCAAAATGCAATTTGGTGGATAGAATATGCTAATCTCGATGGATTCCGAGTAGATACTTATTCCTATAATGATAAAATCGGTATTGCCAAATGGACTAAATCAATTACTGATGAATATCCAAATTTCAATATTGTTGGCGAAGTATGGATGCACGATCAAGCACAAATGGCCTATTGGCAAAAAGACAGTAAAATAGCAGCCATACAAAGTTACAATTCCTATTTACCAAGTGTTATGGATTTTACTTTGCACGATGCTCTTGGATCTGTATTCAATGAAAATGAGGCTTCTTGGGACAAAGGAATGATTAAAGTATATGACAATTTTACGAATGATTTTCTGTACCCAAATATTGATAATATTATGACTTTTGTCGAAAATCATGATACCAATAGGTTTAACGAAATTTACAAAAATGATTTCAAAAAATACCAAATGGCAATGGCATTACTTGCTACAGTTCGAGGAATTCCACAATTGTATTATGGTTCCGAAATTGGTATGGCTGGTGATAAAGGAAAAGGGGATGCTGCTATTCGTCTGGATTTTCCTGGTGGATGGGAAGGTGATACCAACAATGCTTTTCTAAAATCGGAAAGAACAGCAGAACAAGAAAAATTCTTTGCATTTACAGCAAAATTATTCTCTTGGAGAAAAACAAATGATGCGGTTCATTTTGGAAAAATGACGCATTATATTCCCGAAAATAATGTGTATGTTTATTTTAGATATACTCCCGAAAAAACGGTTATGGTAGTAATGAATAATAGCTCCAAAAGTCAAACTATAAAGACGAATCGTTTTCAGGAAAATATTCAAAATCACAAAACGGGAAAAGAGGTTATATCCGGGAAATCATTTAATTTAGAAAGTGATTTAAGCTTAGAAAGTAATTCCGTTTTGATTTTAGAACTGAACTAACAATTGCAATTCAAGGAAACCTCAAAGGTTTAATGTCTTTGAGGTAAAACAAACAAAACTATGAATAAGCTTTTTATCCTTCTTATATTTTTAACAAGCTTTTGTCAAAATGCTGACGCCCAAACTCTACAAAAAGTGGATCATGGAAGTATCGACAGAATAGAAGCCTTTAAATCCAAATTCATAGAAGATACAAATATCGACGTATGGCTTCCAGAGAATTATAATTCCAAAAATAAATACGCTGTTTTGTACATGCACGACGGACAAATGCTATTTGACGCCCAGACTACTTGGAATAAACAAGCTTGGGAAGTGGAAGAAGTTGCAACTCGTTTATTAGTCGAATCTAAAGTTCGGGATTTTATAGTCATTGGGATTTGGAGTAATGGTAATACACGGCATGCTAGATATTTCCCTCAAAAACCTTTTGAGGATTTAACTCCGGCTCAAAAAGATACCATTAGCAAAACACTTCAGGAGAAAGGGAGAATAACTACTAATTTTCAACCCAATTCTGATGCTTATTTGAAATTCATAACTCTAGAACTTAAACCCCTAATAGATCAAAAATATTCGGTTTATAAAGACCGTAAAAATACTTTTATGGCAGGTAGCAGTATGGGTGGATTAATTTCACTGTACGCAATATGCGAATATCCAGAAGTTTTTGGAGGAGTAGCTTGCCTTTCTACGCATTGGCCAGGAATTTTTTCGGTCGAAAAAAACCCTATTCCCGATGCTTTTTTAAACTATTTAAAAATTAATTTACCAAAACCCAAAACTCATAAAATCTATTTTGATAACGGAGATCAAACACTCGATGCTTTGTATCCACATTTGCAGAAAAAAGTAGATGAACTTATGATGTATAAAGGCTTCTCAGCTAATAATTGGACTACAAAATTCTTCCCAGGAAAGGATCATTCTGAAAAATCATGGAGCGAAAGATTAGCGATGCCGCTGGAATTTTTACTCAAAAAATAACTCATGCCTAAAATACCAAAAATCGGCCATCGCGGTGCCAAAGGATACGCTCCCGAAAACACTATATATGGTTTTGAATTCGCCTTGAATAGGGGTGTTAACGGAATTGAACTGGATGTCCATTTAAGTTCCGATGGAGAAATCATAGTAATTCATGATGAAACAATTGACCGGACTACAAACGGAAAAGGTTATGTAAATAAACTATCTTTGTCCCAATTAAAAGCATTTCGAATAGAAGGAGAATATGAAATTCCAACACTTCGGGAAGTTTTTGACTTGGTTAATCATCGTTGTTTGATCAATATCGAATTGAAAAGCTATGAAAGTGTAGACAAAGTAGTTTCACTTATAGAAGAGTATGTTTCGAATAAAAATTGGAATTTCAATCAGTTTTTAGTCTCTAGTTTTGATTGGAATGCGGTTCAACAAGTTCGATTTTCAAATGCTGAAATTCCAATTGGAATTTTAACAGAAACGGATTTGAACCTTGCTTTTTCTTTTGCCAAATTCATGAAAGCCGAAGCAATTCATCCCTATTTTCTCTTATTGACGAAAGAAAACACAACACAAATTCAGGTAAAAGGAATTCAGGTTTTTCCTTGGACCGTTAATACCAATGAAGACATTCAAAAAATGCAATCCTTTGAAGTAAATGGAATCATCACCGATTTCCCAGATAAAATATGAACCAGAATTTTGACATCATAATTGTTGGCGGAGGTGCTGCAGGATTTTTTACAGCAATCAATATTGTTGAAAATAATTCCAAACTAAAAGTAGCTATATTGGAACGTGGCAAAGAAGTTTTGACGAAAGTTAGAATCTCAGGAGGCGGAAGATGTAATGTTACGCACGCTTGTTTTGATCCCAACGAATTGGTTAAATTTTACCCTCGAGGTGAAAAAGAATTACGAGGTCCTTTTCATCAATTTTGTTCCGGAGACACTATCGAATGGTTTGAAAAACACGGTGTAGCACTCAAAATTGAGGATGACGGTCGAATGTTTCCTGAATCGAACAGCTCTCAAACCATTATTGATTGTTTTCTGAAAGCTACACAAGACTTAGGGATTTCAGTTTTGACTGGCCAAAGTGTACAATCCATTTTTAAGACTGAAAAGTATTGGAAAGTAGAAACTCAAACCGAAAATTATATTGCAGAAAAACTAATTCTGGCCACAGGAAGTAATCCTAAAATATGGGAAATGCTTCAAACCTTTGGCCATGCAATTGTAAATCCGGTTCCTTCTTTATTTACATTCAATATCAAAGATTCCCGAATAAAGGAATTGCCGGGTGTTGCAGCTCAAGTAAGCGTGAAAGTCAAAGATACCAAATTGACTTCGACCGGACCTTTATTGATAACTCATTGGGGAATGAGCGGACCCGCTATTTTAAAATTATCTGCTTGGGGCGCACGTATCCTGTATGATAAAAATTATCAGTTCACCATTTATGTCAATTGGCTGAATGATATTGATGTTGAAGATGCTGAAAAAATCTTAAAAGAATTAAAACAAGAACAAGCGAAGAAAGCAGCTTCTAAAAAATCGCCTTTTGATTTTCCCAACCGTCTTTGGGAAAGTTTAGTCCTAGCTTCCGGAATTGAATCGGAAACAAAATGGGCAGATTTATCTAAAAATCAGTTGATAAATTTATCGAATCAATTGACCAACTCCAGTTTTCAAGTCATTGGAAAAAGCACCTTTAAAGAAGAATTTGTAACTGCTGGAGGAATTGATTTAAAAGAAATAAACTTTAAAACAATGCAAAGCAAAATCCATGAAAACCTCTATTTTGCTGGCGAAATTGTAAATATCGATGCAATAACCGGAGGATATAATTTTCAAAATGCCTGGACAAGTGGTTTTATTGTAGCTAATTCTATTAACTAATTTTTAAATTAATTTTAAAAAGCTAATTGGAGATTATTTATTTAACCACCAAATACTACCATTCAAAACGGCTGCAAAACTGACCCAAAGAATATAGGGTATAAATAAATATCCTGCAATTTTATCGATTTTGCCAAATTTAATATACGTTTCATAAATCATAAGCCACAATAAAATAATTTCAATTCCTGCTAACATAGGATTCTTTAGTCCAAAAAATAAAAAGGACCACATTGAATTTAAAGCCAATTGGATGACAAAGAAAATTAAGGCTTTTCTAACTGCTTCTCTTTCAAAATCGATTCTACTCCAAACCAAACCGGCAGCAATTCCCATCATAATGTAAAGCGTGCCCCAAACTGGCGCAAAAATCCAATTGGGTGGATTAAAACTTGGCTTAACTAAATCAGGATACCACGTTTTGATACTCGATTGCGTGACTTGTCCCGAAAGATACCCAATCGCAACACAGGTTAATACAAAAATTAGAATCTTAATATATTTGTTCATGAGGAATCATTTAATTTGGATCAAATTTAATAAAAACTTTCTTCCTAAATTACAAATTAACGAATCAACCTATAAATCAAAAAAGTATCTTTGTATAAATTTATTAGAACATGTTAAAAGCAAGCGATTTCATTCCATCAAAATATAAAAATTCCATCGATAGTGGTAGTTTCGAATGGACAGCTCCCAGCAATATTGCACTTGTTAAATATTGGGGTAAAAAAGAAAATCAAATTCCCGCAAATCCATCTGTAAGTTTTACTCTGAAAAACTGTAAAACTAGCACTAAATTGGCTTTCATCAAAAAAGAAACAGACGGTGATTTTTCCTTCGACTTACTTTTTGAAGGAAAACCAAAAGAAGATTTCAAACCAAAAATTTTAAAATTCTTAGAACGAATTTATATTTACTTGCCTTTTCTTAAAGACTATCATTTTACAATTGACACTCAAAATACTTTTCCTCATAGTTCCGGAATCGCTTCTTCTGCATCAGGAATGGCGGCTTTAGCAATGAATTTTATGAATTTAGAAAAAGATTTAAATCCCGAAATGAGCGATTCTCATTTCAACGAAAAAGCCTCTTTCCTAGCTCGTTTAGGGTCCGGTAGCGCTTGTAGAAGTGTAAGAGGAAGTGTAGTTGTTTGGGGAAATCATCAAAATATAAAAGGAAGTTCAGACTTATATGGCCTATCCTTTCCCTATAAAATACATCCGAATTTCAATAACTATCAAGATACCATCTTGCTTGTTGACAAGGGTGAAAAACAAGTTTCAAGCACCGTTGGACATGATTTAATGCACAATCATCCATTTGCTGAAAGGCGTTTTGCCCAAGCGCATGAAAATTTAGATCAATTAATTACTATTTTTGAAAACGGTAATTTAGATCATTTTATTAAAATTGTGGAGAGCGAAGCCTTGACGCTACACGCTATGATGTTGACTTCAATGCCTTATTTCATCTTGATGAAACCCAAAACACTTGAAATTATAAATGCGATTTGGAAATTCAGGCAAGCAACTCAAATACCTGTTTGTTTTACGCTCGATGCAGGTGCCAATGTTCATCTTTTATATCCCGAAAATGTTAAGGTTTCTGTTTTACAATTTATTAAGGACGAATTAGTTGACTTTTGCCAAAATGGGCAGTACATTTGTGACGAAATTGGAGAAGGAGCATCTGTAAAATAATTTGCATATATTTGTTGAATTAAAAACTTGATTCAAGAGACGTTAAATTTTAAGAAATTAGTATCAATAAAACTAACTTCGAAAATTGGAATCCAACCAAAATAAAGATTAAAAAAATAATTGTCAAATATCATGAAAGGACCTCTATTTTACTCAAAAATATTACTGTTTGGAGAATACGGGATTATACGTGACTCTAAAGGTTTGTCTATTCCTTATAATTTTTATAATGGGGCTCTTAAAAAATCAGACAACTCCACAGAAGAAGCTATAAGATCAAATTCAAATCTGAAACGATTTGTTACTTATTTGGAAAACTTGCAGTCTGAAGTACCAAACTTAGTGCGCTTTGATTTAGCTGCTTTGAATTTAGATTTAGAAGCGGGAATGTATTTTGATTCTAGCATTCCGCAAGGATATGGTGTTGGAAGTAGCGGTGCATTAGTCGCGGCTATTTATGATAAATATGCTCTAGACAAAATAACCGTTTTGGAAAATTTAACCCGTGAGAAATTATTACAATTAAAAAATATCTTTGCACAAATGGAATCTTTTTTCCACGGTAAAAGTTCCGGATTGGATCCTTTAAACAGTTATTTAAGCATTCCTATTTTAATAAATTCAAAAGATAATATTGAAGCAACTGGTATTCCAAATCAAAGTTTAGATGGCAAAGGCGCTGTCTTTTTGTTAGATTCAGGAATAGTTGGTGAAACAGCTCCGATGGTTAGTATTTTCATGGAAAATCTTAAAGACAAGGGATTCCGTTCGATGTTAAAAAACCAATTTGTAAAATATACAGATGCCTGCGTCGAAAATTTCCTTGGTGGAGACATGAAATCTTTATTCACAAATACCAAGAAATTGTCAAAAGTAGTTTTGAATAACTTTAAACCAATGATTCCAGAACAATTTCACGGAATTTGGCAACAAGGAATTGAAACAAACGATTATTATTTAAAATTATGTGGCTCTGGTGGTGGTGGTTATATTCTTGGTTTTACACAGGACTTAGAAAAAGCCAAAGCTGCATTAAAAGACTATAAATTAGAAGTAGTATATCAATTCTAGAAGAACCTTGAATTCATAAATCTAAAAATTTCGCAGGTGTTAAGCAGAAAAAACAAACTTTTACTTTGGAAAATAATCAGTTTGTTCTCCGTAGTTAGAGGTTATAATATTCCAATTATAGCTTTAGCACAATACTTATCTGCAATATTTATACTAGCTCCTGAAAAAAGAGCTTTGGCCGTTTTATTAGATTTAAATTTGTTTATTATCGTTTTGGCCTCCTCTTTAACTATCGCATCCGGTTATATCATCAATAATTTTTATGATAGTAAAAAAGACTTAATTAACCGACCCAACAAATCAATGTTAGACCGATTGATAAGTCAAAGTACAAAACTAAAAGTCTATTTTGCACTAAATTTTATTGCCGCTTTTATAGCTATTTTTATTTCTTGGCGGGCAGTTCTATTCTTCTCTGTTTACATATTTTTGATTTGGCTGTATTCGCATAAAATAAAAAAATATCCTTTTACAGGAAATTTGATGGCGTCGTTGCTAGCCGTTATGCCCTTCTTCTGTATTCTCTTGTATTTTTATTACAACCTGCCTCTAAATGAAATTGAGAATCATGTTGATGATTTGGCTAAGATTTTTTCTCATGCTAGCTTTCTTTCTTTATTGATACTGATGCGGGAAATGATCAAAGATTTAGAAAATATAAAAGGCGATTTAGCAAATGGATATCAAACTATTCCGATTGTGTATGGCGAAAAAACAGCTAAGAAAATTATCACTGCTTTATTGTGGTTGACCGTTATTCCAGTTTACATTTTGATCGATATTTTTGACGTAGGTTACATGGACGTCTATTTCTATGTCAGTTTTATCATTTTGATTTTCTTTGGAATACGATTGTGGAAATCGGAAACTAAAAAAGATTTCCTATTGCTGCATAATGTTCTTAAAGTACTTATTGTATCCGGTGTTTTCTGTATTGTTTTAATTGACCCTTCCGTATTGGGGAACGGACGCAATCTTTTACTTTTCTCTAGATTCTAGTTTCAAAAACACCATTTCTAAATCATTACTTCTATTTTGATTTGTTTATTAATTAGAGAGTTAGACTAATCTAACTAGCAATAAACAAAAGGCAATGATATAAATAGTATCTTTGCGCAAATTATAGATTTATATGAATAACAAGGAAGGCAATAATAAAAGAAGTAGCTCAAGAACAAATAGTTCTAGGCCAAGTTCTAACAAGCCAAAACCTGCGATGCAAAAAAGGGCACAAGGGCCAAAAAAAGAGAAGCCAGCAAGGAAAGTCGCTGAAGTAGTTACTGATAAAGTAGAGAAAAAGGCCAATCAGGCACCTAAGAGACCAAAAGTAAAAGATGAAATTCGTCTGAATAAATACATTGCAAATTCTGGAGCGTGTTCTCGTAGAGATGCTGATATTTATATTCAATCCGGTAATGTAAAAGTCAATGGTATCCCAGTTATTGAAATGGGATATATGGTAAAACCAGGCGATGTAGTAAATTTTGATGGAGCCGTATTGACTCCCGAGAAAAAAGTATACATCTTATTAAATAAACCAAAAAACTTCACAACAGCATTAGACGAAGGTCAAGAATACCGTAATGTTTTAGAATTGGTAAAGGGTTCTACAACTTCAAAAATTGGTGCTATTGGCAGAATGGATAAAAACACAACGGGTTTATTATTGTTTACTAACGATACCGATATGATTCGTAAATTTACTTTACCCAACCAAAAATCGTCAAAAATATATCAGGTTTCTTTAGACAAAAACTTGAAGTTTGAAGATTTAGAAAAAATCAATAAAGGATTAGTACTTGACGGTCACCGCGTTTTTGTGGAAGATGTAAGCTATATTGAAAATGAAGCAAAAAGCGAAATTGGTTTACAATTAAGATCTTCGAATGTAAAAGTGGTTCGTTCAATATTTGAACATTTTAGTTATGATGTGTTGAGAATTGACCGAGTTTCATTTGCGGGCTTGACCAAGAAGAATCTACCCAGAGGAAACTGGAGACTGCTTACTGATCAAGAAATTATCAACTTGAAAAATACCTAATAGTATTTGACATTCGATTGTCAATTTTACAATACAACACAAAAATCCTGCTTTATTTATAGCGGGATTTTTCATTTAAATACAAATCTATCAGTCTTTAAAAATTACAATCTATCGCTATCAAGTAGTTTGAAGCATTTAACAATCATAATTTAGAAGTGCTTCTTTCTACGAAAATCAGGATGCAAAATAGTATCGTCCAAAATTAAAAAAATGAAATCCTGAAACCAACAGTCTAAATAAAGTGATGGAATCAAAATAAATTATTTCTATCTTTAGAAAAATATATTTGACAATTCTTAAACTTTTTTCAAAGCATCCTAAATTTTATTTTATGAAAAAAATATTTATTTTCCTATTTAGTATTTCCATTTCCAGTCTTTTATTCAACTGTAAATCGAAAGAGAAAACGATTGATTTTTCTGAATTAACTGTAAATTATTTTAACGATAAAAATGAATTGAGCCCCTTAGACGCAACCCAAAGTGGTCAGAATGAATATAATGATCAATTGCGATTTGAAATGACAGATAGTTTTAGAAAAACGCAAAAAGATTTCTATACTAAATATCAAACGGAGCTTTCTAAAATAGACACTACTCAATTAAAAGAGGAAGAAAAAAACAGCTATGAAATCATTAAGTGGGAAACAGAAATTGGACTGGATTTATTAAAACAACCCACTAATTTAATGCCCATTCATCAATTTTGGGGAACGCACCTAACGATGGGACAATTTGCTGGGGGAACCAGCGCACAACCCTTTAAAACCGAAAAAGACTACACCAACTTTTTGAAAAGAATGGATAAATATTCCGTTTGGATAGATTCAGCTTTGGTTTACTTGAAAAAGGGAAAAGAAAAAGGAATTGTTTTACCAAAGACATTAACCACTAAGTTGATTCCTCAATTTGCCGAAATGGCAACTCCAAACATAGAAGACAACTTATTCTATTCTTCAATAAAATTAATGCCTGATACATTTTCAGATACCTTAAAAAAGGATTTAACAGCAAAATACATAGAGTCTATAAATACCAAATTGATTCCTCAATACAAGAAAATGACCGAATTTCTGACTAAAGAATATCTTCCAGCCTCTAGAACAACTAGCGGAATTGGCACTTTACCATTTGGACCCGCTTTATACGCGACATATGTAAAACAATGGACGACTACAAATAAAACACCGGAGGAAATACATAATCTGGGATTAAAAGAAGTGGCAAGAATCCATCAGGAAATGGAAAAAGTAAAAACTCAAGTAGGTTTCAAAGGCACTCTTAAAGAGTTTTTCGATTATGTAAGAAATAAAAAAGAATTAAAACCCTTTAAAAAACCAGAAGAAGTTATTGCAAATTTCGAAAGTATTTATGCTCGTATTAAACCTAATGTAGACTTATTATTCTCCTTGCAACCTAAAACAAAATTTGAAATAAGAAGAACCGAAGCTTTTAGAGAAAAAACAGCAAGTGCAGAGTACAACCAAGGTCTTGCAGACGGTTCTCGTCCAGGTATTTTTTATGTTCCTATTCCAGATATCAAAGATTATAATTTATATGCTGATGAAGATTTGTTTTTACATGAAGCAATACCGGGTCATCATTTCCAAATCTCCTTACAACAAGAAAACAAACAATTACCCGATTTTAGAAAATTCTGCTGGTTTGGTGCTTATGGCGAAGGTTGGGCTTTATACACGGAGAGTTTAGGAAAAGAATTAGGATTATATCAAGATCCCTATCAATATTTTGGAATGCTAAGTAGTGAAATGCATCGTGCCATTCGATTAGTTGTTGACACAGGTATTCATAGTAAAAATTGGACAAGAGAACAAGCTATTCAATATTCATTAGACAATGAAGCCGAAGGCGAAGCAAGTATCATTTCGGAAGTAGAACGCTATATGGCAATTCCCGGACAAGCTTTGTCTTATAAGATTGGCCAATTAAAAATTATGGAATTACGTCAAAAAGCTACAGCTGAAATGGGCGCTAAGTTTGACATTAAAAAATTCCATACTAAAGTATTGGAATCAGGCGTAATGCCACTGGCCTTATTAGAGAAAAAGATAGAGGACTGGATTAATGAATCAAAAAAATAAAATTATGAAAAAGTCATTAAACACCCTTTTGGTAGTACTGTTTGCTACATTCAACATTAATGCGCAAGGCGTTTTGGACAGAATTGACCCAACTAACTCGGGAGCTTTATACAGAAATTCCACTTTAAACAAAAATAATTTAGATAAAATACAAGGATCGCAATACTTTGTCGAAGAATTCAAATTAGCAGAGGTTTCAGGAGTCAAACAAAATTTGATGGTTTGTTACAATGCCTATACGGACCAAGTAGAAATTGAAAATGAAAACAAAGAAGTTTTTTCTCTTACAAAAAAGAACCCTTATCAAACCATTTTTATAAGTTCTATTCAAAAGAAAATCAAACTTATAAATTACAAAAGCGACAATAATGAGATTAATGGCTACTTAGTCGAACTCTTCAATGAAAATGAAGTTTCTTTATATCGAAAAGACAAAGTCAACTTAGAAAAGGGCAAAGAACCTAAAAATTCTTATGAGTCTTCTGTTCCTTCAAGAATGGTTAAGGCAAATGGGGAATACTATTTAGGCCTTAATGGGGAATTACCCATACAAATTTCAAAAAACAAGAAACAAATTCAAGAGCTGTTCCCAGAAAAGAAAGAAGAATTGAGTGCTTTTTTTAAGAAAAATGAATATTCTCTAAAAGATGAAATGAGTTTAATTAAAACTGCAAAATTTTTATCTTCATTGTAATAAATAAAAAAGCTTCTCAATGGAGAAGCTTTTTTAGTGCGGATAATAGGACTCGAACCTACACAACTACACATTCATTTTGATGTTTTTCAACAACGTGCATAAACACAGTCTAAACAACTATAAACCTCAACAAATTCAGTATTTAAAGGGTTTTATATTTAACCAACCTTAATGAATGAAACGGAATGAAATAGAATAAAAAGGTAAATTGGTTTGGAAATGGTTTGGAAACTTTCCAAACGTATTATAAAATTAACTACCTTTGAATTGTTCAAACGTTTAAAAGTTCAAAAAATGGCAACAGTTAATTTTAGATTAAATAGTAAGGTAAATAAAAATGTTTCTATTTATATGTATTTATCCTCAGGCCGTGAAAAGGTTATAGAGGTAAAAACTGGATTTTCTATTAATCCAAAAGAATGGAGTAAAGACACAAAACTACCAAAATACACTTCGTCCGAAAACAAAATAACTTTCAACAACCTCAAAAAATTACAGTTATTCATTTTTGAAAACCTCAATAAAGATTTAGGAAGTAATGTTTTAATAGACTCGTTTTGGTTGAATACTAAAATAACAGAATGTTTTAATAGAGTTGAAGTAAAAGACAATGGTTTAGTGGTTAACCACATTCAGTACATAATCGACAACGCAAATACACGAACTAAAAAAAATGGCGAAGTAGGACTGGACAAAAACACTATAAAAAACTACAATACTTTTAAAAAGTTAATTATTGATTATCAGGAGTCAATTAAAAAACAAATCCAGTTCTTAGAGATAACAAAACCATTTGTAGGAAAGTTTAAAAGTTGGTTAATTAATACTAAAAACTATTCGACTAACTACTCAGGGAAAAACTTAGAAATGTTAAAGGCAGTTTGCAGAGATGCCGAAAAAGAAGAAATTCCAACAACACCCTACTCCAAAACGATAGAATATTTCAGGGAACAAAGTAAAGACAGATACATACATACTTTGTCTTATATTGAAATTGAACAAATTAGAATTACAGACTTCACGGACGAGGAACAACTAAAAGAATTTAAAAAAGACAATCCTGAACTAACAAAAAGACTTTCATTGACAACCGAAAAACTAAATAACGCCCGCAATTGGATGTTAATAGGGTGTGCAATTGGTCAAAGAGGAGGCGACCTACTTAATATCACTCAGGACAATATTAGATACAATATTAACGGATTTATGTATTTAGATATTACACAGGAAAAAACAGGCAAAGACATAACGGTAAGTATCAACGAAAAATACATAATTGATATTTTAGAAAATTGTTTACCTACAAAAATACCTGATCAGAAATTAAATGATTATTCTAAAGTTGTTTGCAAATTATCAGGAATAAACGAACCTACAAAAGGAAAAATACACAATATCAATACTAAGAGATTGGAATTAGGGATACACCCTAAATATGAGTTCATAACGTCACATTGTTTCAGACGTTCCTTTGTCACTAATAAAAATAAAGACTGGGAAACAAAGACTATCATGGATGTGACGGGTCATTCAAAAGAAAGTTTAGTATACACATACATAAACGAGAGAGAGGACAAAGATTTAAGAGCCGACTTACAAAGGATTGAATACCAAAACCAAACTAAAGACAAAAAGCCCGAAATGAGAGTATTAAAAAACGGAACAGACAATAATAATAAATAATCTAAAAACAATAAATATGAAAAATTACAACCAAGAAATTGCAAAAATGGATGCCGAAATTATAATTAACAGTAACTCACTTGTGGGTGAAGTACATGACATTGAGTACATCAAATATTTTATAACGGACGGAATAAATAAACAATTATTTGAATATACACAAACCACAAATGAAAACATAAAACCAACAAAAGAAGAATTTGAAAATTTGATGTTTAATATTGACGTTGTTAAGGAATTAATGAAAGTCATTACAAATAAACAAATTGAAACTCTGCAAAACGACAAAAAACAAATTGCATTTTCAAATTAATAGTTGAGGTAACACTCGAAACAACCGTTCAACCGTTCAAACAATACAGGCAAAAAAATACTAAAATGGAAGTTAAATATTTAATGAATGTTAATGAGGATGCACTACCGTATTCAATTAAAAAAGAATTTAAAAAAATATTCCTTGAATTTAGAGGTGGATATAACGACACTTTTTCTATAATTGCCGAAAATAATAAATTATCAAAGTTACATTTAAAAGGTTATTTATTTGAAAACGAAGATGATGAAGATACATTTGTAAAACTTACGAACGAAAAATTATCTCTTTTTAAAAAAGAATATCATAAAGGGTGCAGTGAGGGGTATGGGATTTACAATACCTTTTTAAACGAAATGCCATTTAATGACAATGATAATAAAATTAGAATAAACAGAGTATTTGCGGGAGTTCACGAGAAATTTAATACTCTTGAAAACCATTTCATTGAATTAGATAAAAATAGTTTCTTATGTATAAAACTGCATTTTTTTGAGTTTGGAGTTCAGGTAGGTTCGTTTCTTAAATGTTGGGATATAATCCTCAATAATTCTTATTTATTTGAGGAAATATTTAATAAATATTATAATACTCATCTTGAAACTAAAACCATAATAACGGAAACAAAAACCCCACGACACGAAAACATATTTTGTAATAATGGTTTTGTATTGTTTGAACATATTTTAAACGAATATGTAAAAACTAATAGAGGGCGGTTAACTGATATTCATTTTTTTTATTGGTCAATGTTTAACAACAGCCCCCAATTAATACACCAACGCCCCGAACGGTTTAAAGAATGGTTTTTTGAAAATTACAATGAAGACTTAGGCAAGATTAAAAAATATGATGACATCGAAAACCCCGACAAACAAAAACACTATTCAAACGCATTAGACTGGTTTAAACTTCAAAACCATTAACGTACCGTAAAAAGTACAATTTCGTACTTCCCACAGTACGACCACATTTTAACCTTTGTATATCGAAATAATTTAAAACAAATTAGATATGCAAACAGTTAACTTTATTCAGTACAACGACCAACTAAAACAAGAAATTAACGAGGGCGTTAAAATCCAATTACAGGAATTTTTAAAACACTTTACGCCAACACAACCAAAAGAATATTTATCACGTCAAGACGTTTCGAAGTTGTTTGGTGTGGATATTAGCACCGTTCACAATTGGTGCAAGTCAAAACGCCTTAACCCATTAGGCATTGGCTCACGTGTCTATTTCCTACGTTCAGAAGTTGAGGCAAGTCTTAAACCCCTAAACGTTTAAGATTATGACTTTACAGAACAACACACCCGACTACATTCGACATACTTACAAGGTAACGAATGAATTAAAAAGTTACACTGTTTACGGAATCGATGAGGTTAAAGGAAATAAGAACCTCCTTACTGATATCCTAAGAATAGAACCTTATCAGGGCAAATCTAACGCCACTAATATTGATGATTATTTACGCCTAAGAACTACAACCAACTGGAGTACGTCCGAACAAGTAACAGGACTAAGACCAACTGCAAAAAAAGGTGTATTTCACGGCGACAGGGTAAACAAAGAAACTGGCAAAAGAACCTTACTAGTCTTTACATTCTCAGAAGATAGAAAAACCTTGTTTATTGACGTTTACAGAGGGTTTTATCCTATTCATAACGGAATACTTCAAAACATTATTAGCACCTATTAAATTGACATATAGGCATAAAAAAAGGGAGTTGTTCAGGCTCCCTTAATAGTGTTCTAACGTTCAGTTTTAAACAGGCATGTAAAAAACTTATTCAAAGATAGTGAAAAATGGACTATGTAAATATTGAAATAAAAAATATAGATGTTCAGAGGTTAATTAATTTATCAAAATTAGATTTTAGGTGTCAAATATCGAAAAGTACTGGTTACGTGGATGAAAACGTCTTTATTGCCAACTACATATTTTGCTATATTGAGATTAAAACAATCAAACCCGATAACGAACACCCAAACAGACCTGTAAAACAGTATGTGGATTTTAGAGGAAGTATCCATAAAATGTGGAATGGATTAAACGGAGTACTTGCTCCTAACTATCAGGAAAACAAACCCTATAACGGATTTAACGGCAATCAATTTAACATCAATAATATATTTGAAGTAAGAGAACATTTAACAGAATTATTTGATTGCAATTCAAGTCAAATGATATTTCACGGTTTGGAATTTGGAGTAAATACAATCCTAAAATTCTACCCTAAATTATTTGTAAAAGGTTTACTTTATCATAGAAATACAGAATTTGAGTTTAGCCACCAAAGGAATACGGCAGAGGCAGAGCATCAACTATGGAAATTTAAAATCTACAATAAATCAATCCAGTACGGAATGGACTCTCACGTCTTAAGAATTGAATCTAAAACAAAAAAAATGGAGGACATAAATTGTCGTTATAACAAGAATGGCATTGAAAATAAATACTATATAGGAATAAAAACATTTGAAGATGTTAACGAGGATACCCTTAAAAAATTATCAAAATTACTTTTAAAGAGATTTGACGAAGTAGTTTACTATGATTTTACAATTAAGAAAAAGAACCTATCAAAAACTAATTTAAAAAATATTCAAAACTACTCGAGCCAAAACTATTGGATTAATGATTTAGAATCAAATCGCAGAGATAGACCTAAGACAATCTTAAAATCTATAATAGTAAATCATTCAGACAATTTACACGAACAAATCAGAAAGGATATTATCGAAAAATGTGTAATAAATAACCGCCTATTAGAAAGTAGCAAATGTGTAATAATTAACCCCTTGTATAGACTGTTAAATACTACACAAAAACAGGACGTAAATAACACCCTTTGTAAAGTAACTGGATTAGATATTTCTATGCAGAAAAAGGATAGTATTTTTTTAAGTCATACAGGTTTAAAACACTTCTATAAAACCGATAGAAAAGTATTCGATAAAATAAAATTAATATATCTATCTTATCGTTGGTACAATTCCGATTTAGATAAACAGATACTAGAGATTGCGCACGACATCAGGAATACAAATAGTAATCAAGGAATAAAACAAGACAGACTGTATCCTACTCAACAGACTAATCTATTGAGAGTATTGGGTATGTAAATTACTGCACCTTAAATGACAATTCAATTAAATAAATCTACCTCAACAACAGGGCAAATCTTAAATGATAATTACTAAAGAGTAGATGCACGTATTTAGTTGAGGTTTGTTATTACTTCGACACAACTCGAAAACCCAAAGGAAACGAAAACCGACCCCTATACCCCTATGCAGTTGAGTTTCCTGTTATGCGCATCCTTTATATTCTATGGTATACCAATCAACAAAACAGGCATACTAATTTTTTATAAAATTTTATAAGTATCAAACTGCCTTTTCTAACTTCGGGGAATGATACATATTTATGTGATTTAATTATATGCCAATATTTTTGACGTAAACTTTTAACATATTATTTTTAAAGACTAGAAACGACCTATTACAGGGGTTAACGAAACTTAAAACTTTATTTATTGTAGGTTCGTGTTTGTTTGTAAGGGTATAAACATTATTTTGTTGTCACTGCATCATTAACGCATAAGACACTTATGTATTGACTTATTCTAAACAGTTGACTATACCTTTAATTTGTGTTTTAAAGATTAACTTTGAATAACAATAAATCAAATCTAAATGGAGAATCAGAACCAACAACCAAAACCCACTAAGGAGCAAATAAAAATTGCCCTAAAAAAAATAGCACTATACCAAAAAGAACAAAGAGAGGCGAATAAAAATAAGGAGCAAAAAACTAAATAAAAAAGGTGTTTTTGAAATGGTTTGGAGTTGGTTTGGAAACTCTATAAATAAAAAACCCTAACTATATAAAAGTCAGGGTTTTCAGTGCGGATAATAGGACTCGAACCTACACGCCTTGCGGCACCAGATCCTAAGTCTGGCATGTCTACCAATTTCACCATATCCGCGAAATTGTGAGTGCAAATATAAGCATTAGTTCTTACTATCAAAGTAATTTGTCAAAAAATTGTTGACTCAGTTTTTCGTACTTTTGGTTTTATTAAAACACTATAAAATGGATACTATAAAATCGTACGTTCAACAACACAAAGACCGTTTCGTTAATGAATTAATAGAATTATTAAAAATGCCTTCTGTAAGCGCTGATCCAGCCTATTCAAATGACATCATACAAACAGCAAATGCTGTAAAAAAGAGCCTAGAAAATGCAGGTTGTGACTTCGTAGAAATTTGCGATACCCCGGGAAATCCTATCGTTTATGGAGAAAAAATAATCAACCCATCATTACCAACAATCCTTGTTTATGGTCACTATGACGTTCAGCCAGCAGATCCAATTGCTTTATGGACATCCCCTCCCTTTGAACCCATAATCAAAAAAACAGAAATTCATCCCGACGGCGCTATTTTCGCACGCGGCTCTTGCGATGACAAAGGCCAAATGTACATGCATGTAAAAGCTTTAGAATACATGGTCCAATCTGAAACTTTACCTTGCAATGTTAAATTTATGATTGAAGGTGAAGAGGAAATTGGATCCAAAAGTTTGAGTTGGTTTGTAGAAAGAAATCAGGAAAAACTTAAAAATGACGTTATTTTGATTTCTGATACCGGAATGATATCCAATCAACAACCGTCAATTACTGCAGGTTTAAGAGGCTTGAGTTATGTTGAAGTAGAAGTAAAAGGACCAAATCGTGATTTACATTCCGGTTTATATGGTGGTGCTGTTGCTAATCCTATCAATATTTTAACTAAAATGATTGCTTCACTTCATGATGAAAATAATCACATCACTATTCCCGGTTTTTACGATAAAGTAGAAGAATTATCTCCTGAAGAAAGAGCCGAAATGGCAAAGGCACCTTTTAATTTAGAAAATTATAAAAAGGCACTGGACCTAAAGGATGTCTTTGGAGAAAAAGGATACACCACCAATGAAAGAAACTCCATTCGCCCTACTCTAGACGTCAACGGTATCTGGGGCGGTTATACTGGAGAAGGTGCGAAAACAGTAATTGCCAGTAGTGCTTTTGCAAAAATTTCAATGCGATTGGTTCCAAATCAGGACTGGGAAGAAATTACGAACTTGTTCACCAAACATTTCCTAAGCATTGCTCCCGCAAGTGTCACCGTAAATGTAAAACCACATCATGGCGGGCAAGGTTATGTAACACCAACGGACAGTATTGGATATAAGGCCGCAAATAAGGCTTATAGGGAAACTTTTGGCGTTCCGGCAATTCCTGTTCGTTCTGGAGGTAGTATTCCAATTGTAGCCTTGTTTGAAAAAGAATTAAAAAGCAAAACAATTCTAATGGGTTTTGGTCTAGACAGTGATGCTATACATTCCCCAAATGAACATTTTGGAATCTTTAATTACCTTAAAGGGATTGAAACCATCCCCTTATTTTACAAATATTTTGTAGAGATGTCAAAATAAATTAATATTTTATTTTTTGTTTTTAGCCTCTATCCAGCGAGACATATATTTGGTACTTGATACGGTATGATGCATCAGTATTTGACCGAAAAAATTACTTTGACGGTGTAGTTCTAAGTTTTTTTGAACTGCAACTAATTGATTTATAAAATCAAATTCAAAAATAGACATCGCGTAACGCTGATTTATAATTTCAACACCATTCGCTTGGGCTTTTCCCCATTGTTCCTCATCTACATACAATTCAATTGCAGCTTCAGCAAAAATACTTGCTTCATTTGCAATAATTCCGCTCCAATGAAGATCTCCCGACATAGATTCTGCACCTATTGTCGTGGTAACACTTGGAGTCCCACATTGCATTGCTTCAATCAATTTGCCTTTGGCACCAGCGCCAAAACGAATGGGAGCTAATACCACTCTAGCTTTTCGAACCGCTTCTTCAGCGTTTTCTGCTCTTCCTAATACTAAAAAACGCTGTTCTGGATTATGCAATTGAAAAACTTTTTGAGAAGGATAAGCGCCGTAAACTAGCATTCTAGCTTCGGGTAATTTTTTTCGAATAAGTGGCCAGATTGATTCTTTCAGATATTGAACAGCATTCCAATTGGGTTCGTGTAAAAAATTTCCAATAAATATAAAATCTTTTCGTTCTTCAAATTTTGGCCAGGAATTCCTTATATTTTCGTCGATTGAAGCTACTAAGAAAGGCAAATAATAAAGTAAGTGAGTGTCTACTTTAAATATATCTACCAACAGTGACATTTCAATTTCGGATATTAATAAGGATAGATCCGAACGTAGTATACTTGCAATTTCCCTTTTTGCTGTGTCAGAAAACAAATCAGCATCCTTAGATTCAGCATGCTCTTTGAAGGCCTTTTGCCGGGCCAATCTCAAACAATGCAAATCAACTGTATCTAAGATTCGAAGTGCATCCGGACAGTTTTCAGCAACGCGCCAACCAAATTGTTCTTCTACAACAAATCGATCAAACAATACTACCGTAGGATTTAATCCCCGAACAAATTCATCGAAGCTTGAATCGTTTATCGCTACAGAAACGCGAGTCACACCAATAGAATTTAGATCAAACATAAACTCACTATCAGCTGCAGCTGACGCAAAAGTGATAGGCCAGTTCTGTTTTTGAAACACAGCTATGAGTTGCATCATCTGAGTTCCAGCTCCAGAAGAATTGGGTTCTGGCCATACCATTCCAATTATTAGAACATTTTGCTGCATGATTTATTCGTTTAAATAGATTTGCAAAATAAGGCTTTTAATTTGGTTATCCCTTAGTATTGGCGAAACCAAATTATCCAAAAAAAAACCCAACGGTTTCGTGAAAATGTTGGGCTTGATTTAATGATTTGATATATAAATATTACATATAACCTAAAATCTCTTTTTTGTAAGCATCGTATTCCCCTTGTAAAATCAACCCGTTGTCTAATAATTTTTTATAATTCTGTAATTTTTCAAATAATTCTTCGCTTGATAATTCTGCTAAAGATTTATCTTTAGATGTTTCTTCTCCAACCGAAAATTCTTGGTTTTCGTTAGCAAAACTGGAATTAGATACAGGAATAATCTCTGCAAAATTCGTTACTTCTTCTGTTTCCAATTCTTCAATAGTATCGGAAGTAATTATAGGCGTTTCATCTGTCAAAATCGAAGCGGGTCCATTCCCATTTTTCAATATATCAATTTGTTCTTTGGCAAAAGTAAAAATCTTTCGAGCCTGAGTTTTCGGAATATAATCAATAGAAATTGTCAAGTCGGTTTTAGTGGAAAATGAAAATTCTGATCCAAAAATATTTTCTTTCACAAAAGTTCCAGCAATTTCATCCCAAGTATAATCTGTAAAATCCATAGAAAGGCCTAGATTTTTAGGTTTACAAATTAGAATTCGTTTATTGGTCAAAACGATACTATCAGGAAAAACGGTGAGTGCCGGCTTTTTTTGAACTCCAATATATCCTATTTCTTCATTTTTCATCAATAAATCATTCAATTTCGAAGTGATTTTTTCAATGGCTTTCGGATCCTGATCCTCGTTTAAAAATTTCTTGATTTGATCTTTCATTGAGTGCTATAATTTTCTAATTCTATTCTTGCTGATTTGTTTTTCTGCAAAAGTAATACCTAATTTTACAATTCAGCAATTTCAGCTTGTGTTTTTTTAGGCAAACTTTTGAAAACCAACTCGTAGGAATGATTTATTAATTCTTTAATAAGAGAATCTAGAACTTCTTCATTGATTTGTATCGTGTTCCAATGTTTTTTACTCATATGAAATCCTGCTCGAATAGCATCATATTCCGCCCTTAATTCTTCAGCTCGATCCGGATCACATTTTAAATTAACAGAAGGCTTTCCCTTTTCCCATTGACTTAAAGACGACAAGGCAAACATTTTTCCTCCTACTTTAAATACTAAAGCATCTTCATCAAAAGGAAAATGTTCGGTGACACCTTTTTTAGACAGACAATATTCATAATAGGTCTCTAAATTCATTTTTTAAAGATTATTTTAAGGTTCAGCCAAAACATAGAATTAGTCCTTTAAAATAGCATATAAAACAGGTTTGCTAGGACTCGCATCATTTTCAAAGGAAGCAATTTGCAGATTTAATAAATAACTCCCATCTTGAACTTCATTAGGTACATAAATCAGCTCCGTGATTGTTGCATTAATTCGTGCATCGGCATTCAAATTTACAATGTTTTTAACATTCCAAAACGCTTTATGCGCCAACAATTTTCCTTCATCTTTTTCTTTATCGACACTTGGTAAATCAATCAACAAGTGTTGAATACCTATTTCGCGAAGGAATAATGCTGCAGCTTCACTAAGATAGGGAGGATTAGTATTTGAATATTTTTTAGACTTCTTCTCCTTTTCATTCGGAAAAGTTCGGACAATAATCGCTTCTGGTTTTTTTCCCACTAGCACATCCGAAACCTGCTTTTTGGTGATTACAAAATCAGCTCCTTGCTGTTCTGGATAAATTGAAACCAATTCTGCCATGAAAAAAAATTGCTGCAGGGACTTATTTATACTATAAAAATTATTGGTGATGTGGCCCAAACATTCCGTGTGAGTTCCATGACCGTGCGGATTGAAAAGAATGGTATTGAAATTTGTAGAGGAACTGCCTTCCGAAACTTTTCCAATCCAATCATCAAAACGAACGGGTTCAATTATTGGTTTTTCCAGGTACCAGGCAATTGGATTTTCATCGGTATTCGATAATGAAATAGAAATATCAATAGGCTTAGTCAGATCGACTTCAAATTCTTTGTTGATTAGCGCTTTCATTTATTCCAAATTTAAATAAAACAGATCACTTGCAATTCCATCCGTTAAAAATTTACCTTTTATTGTTGTCTTTAAAATACGATTTTCAATTGAAACCAAATCATCATCCAAGAATTTCTGAACTTGTTTCTGTAAATATTTCAAATATTGATTTCCAAATTCGGTTTCTATTCGAACTAATGAAACCCCCCAAACCGTTCTTAATCCTGTCATAATATATTCGTTATAACGATCTGTAACCGACAAAATTTCCGTTTCTTTTGGAAGAATGGTATCCGTTATTGATTTGATATAAATTGTGTTATTAGAAACATTCCAACTCCGTGAAACACCATCATAACTGTGGGCAGATGGTCCAATTCCAATATATTTTTTTCCCAACCAATAAGCCGAATTATTCCTTGAAAAATAATTTTCCTTAGCAAAATTGGACAATTCATAATGAATAAATTGACTGGCTTCGAGCATTTCCACTAAAATCAAAAAATGCTCCTGAGCCACTTCATCATCAGGCGCAGCAATTTTTCCGGTTTGTATAAGTTTATATAGTGCGGTTCTAGGTTCTACTGTCAATGCATAACTTGAAATATGCGGAATCCCAAAAGACAATGCAGTTTCAATATTTTGCTTCCATTTTTCATTACTCATTCCCGGAATCCCATAAATTAAATCCACCGAAATAGTATCAAAATATTTAGTGGATTCTTTTAAACATGCTATTGCTTCATTTGAATTATGAGCACGATTCATCATCTGTAAATCATCTTCAAAAAAAGATTGAATTCCAATACTAAGCCGATTAATTTTAGATTTTGATAATTCCAAAATCTTCTCAGAAGACAAATCATCAGGATTTGCTTCAAGGGTAATTTCGGGAGTATCGGAAACAGAATAATTCTCATAAACGGTTTCAATTAGAAAATTAATCTCTTCTAAGGTCAATACCGATGGCGTTCCTCCACCAAAATAAATCGTTTCTATTTGTTCACTTGCTGATTCATTTTTACGCATTTTCAATTCTTTGGCTATAGCCAATAGCATATCCTCTTTCTTTTTCATAGAAGTCGAAAAATGAAAATCGCAATAATGACAGGCTTGCTTGCAAAAAGGGATGTGTATGTAAATTCCGCTCATATTGTTTTCAATCGCAGTGGCGCCATTTTCAGTTAATCACTGAAAACTTTAAACTGTTTATTTATTTATTCGTTCTTCATTTTGTTTTACAAAAGCATCCCAGCCCGTATAACTTTTTTCTCCAACCGTTTTTCCAGAATTGAAAAAATGACAAACTGCAGCCGCTAACCCATCAGTGCTGTCCAGATTTTTAGGAAGTTCTTTTAAACCTAACAACTGCTGCAGCATTTTCGCAACTTGCTCTTTACTGGCATTTCCGTTTCCAGTAATGGCCATTTTTATTTTTTTAGGTTCGTATTCTGTAATCGGAATAGCTCTTGAAAGTCCCGCAGCCATAGCAACACCCTGAGCTCTTCCTAATTTCAACATCGATTGAACGTTTTTACCAAAAAAAGGAGCCTCTATAGCAATTTCATCAGGATGATGGGTATCAATTAATTCAATGGTACGGTCAAAAATTATTTTTAACTTCTGATAATGATTGTCATATTTACTCAATTGCAATTCATTTAGCTGGAGAAAATGCATGTTTTTTCCAACTACTTTAATTAATCCAAAACCCATAATCGTAGTTCCAGGGTCAATTCCTAATATGATGCGTTCGTTTGCCAATTTAAATTTGTTATTTTGCGGTCATGATTTCAATATCTCACAAAGCTAAACAATTCCTGATTGTAGTCGCCAAACTTTTGATTGTTGGTAGTGCATTTTATTTTATTTACAACCAATTGGCCAACAACGATAAATTAGACTGGCAAAAATTTATTCTTTTATTTAATAAAAATCAATCCGTTTCTGGAATACTTTTTCTATTACTCTTGAGTGTTTTAAATCGGTTTTTTGAAATTTTAAAATGGCAGAATTTAGTTTCCTACATTCAAAAAATAACTGTTTCTGAAGCAAGCAAACAGGTTCTTGGAGCTTTGACTGCAGGAATATTTACTCCTAATGGTGTAGGCGAATATGCGGGGAAAGCCTTATTCTTTGAAAAATCAAATACTAAAAAAATAATTTTTTTGAATTTGATTTGCAATGGTATACAAATGATTTTGACTATTTGTATTGGGGTCTTTGGTTTGTTATATTTCAACGCTAATTTTAATATCATTACCTCCGAAACGGTATTGATTCTTTTTGGAATCTTTATTTTACTTTTTGGGATTCTGTTTTTGTCCAAAAGAATAAATGTCAAAGGGTATTCTATCGAAAAACTAATTCATAAAATCAACGAAATCCCAAAACCTATCCATCAGAAAAATATCTTTTTAGGAATTTGCAGATACCTGGTATTCTCCCATCAATATTATTTTTTATTTCTGGCTTTTGATGTCAACTTACCTTATTTTACAATGATGTCGGCTATAACTGCTGTCTATTTTTTAGCCTCTTCCTTGCCTACTTTCCAGTTCTTAGATTTTGCTGTTAAAGGGAGTGTTGCTGTTTACTTTTTTGGTCTTTTAGGCGTAAACGAATGGATTGTGATCTTTATTTCAACCCTTATGTGGTTTTTAAATGTTGTTTTGCCAGTATTAATTGGCACCTATTATGTACTGAATTTTAAAACCAAAACTGCCATATGACAATACTGTTAGCGCTAGTTCTATATATTTATGTGCTAACGATAAGTCATTTAATTTATGGCTATGGGAAGATCAAAACCTATTATCATTCTAAAATAAATCCCAAAATTTTTTTCGCAATCATTATTCCTTTTCGAAATGAAGAAGAAAATTTACCGCATCTTTTAGAAAGTATCAAAAAACTGAATTATCCGAAAGATTTATTTGAAATTGTTTTAGTCGACGACTTCTCATTAGACGATTCCGTAAAACTAATTTATAAATGGCGAATGGAAAATGGCGAATTTCAAACGACACTTTTAGAAAACCTAAGAATCTCAAATTCACCTAAAAAAGATGCAATTTCCAGAGCGATTCCAATCCTAAAAAATGAATGGATTATCACCACAGATGCCGATTGCGTGGTTCCTGAAAATTGGCTGCTCACCTTGGATAATTACATTCAAAATAATAAAGTTTCGATGATTGCGGGTGCTGTATCTTATTTCTGCAAACCCTCCTTTCTGCATTATTTTCAGCAACTGGATTTAATGAGTTTACAAGGAGCAACTATAGGCAGTTTTGGATTAGACATAGGATTTATGTGTAATGGAGCTAATTTTTCTTATACTAAATCTTTTTTTAAGGAACTAAACGGTTTCTCCGGAAATGACACTATAGCTAGTGGAGATGATGTTTTTTTACTACAAAAAGCAATGCGATATAACCCTGAAAAAGTACATTATTTAAAATCAAAAGATACCACAGTCAGCACTAAACCTGCTGAGAGCTGGCACGATCTATTTCAGCAACGATTGCGTTGGGCTTCTAAAACAAGCTCCTACAGTAGTGTATTTGGGAAAGATTTGGCTCTAATAGTTTTCTTTGGAAATTTAGCTATTGTTATAAGTTGGATTCTGTTTCTTATTGAAAAAATAGAACCTCTTTATTTTGGTATATTTCTCCTGATAAAATTCGTATTTGACACCATTTTACTTCAAAAAACAACTCGGTATTTTACAAATAAAAGAATGCGATTTCTAATTTTGGCTAGTTTATTCTATCCGTTTTTTTGTGTAACTATAGCCCTTTGTTCCTTTTTTGTGAAATATGAATGGAAAGGCAGAAAATTTAGATAAGCAGATTACGATTTTAGCTATTCTACTTTTAAGATTACCGGAAGTATAAATTGTGTTTTTACAGGAATTCCTCTTTTAATAGCGGGATTAATCTTTGGGAAACCCACTAATCGAGCTTGAAGAATACTATCTATTTTAATCCGGTTATAAGCAACCGAATCGTTTGGAAATTGAGGTTCAAATTTCATGCTTGCATTAGGGAAAACAGTTACTTTGACATTAATTGTATCCAGTTTTGGGTATAAAATAGTAAGGGTATCTGTGATCAATCTTTCTTGAATCAATTGAGTTAAATACTCAAAAAAACAATGTTGGTTTTGAATTTTATCTGAAATAGAATCGCAGTTTTTGAAAGAGGGAAATTCATCCACTTCTTTCCAATTGATCGCCTTTAATTCTTTTTTAAGAAGCTCCTCCTTAGACGGAACTTGCTTTTCAATATACTGACAAGAGTACAAGAGGAAGGGCAACAAGAATAAAATAAAAATTAATTTTTTCATATTCAATAGAAACGAAAACGGATTTCAAATTTATCTAAAAGTACTATTTTAATTTTCAAAAATACTAAAAAAAAATTTAGGGATAATTTTTTGATGATAGGAGCCTTAAAATCAAAAAAGCTATCCGTAGATTCTGAATAAATCCAGAAACATTGGAAAGCTTTTCATTGGTCTAACTACTAAACCTACCCATTGCTGGGCAAAAACAACACAACTATCTTAAAAACTATGTTAGGCAAAAAAAGGTTTCCATTTCTGAAAACCTTTTTCCCAATTTTAGCGGTCTGGACGGGACTCGAACCCGCGACCCCATGCGTGACAGGCATGTATTCTAACCAACTGAACTACCAAACCTCTGCTTAATTGCGGTTGCAAATATACCATAGATTTTTAGATTCACAAGCGTTTCTGTGAAAAATATTTTATTAATTTTATCCTTCTTATTCAAAGGTTTGTTTTTCAATTAGGTAAGTAGTAATTATTTTTTCAAAATTACTGCCAATGCTTACCGGAACGTACTTTATTTTGTTTTTAGCACAGCTTAAAGCAAGCTTCTTAAAGTAGATTTCTACTTGCTTTTCATACTTTTCTTTGACAGAATCAGCAAAAATAGAAACCTCTTCTCCCGTTTCTATATCAATAAATTTCCTAGGCTGATTATCAAAATCAAAATTCAATTCGGTTTTCTGATCAATGACATGAAACAAAACTACTTTATGCTTGTTGTGTTTCAAGTGTTGCAAGGCGCTAAAGAGCGCTTCTTCCTCGTTTGACTGGAACATGTCAGTAAAAAGAATTATCATCGAACGACGGTGTATTTTCTCGGCTATTTGATGTAAAAAAGTAATGGTATCCGTTTGCTTGCTAACTTTTGGATTTTCTAGGAGATTTTCCAATGTATTTAAAAGCATATTATGATGTCGGTCACTTCCTTTTTCAGGCGCATAATATTCAAATGTGTCTGAATAGACACTCAAACCAACTGCATCTCTTTGTTTTTTTAATAAACGCATCAAAACTGCCGATGCTAATACAGCGAATCCTATTTTACTCTCATAAAAAGGCTGCTTACTTTCTAATTTTGGATAATGCATGGAAGACGAATTATCGATGATGAGATGACATCGTAAATTAGTTTCTTCCTCATAAGCCTTGGTATATAATCGATCTGTTTTAGCAAATAATTTCCAATCAATATGCTTCGTACTCTCCCCAGTATTATAAACTTTATGCTCCGCAAATTCAGCCGAAAAACCATGAAAGGGACTTTTGTGCATTCCTGAAATAAAGCCTTCTACAACTTGGTGGGCTAACAACTCAAGATGCTGAAAGCTGGAAATTATCTCGCTTTGGGATTCAATTTTCATATTTATACCATCTTTTTGCCTTTTATAGGCTCGGGTCAAATGTAGTGAAAGATAAAATAATTTGAAAATAGTTCAATTCTTAAAGTACTAGGATTCATCTAATAACTTCATTTGAGACGATATCTCCTGCTTTTGCTTGGATTTAAACGAATACAAGAATTGGATTATTTTAAACTACTCAAAGGATTGCTCCTAAAAACCCGGACTTTTGCATAAACAAAAAAGGCTTGACTTTCGTCAAACCTTATCTTGGTTAATGCAAAGTTTAAATTACAATAATGCGTTTAAACTATCTGCATAAGTTTGTTTTGGAGCAACGCCTACTTGACGTCCCACCACTTCACCGTTTTGAAAGATCAAAACTGTAGGAATATTTCTAACACCGTATTTTGCAGCGAATTCTTGGTTGGCGTCAACGTCAACTTTTCCTACAACCGCTTTTCCAGCATATTCTGAGCTAATTTCTTCAATAATTGGACCTACCATTCTACAAGGACCGCACCATGCTGCCCAAAAGTCGACCATTACTGGTTTTTCTGATTTTAATACTACTTCTTCAAAAGTTGCATCGGTTATTGCTAATGCCATTTTAGTTTATTTAAATATTATGAAGCAAAGTTAGCCTTTTATTTTGGATGTTTTTCCATACAAAAATTAGTTTTGGTTATGAGTGCATTGTCATTCTTTATCTTAAACGGACTTTATAACTCATATCTAACACCAAGAGTAAGTCCTAATCCACTAATTCCAACATAAGAACTTAAATCATCAGTCGGTTTTGAACTATCAACAGTATTAAATTCAGCATTGTTTGAATTACGATCTAAGCGATCGGAATAATTGGTGTTAATTTCAGCAGTGGTTCGACTTGCTAATGCATCGTTTCCATTTATAGTAAAGGCAGTGGTCTCTTTGTCTTTTCCATGAACTGTAAAATTTCTGTACTCTAATTCAGCAAATGCAGACAGGTTTTTGTACAATTTGAAAGAAGTTCCCACAGCAGCTAAAAAACCAACCGTTGGATTCGGATTAATCCTATCCCTACTAAACACATTTACTCCAGGTGCCGCAACTGCATTAGTTTCAATTTCTAATTTCCCTGCTACGGGCACAATGACTCCAACTTTAGTGTATGGCTCAAATCCTTTGATTTTTCCCAAATATAAAACTACAGCTGGCGCCAAATCTAATGCTGTAATTTGTCCGTCTGACTGATACATCCTAACGCCATCAGAAATCGTCTGAACCATGATTTTACTATTACTCCTGTAATAATTAATGCCCATTTCAGCGCCTAAACGGTCTGAAAACCGATATCCTACTCCTCCCCCATATCTAAAACCTTCACCAAAAGAGCCTGTAATACTTTCCTTGGAAACCAATTCCCCTCCTACAAAAACCTGCCTAACTGCATTTTGACCGCCAACTGACGGAAATTCTGTAGCAGCAACTTGCGAAAAATAGGAGCCTCCAATTTTAAAATACCAACTTTCTTTTTCCTGAGTTTGTCCTATCATAGTCATAGTACAAATCGTAAACACTAGTAAAAACAGATTCTTTTTCATGATTTTATTCCTTTACATTTAAGTAAATTTAAAGAAATAGCAGTCGTGAACTGTGAGAATTTTCATCTTTATTCATAAGGATAAGGAGCTCCTTTAGCTAAGCATTACTGTTCAGCAGGTTAGAAGAAAACTTTAACATTAAGTAATTGAAATTATTGCAATATATTTATTAATTATATTGATTAAATAGGAATATTGTAATTTATGGGGAAAATAAAGGGGTTATATGTATATTAAACAAAAGTATTAAATCGGAAAATCAAAATATTAATTCAACTTGAAATTAATTTGCAACTGCTCTAATTGCTGTAATAACTCATTTGAAATTTTAATCTTAAGTTTTCTACTCGGCATTGACAATCGTGTGATAATTTTAGTTTCTTCGATTTCTGTAGCAACCGTCATTTCTGGCAGTTCGGATTCCAATACTTCCGAATCTTCGGAATCTTCTATAAAAAAAACTTCTTCAGCCTCTGCAATTACAGGAACCGATTCTACTTGAATTTTTACTTTTTCCAGCTCCATAATTTCAAAAGTCACCGTATTATCTCCTTTATTTTCCTGAAAGACAGCATTCAGTTGATGCACTAAATC
>Ga0114962_10000203_pt1 | contig 51183 bp, 36 predicted proteins | sample C_130820_MF_Meta_FD_87017 | JGI IMG/M metagenome (GOLD analysis project Ga0114962, IMG submission 87017) | Freshwater microbial communities from Lake Croche, Canada to study carbon cycling - C_130820_MF_MetaG | ecosystem: Environmental > Aquatic > Freshwater > Lake | place: Lake Croche, Canada... | reverse complement strand
TGGAATACGCTTGTGATCATCTCCGCAAAGCCAAGGTGCAATAACGACATCACCATCACTGAACCAATCGTTACATATAGTAACATTCGGAAGATGGCGGGCCCATTCCACGCTTTGTATATCACGTTTGTCGCGATAATACAAGTCGTGATTACCAGGAATGAAAAAAACATGTTCAAAATTTGCATTCATGTGCTCCAGGGCCCTGAGGCTATAATTGAGTGTGACAATATTTAGGCTGGCACGATTGTTGTGCCAATCACCTAAGAACAAACAGGTTTCACAACCTTCTTCTCGAGCCTTGGTAGTAGCCCACTTGACAAAATTCAAGCAGTCCTCGTTGTGTTGAGTGCTGTTACTTTTCAAACCAAAGTGAATGTCGGTGAACACCGCGGCTTTACAAAATAGGTTAGTCATCTATCTATTATACTACTCATCAAGACTACTTACGACCGGTCCGGACATGGCAGCCATGCTGTGTTTGCCCAAGTTCTGACGTGTCCATGAAGGATTGAGTCCGTTCATTTCTAGTATGTCATCACGGATGTTTTGGTTTTTCTTTTCGATGTTCAGGATACGAGTGAAACTATTAGTGATAGCGGCAGTATAATACGCAAAAGGGTTCTGCGATTTTGACTCATCAAATTGCAATCCGATTTGAGACAGTTGTAGCAGGGCTTGTCCCCGCATTTCTTCGTTGTAGGTGTATCCACGCCAGTTACTCCTTGTAGCATATCTTTCGCACAGTTTCATAAACATGTTGGCTAGAGTTCGAGTCATTTTGCCATGATCTTTTGAAAACTCGCCTGTATCCAGTGTGCCACGCCAATGGCTTTTGCCCACTAAAAAGGGTACCTTGGCATCGTCAATTCGGTAATGCCAGAACGGAGGGAAGTTAACTCTCATGTGGGTGGGATTCAGGATTGGTTCCTCCACCAGGTCCGCTAGGGGGTCTTTAGTGACATCATCCAGTTCCAAGATGTCTTCTAACCGGCGTTTTTTGGCTTCGGCCTTGGTGATTTTTTTGGCTGCCATGGGAATGTGTTCCCAGCAGGTGACTCGGAACACAATGTCTGTGTTGGGTATCTTTTTGGGATCTACTATGACGCCTTCGCGCTTGAGTCGATCTGCACGGTTGCGTCGTGCTTCGGCTATGGTCTTCTGATTGATCTTGCTCACACTGGGCAAGATCATATCAAACTGATGATCCTGCACAGGGTCTCTAAAAGCACAGTAGGTGTTTTTGCTCAGATGAATCTCTTTGAGAATATCTCTGTTGTTGAGATAGTTAGTTTTAGGTGTGGCACGGATTGTAGCAGTCATTGACTGGGGATTCCTTTCGAATATGTACTTAGTGTAACACATTTGTACTAGTTGTCAACCTTTTATAAACGGACCAGTTAATTTTTTGGGTAAATACATGATCAAGGAAAACTATGGCTAACATTTATGATTTTGGACCACCCACCGATGCTGCCGGCGATGTGCCTGCATCTGTAAACAAGTACGGCGCTGATTATGGTCAAGAAATACTAGACAACACCGGTGAACAAAATCAAAGTTTTGCCGGAGATGCCGCATTCAATAACGCTACCCGACCTGATCAGACCACCAACAATCCTAATGCAGTAACCAATTATAGCGATTACGGATCACTCACAGGTGCCGGCGCCGCAGGAACATCAACCACGGTTACCAAATCTGCCACGTCAGTAAGCCCTGCAAGTGATCCAAGTCAATTTCCTGCATATGACGACAACGGTAATCTTCAACCAGGATTCAAAATTAATGAAGAAAATGGTCTGCCATACTATGCAGGTGCGGTAACCCCCACAACCAGTGCCGCACCAATTAATACCAGAGCAGATGGCGAAAGTTTTGGAAACAGATACGATGATGGCTTTGGCGGATATGTAAACGGTGATGGCCAAGCAGTTGATGTAAATGGTTTGTTGATTCCCACTGGGAACAACATCACTAGATCAGCCGCTGCCGTGAACACACAAGATGGCCAGTCATTTGGTCCTGTGCTGCCAGACCCAAACGGCAATGGTGGATTTGTTGATGCCGCAGGCAATCCAGTCAATGCTGACGGATCACCAATTTTTCCGGCAGCACCAATCAACACAGCCAATGAAGAGGCAGCAATTCAAACACAAGTAGGCCGTCAGTTAGCACAAAATCAAAAAGTCTACGCCGAACAAAAGAAAGCAGTCAACAACGGTGATTGGCGTGTGCGCCTGAGTCTAGCCAAAGGAGCCAACTATCTCTACAATGATGCAGGCAATGGAATTTTATACCCACTAGCCCTGACCAGTGGGGTCATATTCCCCTACATGCCGCAGATTGAAACCAGTTACAAAGCCGACTATGATGCCTACGCACTCACCCACAGCAACTACAAAGGATACTTTTACAAGAGCAGTTACACAGATGCAGTAAATATGACGGCAATTTTCACAGCACAAGATACCGCAGAGGCCAACTACCTGTTGGCAGTGATACATTTTTTTCGTTCAGTGACCAAAATGTTCTACGGACAAGATGCGCAACGTGGAGCACCTCCTCCTCTAGTGTACTTGACCGGCCTGGGTGAATATCAATTTGCCGCACACCCATGCGTGGTCACCAGTTTTAATTACAGTTTGCCAATTGACGTAGATTACATACGCACCAGATCAACCAACATCAACGGTGCCAACATGCTCACACGCAGAGACCGACAGACCACTGCCACTGATCCTATATCAGGTGCTGTGGGCAGACTGCAAAATTTATTCAACAGTCAAGGCATCAGTAAAGGTGCAGAAACTTGTAGACCACCACCACCTACACTGGGACAAAATCAACCTACCTATGTGCCCACTCGCATGCAAATGACAATTTCACTGCTGCCTATACAGAGTCGTCAGCAGGTCAGCCGAGAATTCAGCCTACAGCAGTATGCTCGAGGTGATCTACTCAAAGGAGGATTCTGGTAATGGCCAATTATGATTCAACCACTGCCTACTACAACACTGGCTACAGTCAGTTCTTTCTGGACATAATGCAAAATCGTAACATACCCAAGCAAGGTGATGACAGGATTTTGTTAATAAACCAAACCTATCAGTATAGGCCAGATCTCCTGGCCTATGATCTTTATGACACTCCGACCCTGTGGTGGGTGTTTTATCAACGCAATCCCAATACCTTGACCAAACCACCTCTTGACTTCCGAGCCGGGGTACAAATTTATCTACCCAAGATCTCTACGCTACGTAATGTGTTAGGATTCTAAACATGGCCACAGCACAAGAGATCACCGCCGAAATCGCTCGATTACGAGATAGATTGCGAATTGCTCGCAACGGACTGAAAGATCTAAATCCAAATCTATCCAGCAACCAGGCCATTCTGGCCAGATACCAAGACGAGGTTGCAAACATTCCTGGACAGATTCTGGCCCTGGAAGCAGAATTAAAATCTGTACTGGCTACAGCCAGTGCTGGCGTTACTGTGGGCAATGCCAATAAGGCCAGAGATAATAATGCCAATGCCACACGCCCAATAGTCGCGGCTGAAGTACTAACACCCACTGGGAGAATTGAACCCGAAGGCTCAGGATCGGGCACCAACGCCTCAGTGACTCCCACCACAGAAACTAACGGTAATGCTGGTACCAATGCTGAAACCAGAACTATCTCTCAAACACAGGCCACACCGCAAACACTATCCAATCCTTTTACAACAAATGTACTTGGCACAACCAATGCCACAATAAATGCTGCCACAACATCTGTAGGCGGCAATGCTGCCACAGCATCTGTAGGCGGCCCTGGAGCAGGGGCTGCGCCAGATGATCAGCGTGGCTCAGGTGGCGGGCCAACAGGCTCCAGTGCATTGAGAAACAGACTGGATCAATTGTATGCCGGCCCAACCAATGCTATCTTGGCACAAGACAATATCTTAGACCAATATCCCAGTTACACCTACTCACTCAGTTGGTATCTCATAGATCCTGATGCCTACAACCAACTGGTTGTGAGTCCTAAAAAAGATCTCAACAGTTATTATCTATTGGCACAAAGTGGTGGTGCACCAGTATCAACTGGCATTGTTAATCCAGGCGAAACAGGACCCCTGGCCGGAACCGCTGGCCGTAATCCCTACTTCAATCTAGATTATTACATAGATAATTTCATCTGTCACACAGCCTTGAGTTCAAGCCTAGATTCGGGAGGCCCATCACAGCACACAGACGTGTCATTTACCATAAGCGAGCCCAATGGCATCAGCCTACCGCAAAATCTGTATGCCGCAATCACTGACTTGTACAGAACCAAAGGACTGGTGAGACCCACAGACGATGTGAATTATGCATCAGGGCAATATGTCATGGTCATAAGATTTTATGGCTACGACGAATCGGGCAACTTGATTCAACCTATTGCCAGAAACACAGGTGCCACTGACAGTCGAGCAGTGGTTGAAAAATTCATATACTTTATTTTGACTGATTTGACATACTCAATATCCAATAGATTGGTAGAGTATAAAATCACCGGGGCAGCACCAGGTACTGCCACAGGACTATCATCCAATCGTGGCAGTATACCTGCAAATTATCAATTCTCAGGAGCCACAGTACGAGACATCCTGGTAGGGCAAATACAACAACAAACAGCATCACAAGCAGCCGGCGACCAAACTCGTAACGGAGTTCCGATCAAGTCGTCTCCTCCAGTCAAGGTTAGTGACTTGTCCATGCGGGAACAGGCCGCTATTGCGGCAGGAACAGATCCAAACACAGTGAATGACCAAGGCATGGCCTTTGGTGGAGGAGGACTATAATGCCCGGCATAGGAAATTTAAATCCAGCACTCAATAGTAACCGTATAGCAACAGCAAATTCGGTGACCAAAGGTAGAGGAGGCTACAGTGCTATCACAGCCGAAGCAGGCTACAATGTGCCCAAGGCAACAACAACGACCAAAGCGCCTACCAAGGCCAACAATGCTCCCAAACCATCAGTCAACACCATAGGCACAGGTTTAATTGCGGCATTGAATGCTGAACAACAGAAATTGCTTGACAACAAAGACCCTAATGGCAAGCCCAATCCCTTGATAGAGAAAGCCGATATCTTTGAAATCAAGTTTGTGGATGACATGATTGCCACAGCCAGCATGGTGCCAGCAGGTGACTTTGACAAGACTCTGACCGGGGGATCTAGCAACCTCACTGCCGCACAACAACTGTTGCCAAACAAACAAAGTATTGATCCCACAGTTCGCACTCGCGCTGCCAGTGCAGGGCAACAGATCATACAATTTATTGATCAAGTGATCAGAAGTAGCAACTACATTATCAATCAATCCAGAGTATTCTGGAACACTCAAACCAAGACCTGGGAATTGAATGGAAAGTCAGCACAGCAATTTGTCTGGTACAACATAGTTGTTCAGACACAATCTTTGGGGTATGATAGAAAACGTCATGACAATGCATATCGCATGACTTTTGTTGTTACTCCTTATGAAGTGCCCATGCTGAGTACTTTTTTTGCTCCGGCACAGTTCAGAGGCGTACATAAAAACTACAACTATTGGTTTACAGGACAAAACACTCAGGTACTCAACTTTGAACAGCATTTCAATCATCAATGGACACAGGCCGTGACCAATGATGTGCCTTCACAGATCAGTCAAACGCAACAGTCAAACACAAGAGAACAGTGGAAGGCACAGGTGTTTCCTGCCAGTGGTCAAAGCAGTCAGGGTGCAGAACAACGAGTGTATGAATCTGGTGCCAATGCAGCCGATTGGCTTTACAGTACTGATTTAGATGAAGCAAAATTAACCATTGTTGGTGATCCGGCCTGGCTGCCAAGCCCACTAGAGCAAACTATAGAATCAAATTTCACTACTGCCGCTTTCTACCCTGATGGTGCCATTAACACCACAGCAAGCGGTGCTTATTTTAGTGTGGGCTGGAACAGACCCACAGACTATAATTTACAAACAGGACTGCTAGATCCAGGCACCACAAATTATTTTGCTGATAGACAAAACGGTATAGCAGGACTGTCAAGAGAGGCTACCACTTATGTAGGCGTATCAGTCACACACATATTCAAAGGTGGAAAATTCACACAAGAACTGTCAGGATCAATAGCACGTTACGATGTCAATGCAGGAACAGATGCTGGCCGGCCGGCAAAAACACCTACAGATAATCAGTCCAGAGCGGCTTCACAATTCGGAGCATTTGATTTTGGTAAACAAAATGATTCATGGGGTGAAAGTAGTACTCGTCGAGATGGCAGAACCAATCTTGCCGCAGTGGCCATTGGAGCAGCCAACAACGAAATAGTGTCAGGTAGAATAGGAGTAGCCGAGGCCCAGGCTGTGCTGGCCAATGGCAGTGAACGAGATATACAAGCCCTGGGCGGCCGTATATATTTGCAAAGTATTGCCAACAGTACTTCGGCAGCAGGCACGCCCAAAGCACCACAAACAATAGCCAAGGATGGCGGACCAGGATAAGGAACAGCAATGGCAGAAAATCTAGAACGAAGTTCAGGTAGATCACAAAATTTTAAATTTGACCGCGGTGGGCAGATTGCAGACGTGGGTCCATTTGTGGGCACAGTCAAAAACAATGTGGATGATGCTCGTGGTGGTCAACTCAAAGTTTTCATTGAACAGTTCAATCAGGGCGAGGAAGACAGTCCCAGCACCTGGCGAACAGTCAACTACCTACCACCATTCTATGGTCTCACACCCAAGGACAGTACCAGCACAGGAGCCGGTACCTATCCAGGTAACCAGCAGAGTTACGGCATGTGGTTTACTCCTCCAGACATTGGCACACGAGTGTTGTGCTTTTTTGTCAACGGGGATCCTAACCTGGGATACTATGTGGGCTGTATTCCTGAACCAGGTCTCAATCACATGTTGCCGGCCATCGGAGCGTCGCCCAAAGGGCAATACGTAACAGACAACAAGGCACAGGCAGCATACTTTGCCAACTCAGCACAGTTACCAGTTACTGAAATCAACACAGAAAATCGAGAAACTGAACAGAATCCCAGATTCTTTGATCAACCCAAACCAGTACACTCGGTACAGGCGGCCATATACTTTCAACAGGGACTTGTGAACGATACTGAACGTGGCCCCATTGGTTCCACAGCACAAAGAGAAAGCCCCAGCACAGTTTATGGTATATCAACTCCGGGCAAGCCGGTGTATGCTGGCGGGCAGGATCCTGCTGCCATAAGAAAACAATTGAGTACTACCACAGTAAATCCACAAGATGTCAAGATAATTGGTCGTTACGGCGGACACACTCTTGTGATGGATGACGGAGACCTTGACGGCAACAATGCCCTGTTCCGCATGAGGTCAGCCAAGGGTCATCAAGTCATGATGAATGACTCTGCTGACTTTATCTATATTGCTCATGCCAATGGACAAACCTGGATCGAACTGGGAGTAGAAGGCACTGTAGATGTGTACTCCACCAACTCGGTGAACGTGCGCACAGAAGGCACAATCAACTTACACGCCGACAAGGATATCAACATGTATGCTGGCGGCAATATCAGCATGAAGAGTGGAGCAGCCACCAACATAGGTGCAGTGACTTCAATGAACCTGGCTGCCGAAGCAGGCATGACCTTGTACAGCACGGCCGCACTGGGCATCCGTAGCGACGGCAGTCTGAGTCTACAAGGTGCCTCTAGTTCTTGGCAAGGCGGAACAAAACTGGCACTCAAGGCAGGACGTATCGATCTCAATGGTGGCTCAGCCAAGACAGTGACACCCCCTAAACTTTATCCCAAACGCACTTTGGACGACACTGTGTTCAACAACACCAAAGGTTGGCAAGTCAAAGCAGGCGCACTGGAAAGCATTGTGACTCGGGCACCAACCCATGAACCTTATAAATATCACAACCAAGGTGTTAGTGTGATAGTAGATTTTGTCGATGGACAACCCACACCGCCTCCCACTGCTGAGCCAGTGCCCGCAGGTTGGAATTTACAAGTCAAATGAACGTTTTTAAATTTGTCACACCGTTAGGTCAAACAATCGAAATGAATGGACCAGCAGGATCTACCTACGATCAAGCCTTGGCAATTTTCAATCAACAGTCATCAACAGGCAGTCTCTCAGGACTCCGAATCGGCGATGTGTTAAACAGCCTGATTCAAGCCAAAGGCGGCTTGACCACAGCATTGGCACAGGTTACAGGATCTATCACGCCCAGCACAGTATCTCAAATTGGCAGTGTTCTGACCAAGATACCAAATCTTCCTGCACTGAATCCCACCACAATATCAAATTTTGTAAACACTCAGGTATTGGCTGGCAGTGTTGTAGGACCATTATCAACCACACAGATACAAGGACTGCTATCGTCTACTTCGGCAGCAGTAAATCAACTGCCCACAGAAGTCACAAATCAAAAAGGTCTGGGCACATATGGACTGTCAGCCGATCAACTGCAACAGGCAGGCCTGATCAAACCTGGCACAGCAGAATTGATCAATCAAGACCCTGCAAATTTAGTGTCAATTCTTAGTAGTCCCACAGTATGGACTGGTAAGGGTGGCGCAGAAAGCCTAGATGCTTTGTTGTCTAATCCAACTCTGCAAAACATTGCACAACAAAGCACTTTGGCCAGCAGTTACAACAATCTATCAGAATTAGGAGTTGTGTCTGACACTATAAACAATGTGTTTGGTTCTACAACAGACCTGGGCGCTGTGGTCAACAATGCTGCCAATTATGGCCTGGAAGCCACCACGTCATGGTTGAACAATACTCTAGGCGGCAGCGACATTGGACAGTTGACCACATCTGCCATTGAATCAGTGTTTGGCATGAGTTTTGGTTCGGTAAACCAATCAGTGAGTGGAGGCGGCAATCCATTACAGACAGGTGTTCAATCTCCTCGGGGTTATTCTCACACAGTAAATCGCTCAGTGATAGATACTGCTTTCAACAGCATAATTGGTACCAATAAAATACCTGCCAACATATTTGCCAACCCTGTACTGGGCATTGACATACGAACTCAAGTTGCTCAACTTAGCACAATTAATCAATCGTCGTCGATCTTGCTCTCTCAGTTGGCATCCACTGCGGCAGGTGTATCTTTATTGAGTCAGATACCAGGTGCAAACAGCATCATGAGCCTGTTGCAATCAGGACAAGGACTCGTAAGTGAAATAAAAGGTGCCGCACAATTGCTGGACCAAGCAAAAAATTTACCTGGAGTTGGTGCCTTGCTGGCTGACATTCCGGGATCAGGAGAAGTATTAGGTAGTTTACAAAGTATTGGATCAGACCTGTTTAAAAACGGCGCAGAAGCACTGGGACTAGATGCAAAAGAATTGGCTGCTGCCGGACTTGATTTGCTGGGTCTTGATATCACTACCTTGACAGGACTTGACGCATCTGCCTTGTTGAGCGGATCAGAAACAGTCATAGCCGAAGCCGCACCCTTGGCCGAAGCCGCAGTTGAGTTCATTGCTAGTTTCTGGTAATTGCACACATAAATACCAGTATGACCACATTTGTCGGGTACAGCACCATCAATCAATACAAAAAATTCACGCTCACTGATGGTGAGTTGATCAAGCGTGATCTCTTGAATGCTTTTAATATTCGTCAAGGTACCTTGCCCGGTCGCCCTGCATACGGTTCTACTCTGTTGGATTCAATCTTTGAAAATCAGGACAACACCACAGAAACTGCCATTCTTGCTGAAATACAAAGAATTGCCGGTGGCGACCCAAGAGTTTACCTCAGTGGCGCCAACTACTATCCACAACAAAACGGTGTGCTAATAGAACTGCAAGTACAATTGGTCCCTAGTCAATCAACCGAACTACTGAGTATATTTTTCAATCAAGAAACCCGACGTGCCAGTTACGTATAACTACGCCGTTTATTTTTGCAATAAATAAAAGAAACGGACTACTATGGCAAGAACCACAAGACAAACAGTTGTATTTGGCGTTGAAGATTGGAAACGCATCTACGAAACCTATCGAGAGGCAGACTTTCAAAGTTACAACTTTGAGGCCTTGCGCAAGAGTTTTGTAGACTACATACGTCAATACTATCCTGAAAGTTTCAATGACTACATTGAAAGTTCAGAATTTATTGCCATGCTGGATGTAGTTGCATTCATGGGTCAAGCCATGAGTTTCCGCAATGATCTAAACACCAGAGAAAACTACCTAGGCACAGCCGAGCGTAGAGACAGTGTGGTCAAATTGGCCGAACTGGTCAGTTACACGCCCAAACGCAACACAGCCGCCCAGGGCTATTTGAAAGTATTCTCAGTACAGACCACAGAAAACGTCACAGACTTCAATGGCGTGAACCTGGCCAATGTGACCATAAACTGGAATGACCCTACCAACTTCAACTGGGTAGAACAATTCACAACCATTATCAATGCTGCCTTGGTCAATACCCAACGAGTAGGTCGTCCAGGTGCCAAACAAACTGTTGTGGGAGTTGACACTTCTGAATACAGTGTCAATCTAGTGCCCGGCTACCTGCCAGTGATCCCATACACTGCCACTGTGGATGGTATCAACATGCCGTTTGAAGCAGTAAACTCAACATCTGTTGGCCGAGACTATGTGTACGAACCCAGTCCCTTACCCAATGGTATCTTTAATGTTTTGTTTCGCAACGATCAACTGGGCTTTGCCAGTGCCAACACAGGCTATTTCTTCTACTTCAAACAAGGTGTGCTACAAAATCAAGACTTCAACCTTGGTGAGCGTGTGTCCAATCAAACAGTCAACATCAACATTGAAGGGGTCAACAACGAAGACCGTTGGCTGTACCAACTAGATACTGTGGGCAATGTACAGTATGAATGGCAGTATGTACAAAGTGTGTATGCGGCTGCCACTGAACAACTGGCCCCGGATCAACGCAAATTGTTTTCTGTGGTCAGTAGAACCAATGATCAGATCACTCTCACATTTGGCGATGGTGTGTTCAGCACCATTCCAGTAGGAACATTCCGTGCGTATGTGCGTGCCTCCAATGGCCTGTCATACATTATCAATCCTGAAGAGATGCAGAGTGTGGTCATACCCATCAGTTATGTGAGTCGCACTGGAAACATAGAAACAATCACATTCACATGTGGTATTACACAACCTGTGAGCAATGCACAACCACGTGAGACCTTGGACGAGATTAAACAACGTGCTCCTGCAAGATATTACACACAGGACCGCATGGTCAACGGTGAGGACTACAACAACTTCCCTTTCACTCTTTACAATTCAATCATCAAGAGCAAGGCGCTGAACCGCGCCAGCATTGGAACCTCAAGATATCTTGACCTAGTAGACAATACCGGCAAGTATTCTTCAACAAATATGTTTGGCAGCGATGGCGCTTTGTGGCGAGAAAATCAATTGCCCACATTCAACTTTACCTGGCTCACAAGAAATGACATTGCCACAGTGATTACTAATCAAATTCAACCCTTGTTGGTTTCAACAGGACTGGATCAATTCTACTATGCAAACTTTCCAAGACCCAATCTTGTGCCGACAGGCCTTACCTGGCATGAAAGCACAACACTGGCCAACGAGACCACCGGTTACTTTGTAAACTCGCAGATATATCCAGCAGCCATTGGAACCTACAGCAGTACAGTAAGCAAGTACATACAAGTAGGATCACTGGTGAAATTTGTACCTCCTCCTGGCTATTATTTTGACAGTAACAATCAATTGAAACTGGGCCTACCTACTGTGGATAATGATCGACTGATTATCTGGGCCAGCCCCACAGCCATAGTGTTGGATGGTACTAACCAAGGACAGGGCAACTTTGCCAACGGCACCGGACCGGTCATACTGAATAATTTTGTGCCCACTGGCGCTATTCCTGTGTCAGTGATTCCTTTATTTGTGACCAATTTACCCAGCACCACAGTCACTAGTATTACTGATCAAATGTTATTGTATCGTAACTTTGGCCTGGGCTACAACAACCTCACAGCCACTTGGTATGTGATCACCAGCACAAATCTAGCAGTGAATGCAACTTTTAGTTTGGCAAATGCACAAAGTACAACTGGCACCAATCAAGATGCCAGTTGGTTGATTCAATTTGTTACCAATGGCAGCAGTTACACAGTGACCAGTCGTGGGTTGTTTTATCTGTTTGGATCTGTATTACAAACAAGATTTTTCTTTGAAACAGGACAAAGAATCTATGACAGTCGCACAGGCACAGTGATCAGTGATTTTGTAAACGTGTTAAAGACCAATTCTGTACCCGACACGCATGTCCCCTTACCCGGCGACATTCGCCTGAGCATTGTGGGACAGCCAGTGGCCAGTGATGGCTTTGTGGACGACTTCGAAGTGTTTGTAAGTTACGAATATTCCGCCAATGATGGCGCTCCGGTTGATCCTGACTTTTTTGATGAAATTGTGGCACCTACTGTAAATCCCACTACCAAATTGGTGTTCTTTGAAAAGACCGTGGACTTTGATAATCTACAACGATACCTCCTGGTTGAACCCGGTCGTGTGAATTCAGGTTATGCTACCAAGGATGCCATTGAAGTGGTTATGGCACAATACATACCTGGACAAACATTTTATGCCTACAACCAGACCATCACCATTGGCCCATTGGCTGGTCAACTGGGTGCGTTCTACTTGTTGGCAATCAGTGTGACTGGTGTGCGCAGTCTGGTAGAAGTTTCAGATCAATGGCAGGCACGTGTGGGACGTCAAAGTCTGTACTATCAATATCGTCACAATGCCTCATTGACCAGCAGAATTGATCCAGGTACAACCAACATTATTGACCTGTATGTGGTCGTTCAGGCCTACTACACAGCCTATCAAAATTGGTTGCGAGACACCACAGGCACAGTGCCCAAACCTGCTGTACCTACCATAGATCAACTCAGCACAGCCTATCAAGGACTTAATGATTACAAGATGATCAGTGACAATGTGATCGTGAACAGCGTGGTATTCAAACCGCTATTTGGCCCCAAGGCTGCCAAAGAGTTGCAGGCCACTATCAAGGTCATTCGTGCTGCCGACAGCACAGCCAGCGAAAGCGAAATCAAAAATCTAGTGTTGGCAAATCTAAACACCTATTTCAGCATTGACAAATGGGACTTTGGCCAAACATTCTACTTCTCAGAACTAGCAGCCTACATTCATTCCAACATGGGCGGCGTGGTCAGTTCGGTAGTTCTAGTTCCATTGGATCCCTTGAAAAGTTTTGGCGACTTGTACGAAATACGAAGTGGTCCTAGCGAAATATTTGTCAATGGTGCTCTTGTCAGCAATATCGAAGTAATTGTTGCGCTGACTAGTACCAATATTAGAACTGCACCCGGCAGTGGAGTAATTTAATGGCTATTCGCACTGTTGATTTTTTACCTGATATATTTCAGACCACTCCCAACAAGCAATTTTTAAATGCCACTCTGGACCAATTGGTTCAAGAACCTGCATTTAAGAAAACACAAGGTTATGTGGGTCGTAGAGTTGGCCCCGGCGTCAATCCCAATGACTATTATGTACTGGAGCCCACGGCCACTCGAGCCAACTATCAATTGGAACCAGGAGTGATCAGCCTCAAACCTGATACTAATACAATAAAAGATGCTGTGACCTATCCGGGCATTACAGATGCTCTAGCCGTGCAAGGTGCCAACACCACCAAGAGCGACAGACTCTATACCAGTGAATACTACACCTGGGATCCTTTTGTTAGTTTTGACAAATTTGTAAACTACAGTCAATACTACTGGTTGCCCGGTGGTCCTAACGCAGTAGATGTGTATTCGACCGGGGTGCCATTGACTGAAAATTTCACTGTCACTAGAACCAGTACAGTATATCAATTCAGTACCCTGCTCGGCAACAATCCTGTCATCACCCTGGTGCGTGGAGGCAACTACACATTTGATGTAAACCAAACTGGCGATAGTTTTTGGATACAGTCAGAGCCGGGCGTGAATGGCCGACTGCCTTATGCTCCCAACATCAGCAGTAGAGGTGTGCTGGGAGTGACCAACAATGGTGAAGACCTAGGCACTGTTTCTTTTGATGTGCCATTAAAAACCGCACAACAATTTTATTACGATCTCAACAGTATTGGCACAGTAGACTTGTTGACCAATCTACAATTTGATCAGATCAACAATGTGTACCTGTCGGACTTCCTGGCCGAGTATGGTGGCATTGATGGTATAACCAATCTCAACAATCGTACTGTGGTGTTTACCAATCAGATCGCCGATCCACAAGATGGTGGCTGGCTGATTACATCGCAGTTTGATCCACTAGAACGTAACAACAGCAACAACGGCCTTCCAGGCAGTTTTGACAGTCTCAATTTCGATCTCACTGTGCCAATCACGGATCTTGACACACGTTATAGCGTGTGGTTGATCACCTATCAATATGACAATAATGGTCAGCCAATCCTGCAACTCACGGTGCAAAGACCTTGTCCGAACCTCAACAAGTTTACTGTGCTGTTTGGTACACAATGGGCCAGCACACAATGGTATCGCGACGCCGAAGGGTATTTTGCAGAGATTCCTTTGCTCACAGCAGCCAAAGATGTCCTATGGTACCAAGATGGGACCAACCCAGATATCTTTGGCCAAATTCAACTGATTGATCAAGCAAATGCCACAGCAATCAATGTTGTAACCGACATTCTGGGCAAGAAAAATTATACCAGTCCCAATGGTGTGGTGTTTACCAACAATCTCAAAGTGCAATTCCTTGCACCCGTAGTGCCTGCTAGTTATCAAAAGCAAGACTACTACGTGGCTGGTGTTGGCGCTGCCATTCAATTGTTGCCGGTGACCAACTATGTTACTCCCGAGACCTATACCAAGAGCGCATCGATACCATTTGATTCAACTGCGTTTGACAAAACCAATTTTGATGCCGACCTTAATCAACCCTTGATACCTGATTATCTGACCATAGCATTAGATAGTCCAGACCTCAATGCCTGGACACGTAGCAACCGCTGGTTTCACATTGATGTAGTCACAGCATCAGCCACGTACAACAACACCACACCGGTGTTGGACAATGCGTTTAGAGCACGGCGACCTATCTTGGAATTTCGCGGCGGCACTAGACTGTATCAGATGGGCACACAGGGCAAACAACCGGTAAACATCATTGATTTTGCTACAACTGATGCATTTAGTGATATCAACGGAACTGTGGGGTACGGAGTAGATGGTTACAATTTTATCAATGGTACAAGAGTTATTTTTGCAGTGGACACAGATCCCAACGTAAGAGACAAAATCTATGTGGTCAATTTTGTCACTCTTGTGGAAGGTGGTACTCCAGTTATAGATCTAGTGCCTGCTGCGGACACTGATGTGCTGTTTGATCAAACAGTGGTCAGTCTCAGCGGCAATACACTACAAGGTATAAGTTTTTACTACGATGGTACGCAATGGATTCGCGCACAGGAAAAAACTGGCGTGAATCAGGCACCGTTGTTTGATGTTTATGACAGCAATGGATATAGTCTTAGCAATCCTGTTGCATATCCCAGTAGCACATTTGCAGGATCTAAGTTGTTTAGTTATGCTCTTGGGCCCGGATTTGATGATACCGTATTAGGTTTTCCTTTACGATATCTCAGTATCAACAACATTGGCGATATTGTGTTTGACAATAATCTTTACGCAGATACCTTTCTCTACGTCAAAGACAACGTGAGTTATACAGAAAATATCAGCATAGGGTTTGTGAGACAATATGCTGACCGTACTGTTTACCAACGAGAAATTGGCTGGCAAACTGCCGCGGTCAAGAGCAATATCTATCAGCAGTTTAGTTTTGTGTATGCCGTTGACACGCCTTTGTTATTGGATGTGGCAGCACTACCAGTTGATACTGTTCCTTCTGTTAAAGTTTATATTGACAGCACTTTTCAAGATCCAGGAACTTATACCTATGTCACAACGAACAATACCACAACTATAACTTTTCCTAGTACTACAGTAATTGTGCCTGGACAGGTAATCGAAGTTTTAGTTCTAAGTGATCAAGCCAGTGCGGTAGGATTCTATCAGGTACCTATTAACCTTGAGAATAACCCGCTGAATCAGAATGCTAGTAATCTCACACTGGGCACTATTAGAAGCCATTATGATTCAATAGGACAAAATCTACTAGGACTCACAGGCAAAATCAATGGTGCCAACAACTCTCGTGACCTTGGCAACATCATACCTTTTGGCCTGAATATTTTACAACAGAGCGCACCCATGACTCTGGCCGGTTATTTCCTGCGCAGTGCAGATTACAACATATTTGCCAGTCTTGAATACAACTCAAGAGAATACGAAAAATACAAAGCACAGTTGTTGAATGCCGCGGTCACTGGTGATTATGTGAACATGACTGTGCCTGATATTTTGACCACAATCATAACTGATCTCATTATGGGTCGCACCAGTTCCAATCCTTTCTACTGGTCGGATATGTTGCCAGGCAGCAACACATATACTCAATCAACCACAGTGGTCACTGCCATCTCCACACAGAGATTTGACACCACACAGGTATACAACTACACATCAGCCAACTATCTTGGACTGTTGGCATACTTGAATGGTCGCTTGCTCACAAGAGACATTGAATACACAGTATCAACGGATGCTCCAATCTTGACCATACTCATACCACTAGCAGTTGGCGATCAAGTGGTCATACAAGAGTACGCAGAAACCTATGGCACGTTCATACCCAACACGCCTACCAAACTAGGATTGTATCCGGCATTTGTGCCCGAGATATATTTGGATACCACCTACGTTGAGCCACGTTTGGTCATTCGCGGACATGACGGTTCAATCACAGTGGCCTTTGGTGACTTTAGAGATCAGTTATTGTTGGAATTTGAAACTAGAATCTACAACAACTTGAAACTGGATGGCAATCCTGTGCCCTTGGTAGCCACAGAAGTTGGGCCTGGACAATTCCGCACAACTGATTATACCTTGGAAGAAATTACCAACATTGAAAGTCAGAGTTTTCTAACCTGGGTAGGCTGGAACAAACTGGATTACAAGTCGCAAGACTACATGGCCACAAATGCATTCACCTGGAACTACAGCACTGCCGGAAATAAACTCAGTAATAACATTCCATTGGCTGTGGGTGCCTGGCGTGGTATCTACAATTACTTTTACGACACTATCAACCCCAACACAAGACCTTGGGAGATGTTGGGATTCAGTGTAATGCCCGTATGGTGGGAAGCCGAATATGGTCCTGCTCCTTACACTTCGGGTAACCTGGTGTTATGGGACGACTTGGCAGCAGGCCTGGTGCGAGATCCAGTGGCCCCTTACATATTACCCCAATTTGCAAGACCTCAACTGTCGCAAGTGATTCCTGCCAATTCTGAAGGCATATTATTACCGCCAATTGAAGTAATGGTCGGCAACTTCAACAGTAATAATTGGCAAAGAAACTGGACGGTGGGCGATGATGCTCCGGTGGAAAATGCCTGGAAAACCAGTAGTGCTTACCCGTTTGCAATCATGCGAATGTTGGCACTCACACGCCCTGCTGAATTCTTTAGTTTGTTTGCCGATCGTGACTTATACCGACATGATGCAGAACTTGGTCAGTATCTCTACAACGGTCGTTACAGACTAGATGCCAATGGCGTTGAAGTATATGGCAACGGTGTCAGCAAGGCCAGTTATATTGACTGGATTGTGGATTACAATCGCGTGAGCGGAATCAATTCAACTAACACACTCACTGCTGACCTTAAAAATCTTGATGTGCGGCTGTGCTATAGGATGGCAGCGTTCTCGGCCAAAAATCTCCTGCAGATCTACACTGAAAAATCCAGTCCCAACAGTCTCAATTCAAGTTTGTTGTTGCCTGATGAAAGTTACAATCTATTGTTCTACAAGAATGTACCTTTTGACCAATTGACTTATAGCAGTGTGATTGTGCAGTCAACTGCCAATGGCTGGGCAGTGTATGGATACAGCGCCACGCAGCCTTACTTCAATATCTTGATCAGTCAGGTCAATGGAGTATTGGGCACCATCAGTGCTGGTGGATTTGATGTTCGTGTGCCTCTAACCTATACCAACAAAGTGGTACAGGTTCCGTATGGATACACATTTACCAATCGTACTTTGGTGGCAGATTTCTTGCTCAGTTACGGTGCATTGTTACAGCAACAAGGCATGCTGTTCACTCAACTGGAAAACAGTTACGCAATAGACTGGAATCAGATGGTCAGCGAATTCTTGTACTGGAGTGGACAAGGCTGGGCCGACGGCAGTATCATAAACTTGAACCCAGGAGCCACGCAAGTTATAGTAGAGCGACCAGGGGCTATAGTTGATAGCATTGCTTTACAAACCACTGAAAACATAGTGCTCACCGCAGACCGTACGCCGTTTAACACAAGAAATCTTGTGGTTGAGCGATTAGACAATACCTTTACCTTAAAGAGTCTTAATGCTGAAACTATAAATTACTTTCATTTGAAATTTACGTCTTATGAAAACATGGTAGTGCTAGACAATCAAAGTATCTTTGCTGATTTAATCTACTCACCTGCAACAGGTGCCAGACAAAATCGAGTGCGACTGATAGGCTCTACTACACAAGACTGGAATGGTCAGTTGAACGCTCCAGGATTCATACTCAACCAAAACAACATACAAGAATGGGATCCATTGCGCAAGTACGCTCGCGGCGAGATTGTGTTGTACAAGAATTTCTACTACAGTGCTGTTGATATTGTTCAGCCTGCACCAGAATTCAACTTTAACAACTGGACACGTAGTGATTACACCAAGATTCAACAGGGATTATTGCCCAACTTATCCAACAAGAGTGATCAGTTGGCTAACAGTTACAACGTGTATCAAGCCAATTTTGAACTCAATCAAGATCTGTTTGCCTACAACTTGATTGGATTCAAACCCAGAGATTACATGGTTGCATTGAACCTAGACAGCACCAGTCAGGTCAATCTCTATAGACAATTTATTGGTACCAAAGGCACTGTGCGTGCCGCAGAAATTTTTACTTTTGCTGACTTTGGTAGAGGTATATCAGAATACAACATCTATGAAAACTGGGCATTGCAACGCGGTACCTATGGTGCTAATGCCAACAAGAGTTTTTATGAAGTGAGATTGAACGAAGCATTACTGACTTCAAATCCTAGCCTGATTCAAGTGATCATACCTGGTGAGTCCAGTCTGGCCGAGCAAACGGTGTATGTAAATGATCTCTGGGCTGAAAGTTATAAAATAACCACACCTGACATATTGACCACTACTTTGGTCAAGAAAACTGACACAGCCTTGCCATCAGCAGGATATGTCAACGTAGACGATGTCGACATCACAGTATTCAATATTGACAATACTGCTTCGTTGGCAGCCCAACTAAACAACGTGAATGTAGGAACCATAGTATGGGTGGCCAAGATCAATGATTATGACTGGGGAATCTATAGAACCGCTCAAATACCAGCACAGGTCATACAGATCAACAGCAATTTGAATGGCACAGCAGTGGTCACATTCAATCAGGCACATGGCCTAGTCACGGATAACATTCTATTGATCAAGTACTTTGGATCAGGTGCAGATGGTGTATACAAAGTATTGAATGTGCCCACCATAAACCAGGTCACAGTGGCTTTTCAATTCCTGCAACAAGATCAAATTGTGGCCATAGGAACCGGAACTGCCTTCACACTACAAAGTCAGCGAGTCTCTCAAGGCAGTGACATCATTACCTTGCCTTATGCCAATAATCTAATACCTGGCGATCGTGCCTGGATCAATGACAACGGTGCAGGACTGTGGGAAGTCGTACAAAAACAAGAAGTGTTTCACACCAGTGGCCAACTGATACCAACCTCTCCAGTGGCCAATAGCAAGTTTGGTACTAGTGTTGCACAGGCTCGAGACAATGTGTTTGCATTTGTAGGCAGCCCAGGATATAATTCCAATATTGGCGCACTTTACACTTATGTAAGAACATCTACCAATCCATTTGCGCAAAATAGCATACTACAATCTAATGCTGTTGGCACACGCGGACTTGGTACCTCGGTCAGCATAGGCAATCAAACCTGGGGTGCAGTAGGTGCACCGGCCAGTCTTGGTGCTGACTCCAGTACCAATTCTGGTTATGTAACTGTGGTCTACAGATTTCCAAACAGTGCAAGTTTTGGCATCTCAAATTTGTTGACAGTGCCCACCGCCGGTAGCATAAATTCAGCCAGTGAATTTGGAACCAGCATTGCTATCAGCGCAGATGAAAACTGGATGTATATTGGTGCACCGGGTATCAACCGAGTATTTGCCTACGGGTTGGTACCAGTTCAAAGCCAATTGACATCATATGTAACTGATGGCGTAACATATTCCTACAACTATAGCAACAGCATAGTGATCGATTCTGGAGCCTACCAACAGTTGTTTGTGGTACTGAATAATCAACTGTTGATTTATTCAACTGATTATACTGTGACTGCAACCAGCATAGTACTGAATTCAACTCCGGTTAAAGATCTCAAATTAACAATTGGCCGGCGAGCGGCACAGACATTTACAGGCAATGGCATTACACAGATATTCTCATTGAATGAGTATCTATACTCTGCCACCAACATCTACAGTTGCAATGTCACAGTAAATGGCATTGTTCAAAGACCCACCATTGACTATACATTTAATAACTCCACTAGAGATATAACATTTACGGCAGCACCAACTGGCACCATTGGTGTAACAACACAGAGTTACTACACCTATGTCAACTCGCTGGCACCTGGCGGACTTGCTGCCGATGCAAGATTTGGCCAGTCAGTCAGTTGCGGCACAGATGGTCAACAGGTCATGGTTGGCTGCGCCAACAACACCTACAATAGCGTTACCTCCGCAGGGTCTGTTTACATCTATGATCGATCAGTGCAGGAATTCATTGTGACCAGTGCCACACAAACAGTGTATCAAGTGGATGCAACATTGGTCGCTCCAACGTCAGTCACGCTGAACAATCAATTCCTAACCAATACTGCTGGCAATCCTGTAGGACAGTACACAGTAACCGGATCCAATCAAATCACATTGACCACTCCGGCCTCAGTAGGAGACATTTTGACTGTGGAAGTCAACACATTTAGTCTGATTCAACAGGTTGGATCGGTGGCACCTTTCCAAGGTGCTAATTATGGACAGGCAGTGGATCTCTGTCGCTACAATTGCAGTTTATACGTGGGTGCGCCTCAAGATGGCAGTGTGTTACCAGGTGCAGGCTCAGTGGAAAGACAAGTAAATCAAAGTCGAGTATATGGTGTAACAACTGCAACTGTAAATGCCGTTTTGACACCCGGCGATACTATCAGAATCAACAGTCAGGAAGTGGTATTGACCGCGCCAGCCTCCTGGAACAGCAATTTGACCTACACTGTTGACACTATAGTCACAGACAGTTCTAATCTTTATGTGTCAATCCGACCGGTGCCAACAGGAGTTACCTTGAGTGATACCACATACTGGCAACCCAGTTCATGGTCAGCAAAACTAGCACAAAATATCAACAACAGCACAGTTCCCAATGTTTTTGCCTATGCTGGTGCCGTGTCGGGCACAACAACCTTTGGCCTGCTCACAGTAAGTGTCAAGAACTCCGATGCCGCTACTGTGGGCAACAAGTTGACTGTGTTGCCGGGTCTGATTGGCAGCATTTTTTCTAGTCTAGGTTTCGAAACTTTTGTTTATACTCAAACTATTACCAGTCCATATCCTGTGCCCTACTCAGGATTTGGCAGTGCTGTGAAAATAGACACCAGTGCGCTGACTCTTACCGTGGGTGCGCCGCGTGGCAATCTATATCGTTCCAACACCTTTGATAGTGGCAACACATACTTTGACAGCAAGACCACAATATTTAATGGCCCACTTATTCAAAGCGGTGCAGTATACACATATGATTACTTTGCCAGCGCCAACAGTTCGGCCACAAACCCTGGCAAGTTTGCATTTGGTCAACAAGTATATGATCAATCTATTCAGCAGTTGTATCAATATGGTGCATCAGTTGACTATACCAATGGCATACTACTGGCAGGCAGTCCTGCTGGTGCTTCGAGTACAGGGCAAGTGTCTGTTTTCAACAATCCAGATCTTTCACCTGCCTGGCGAGTAACGCATGTTCAACAACCAGTGGTAGATGTTGCGTTGATCAATGGAGTGTTCACATATGACCGCATCACTGGTGCCAAGACTGCATTCTTTGATTTCTTTGATCCACTGCAGGGCAAGATCCTGGGTGCCGCCCGACAAAACATTGACTACATCGGTGCCGTGGATCCGGCAGCCTACAATGTAGGTGCAAAAAACAACAATGGTAGAATCTGGGCAGCCACTCAAGAAGGCAAAATCTGGTGGGACACTAACTCAGTGAGATTCATTGATCCCAACCAGGACGACATTGTGTATGCGGCTCGCAGATGGGGACAAATATTTCCAGGCAGCACAGTTGATGTATACCAATGGGTTGACAGTTCTGTACCGCCTGCCAACTACACTGGACCGGGCACTCCTAGAACTTTGACCAACTACAGCGTGACCACTGGACTAACTCCAACTGGAGTTTTTGGAACCACATACTATTTTTGGGTCAAGAATATAGTTACAATCAATACCACTGCTGGCAAAACTCTCAGTGCCACTGGTATTGCTAGATATATTGCTGAGCCCCGCAGTAGTGGAATTCCCTATGTGGCATTTGTCAGTGCCAGTGCCACAGCAATTTACAATGCCACAAACTTGATCAGTGCCCAAGACACAGTGCTCAGCATTGAATTTGATAGACAACTCACAGACGACAATGTTCATGTGCAGTATGACCTGTTGCCACAAGATCGTGCTCATGCCTTCTTGCCTGCCAATCTCTATCAGAAATTTCAAGACAGTTTCTGCGGCGCAGATTCTCAAGGCAATCTTGTGCCAGACCCCACACTGAGTCCTGCCTTGCAGTATGGTGTGCAATTCCGTCCAAGACAAAGCATGTTTGCCAACAGATTCCTGGCCTTGCAAAACTATCTGCAACACGTGAATGCTGTACTATTGCAGTATCCCATATCAGAGATACGCAACTTTGCCTTATTGAACAGTAGTGATCCTGAACCAGCCGCTGGTTCAGGTGCCTGGAACAAGCGTGTGGCCAATATTGAACAATTGAGTTATCAAGATCTTGTTCAGGTGCCAGTGGGTTATCAATATCTAGTGGCCAGTGACAGCACCCAAAATGGCTTGTGGACCATTTACACTGTGACCACAACCAAGACTTTTGGTACCTTGTTTTTGAACCGTGTGCAAAATTATGACACTAGAAATTACTGGCAATATGTCACCTGGTATCGACCAGGGTACAACACCAGTATCAAAATCGTTGCTCAAGTGGCTAACTATGCTGATCTTGCTACATTGAGTGTGTACCAAGCACCTGTGGGCAGTAGTGTGCAGGTAACTGCCAACAGCCAGGGCAAGTTTGAAATCTATCTCAGGACAGATATTGGATGGGATCGCGTGGCACTGCAGGATGGTACCATACAGTTCAGGGCTGAGTTATGGGATTATGCTCTGGGACGTTTTGGCTTTGACATTGAAGTGTTTGATGCACAACACTTTGACCAGGAGCCTTTGACCGAAACACGCAAGATCATACAGGCCATCAATGAACAACTGTTGATCGACGAATTGTTAATTGAACGCAATCGTGCCTTGATCTTGATGTTCAATTTTGTGCTCAGCGAATTTGAAGCGCCTGGTTGGTTGAATATGACCAGCCTGATTGACGTTGATCACAAGATTAGACAACTGTTGCCATACCAAACCTATCAACAGGACAATCAAGACTTTGTGTTGAATTATATCCAAGAAGTCGAGCCCTACCATGTGAGCATACGTGCGTTCAACTTGATTTACAATGGCTTTGATACCTATCAAGGCAGCATGGCCGACTTTGATCTGCCGGCATTTTACAACAATGCACAAGTACCCAATCAGTACATGAGTCCTATATTGACTCCTTACAACCTGAGTACAGCACAAGGTACTGGTCATGCCAGCACCTACAGTGATGTGGCATCAGATAGCACACTATGGCAAACACAACCTTACAGTTTTTGGTTTGAGAACTATGCTCTCAGTATACAAGATGCGATCATTGTGGACGGCGGCTTGGGCTATACTGTGGCACCGCAACTTACGGTCACAGGTGTTTGTGTCACTCCAGCCACCATGACAGCCACGGTCAACAGTGCAGGGCATATCAGTCAAGTGATCATTACAGATCCTGGATTGGGTTACACTACCACTGCCACTGTCACAATCACAGGCGGCAACGGTACAGGCGGACAGATTGTGGCAGTGATGGGCAACAAACTAGTACGCAGTATTAACACTACCATCAAGTACGATCGCTATCAGTATGCAACCACTATTGTGCCTTGGCAACCCAATGTCACCTACACAACCGGCACACAGGTACGACATGTAAATCGTGTGTGGTCGGCCAATACCACAGTGACATCAGCCACATTTGATCCTGCCAACTGGACCACAGTGGCTGCCAGTTCACTAAGTGGAGTTGATCGTACCATGGGATTTTATGTACCTGGCCCTAACGAACCAGGCCTAAACTTGCCATTGTTGATTGACGGAGTTGATTATCCTGGCGTACAAGTTGCCGCACCTACATTTGCACAAAACACAGGATTTGATGTGGGCAACTTTGACGTCAATCCGTTTGATAATATTTCCTATGGGCCCAACGGTGAACCCACATATGATCTGGGTATCCTGGATGCCACCTATGAAAGTTCGTTCCTGGATCCTTATCTAGGAACCCGGGCTACTGACATCAATGTTGTGGGCGGCGAGTTTGTGGGACCTTATGAAAGTCATGCACCTGAAGAACTGGTGCCAGGGTCTATATTTGACACACTCGACCTGCGTGTGTATTCACGTGCAATAACCTACTACACTGGCAATGGTACAACAACTGGACCATATACAGTACCTGCCGGTGCTACTGGCGTACAAGTTGCTGTGAATAATGTTGTGGTTGCTCCTAGCACTTACATATTTGCTGGATCGTCAGTTACTTTTAATACTGCTCCAGCCAACGGTACTGTGATTGTTATTCTTGAAATTGAACCCAATCCGGGCATAGAGTTGCGTATTTTCCAAGACATGCGTGGAGTACAAGCCACCTACAGAATGACCACGGCTACCACCACCGCACTGACTCAAGACCTTGCAATTGACGACGATGTTGCGTATATAGATAATGCTGGCGCCCTTGCTGAGCCTGACTTGGCCAACAACATGTGGGGGGTGTTGACTGTAAACGGCGAACGCATCATGTATCGCGAACGAAATTTAGTCACCAATACTGTGAGCAGTCTGTTGAGAGGTACTGCTGGTACTGCCGCAACAGCACATGCCACTGGTGCCACAGTTTACAATTTGAACCGTGTGAATCTAGCACCTATTGTATATCAAGATCACTATGTAGGATCCAATACCTTGGCTGATGGTACCACTACCACATTCACAGCCAATGTTGATCTCAGTTCTCAGGGACTGACATTTGCTCAAGACTGCGTTTTGGTCTATGTTGGTGGACTACTGCAAACCAGCGGATACTCAGTAACTGATGACAATCCTGTGACTGTGGAATTTGACACAGCACCGACTCAGGGTTATCAAGTGTCAATACAAGTTCGTCAAGGTCTGGGCTGGTATGGAACTGGAGTTTATCAAACCACTGGTACACCTTTGCAAGATAGTACCACGGTGGCAGCACAGTTTTTTAGAGGCTAAAGCACAAGGTAAATAAGTCATATGCAAAATAGTCAACCTGTTACACAACAAGCAAATCCTGCCACACAGCCCAAGCGACCCAATGAAACTGGATCAGTTTCGGTTGAGGGTTTTGTAAAGATTTTTGATCCCGAAACCCAGGAAACTTTTGTGGAGACACGAGCATGATCTCTTCGGGCCTGGTAAAAATTGAAGGCTTTGTCAAAATATTTGATCCTGAATCAGGCGAAATTTTTGTGGACAAAAAGAACGCTATTCACTATGAAAACATGAGTATCAGTCTTGCTGAAACTCTCAGCAATAGAACCAGTGCGCAGGGCGGCGGTTGGATTTACGAAATGGCATTTGGCAACGGTGGATCTAGTGTTGATCCCACTGGTATTATCACATATTTGCCCCCAAATACCACAGGGCAAAATGCCGATCTCTATAATGAAACTTATGCTAAAGTTGTGGATGATAATTCGGTGGCTGACTCTGATCCTGCCAACAACTACATGGAAGTGCTACACACGTCAGGCAAGCCTTATACTGATATCCTGGTCAGTTGCTTGCTGGACTACGGCGAGCCTCCAGGACAACAGGCCTTTGATAATTCAACCAATTTCAATGGCGAATATGTGTTTGATGAACTGGGGTTGAAAGCATTTACTACCAGTGCAAGCAATCTACGCCTGCTGACCCATGTGATTTTTCACCCGGTGCAAAAGAGTCTAAATCGTCAGATACAAATTGACTATACTGTGCGTATACAGACCCTGACCAACTTGACCACAGCATAAATACAAATAGAACATTCGGAGTAACACATGTCATATACAATTACACTAACTGATGGCGCAATCTATGCTGTAGTAGCAGATGGTACCGTTAACACTAGTTCCAGCATGACCCTGGTGGGCAAAAACTGGGCAGGTTATGGACAATTTCTAGGCGATAACTTTATTCGACTCTTGGAGAACGGCGCCAATACCACTGCACCAGGCGCACCGTTGACTGGTCAACTTTGGTGGAACAAGACTGCAGGTACCATGCAGGTGTACAATGGCACAGGATTCAAAACTCTTGGTGGTGCTACTTCTGCCTCTTCTGCTCCGAGCAACAATGTCACAGGTGATTTATGGTATGATACTGTAAATCAACAGTTGAATGTTTGGACAGGTGCTGCCTGGATCGTGGTAGGACCTGCATTCACTCCAGGTACAGGCACAACAGGTGCCATCGTGGCCACAATTGTGGACAACACAGCAACATCACACAGTGTGATTGAATTATTCTCTAACAATACCATTGTGGGCATTGTGAGCAAGGATCAAACTTTTACTCCTGGCACTGCGGTCACCGGCGGATGGGGTGTACAAGCAGTGAATCCAGGTATCACCATGGCCACCAGCGTTGCTAACAATGCTGTATGGGGTAATGTAGTTACATCGGGCTCGTTCACTGTCAATACTGGTGGTGCCGCAACTGCTATTATTAATGGTGCAGGCAACGCAATTGGTAACATTGGCTCAGCGGGCAGTTACTTTAACCGAATCTTTGCTCAAGCAACCACAGCACTTTATGCTGACGTTGCCGAACGCTTTGCCGCAGATGATGTGTATACACCGGGCACAGTGGTTGAACTGGGCGGCTCAGCAGAAATTACCAAGGTCAAGTCAGACGCCAGCAGTGCGGTTTTTGGTGTGATTTCTACCAGACCTGCATTTACCATGAACGGTGGTGCTGGCGAAGACGATACTCACCCTCCGGTGGCCATGACAGGTCGTGTGCCTGTTCGGGTTACAGGCGTGGTACGCAAGGGCGACAGATTGATTTCAGCAGGCGACGGCATTGCCAGAGCGGCTGGCCCCCAAGAAGCCACTGCATTTAATGTGATTGGTCGTGCCTTGGTAAATAAAACAGACGCAGGACTTGGCATAGTGGAAGCCATTGTCACAATCAAATAACAGGAAACCGCAATGACTTATTCTTCAGGATCACAGATATTAGCCTCAGACTACAACACATTTACTACCACAGCAGGTGGATTGAATGATATATGGGCCACAGGATCAGGCGACAAAGGTTGGGGACAAACTGCTTTTGTAGCACAAACAACAGGCAATACTGTGGCAGCCACACAATGGGCCACCTTGGTCAACAACTTGGCCACATCTGGCACACAAACTAACACAACCATTACATCAAGAACTGCTCCTGTAACAGGAAACGTTGTTGCTATTTTGGCCAACGTGAGTACTGATATTACCAGCGTAACAACCAATCGTGGAAATGCCGCGGCCTCGGGCACAATCAGTAGTACCTGGACTGGTAACATTGCTAAAACTGCCGCCACAGGTTCAGGTGGCGCAGCCTGGACCATTGTTTGGACACAGACCATAACATTCCCAAGTGCCGCTCAAGCAAGATATTTCTGGAATGCAGGCGGCCTAGTTCGATTGGACATGAGCAAAACATCAACCGGTACAGACATCGACGCAGACTGGAATACCTTCGTAGGTACTGTAGGCACATTGTACATGAGTGGGCGTGTTAATTCTGCGGCTCAAACTATTGCAGGTGTAAGTTACACAGGCTTTACTAGAGTGGGCGGATCAGGAACACCATCTCCAAACTTGACCACAACAGGTTGGTACTCACTAACTCCTGGTGCGGCTGCTACCACATTGTGGCAGTTGAATAGTACAGTAAGCCCATATACAGGCGACTTTATTCGAGTTACTGGTGCAGTCAATGCCGGGTCAACTGTGTTGACTTTAGTCACAACCTGGAACCAAACCACCAATTCTGGTGCAGGCGAAACAGCCAACATTTCGGGTGGTACAGATACCGCCAGCCCATATACCGCTTTTGGAACGGCACCCGCTGTGCTTTGTAGATTTGTTCCACCAAGTGCCACACTAACCAACTCCTGGGGCACACCTGCTGTGGCCAGTTCCATAGCATAATTGGCAAACTCAATCAGGGCAAAAGGTAGACTTTTGCCCTGTTTTCTTTTATAATCGCACAATGAATACTGACGCATTAATTGCTCATGCACGAGCACGTTTTGATCATGTGGCCGCTCGCCGTGTGCTAAAAGAAAAGTACGAAGCCCGAATGTTGTTTGCCCATGGCGGCGGCATGTGGCGAGCAGGCCCTGAACTACAATGTGTCCTGTTGAGTTGTGCGCAAGACAAAGACGTTGTGCTGTTGGACTTGTATGAAACTCCTGTGAGAGTAAACGTTCCTGAACTGTTTGCTCGATCACACAGCCATTGGCAAGAACAAATGAATGCATGGCTTATAGAATATGAAGAACAGAGTCGCAAACGATGACCACGGGCGCATTGATATTTGCGTTTGACAATGAATCGACTGACTACATTGCTATGGCTGGATGGAGTGCTCGAAGAATTCATAGGCACCTCAACATTCCGGTGGCCATCATCACGGACGCAGATCCAACAGATCCAAGACTTGTTGGTGCAGATCAAGTCATTAATACAACGCCTGCATCCGGCGGAACACGTTGGTTTGAGGATTATCAAGCCACTGTGTCTTGGTACAACGCAGGTAGAACTGATTCATATCGACTGTCGCCTTGGGATCAAACCCTAGTACTGGATGCTGACTATGTGGTATGCGGTAATGAATTACAAACAGTAATTGATAGCCCACAAGATTTTATGTGTCATAGACTGGCCTGGGACATGACCAGCATGAATGACTTTGATGGACTCAACTATTTTGGCCATAATCGCATGCCCATGTGGTGGGCCACTGTGATGATGTTCCGTAAGAGCAACACAGCACAATACATTTTTGATTCGATGAACATGATCAAAAACAACTGGCGTCACTACAAAGATCTCTATCACATCACAGGTACCAACTATCGCAATGACTATGCACTCAGTATCGCCCTGGGTATTGTGAGTGGCCATACCATGCAAGTAGACAACATACCATTTAGATTGGCCACGGTCATGCCCGAGCATACGCTCACTCAACTAGATGAAGACTTTTTCCAAATTGAATATACAGGAGACGACAAACGTCCCAAAAAGATAGCCTGGGCAGGCACAAGTTTTCATGCCATGGGCAAAAAGCACCTGGGAGACATCATTGCCAATTCTCGCTGAGCGCGGCTATCTCATACCAGCCGTCGATACTGACACAACGGACTATGTGGCTTGTGCTGAACAACTGGCTGACAGCATACGCCGGTGGCACCCTGCGGCCAACATAACCATACTCACCAGAGACCAGTTGCCCAATGGCGACCAAGGCGGGTTTGCAAATGACTGGCAGTGCTTTGCGGCCAGTCCTTATAGACAAACAATCAAACTAGAAGCAGACATGGTTATAGCCAGTCCTGTTGATCACTGGTGGACCATGCTTGAACACAGAGATCTTGTGATATCTACTGGTGCTAGAGACTTTTATGATCAACCTGCTGAAAGTAGATTCTATAGAAAAGTGTTTGATGCCAATCACTTGCCTGATGTTTACAATGCTATCACATACTGGCGTGTGAGTCAAACAGCACAAGAGTTCTTTCGACTGGTACGTGATATATTTGAAAACTGGATCAAGTATCGAACCTTGTTAAAATTTCCTGATGAAGAGCCCACAACAGATCTGGTGTATGCAATGGCTGCGCAGATCATGGGTCCTGAACTGGTCACCATGCCATTTGTGAGTTATCCCCGAATTGTGCATATGAAACGACACATGATCTCAACTCACTCACACAATTGGACACAAGAATTGGTATGGGAATCCAATCCGCTGAGGTTTAATACTGTGGCACAGTGGGGGGCAGTACACTATCATCAAAAGGACTGGCGACATGAATGAGCAAGAGTTCTTGGAATTTTGGAAAGCCATTGAGTGGCCGGAAATTAGACCTGTCTATCTTAGACTTTACTACGATGATTTGGGTCTGCCATTATTTTACAGTCACGAAGATCAACCTGGTAAGTATATTGACATTACCCCAGAACAGTTTGCATTGGGAGACCTGCAGGTGAGTGTGGTCAATGGTGTGTTGACGCCACGCAAGCGACCTGTGACACCTAAACTGGTACCCAGTGATCAAGGAATACCTTGCGATCCCAATGATATTGCGGTTGTGGTGGGTGAGCGACAAACACATCAACGATGGAAATTACGGATACATGAATAAAAGCATGTTGGTCAATGGTTGTAGTTTCAGTAGAGGACCAGGATCCTGGCCTTATCATCTGGGTTATGAAATTTCAAATTTAGCCCAGGCAGGAGCCGGCAACACTTACATACACGAAACTACTATTGCTGAACTTGCAAGGCGATCATATGATGCAGTTACCATTATGTGGACCGCTCCTCAACGTCAAGACATGAGAGTCAGTGATATTGATCAATTTGCCGGTAGCAAGTATACCAGTGCATATCAGCATTTACAAAATGATTGGCTAGAAAAAATTGTTTGGCCCAAAAACGATCAAGACTATGTTGAAAAAAATTGGGTTTTTGGTTGCGGATATATCAATGGCGAGCAGGCTTTGAAAAAAACTCGCGTGTTTGAATCAGTGTACCGATACCAAGCAACCTTAGAATTTGAGCAGGGTTTTCTAATCAAGATGATATCTTTACAGAACACCCTCAAACAAATGAACATACCATATCTGTTTACCTTTTATCATCCTTACTTTGATGGATTGAAAGAATATGATCTTTTTAAACTTCTAGATCTAGAATCAATATATAACGATACAAACATAACAGATATCATGCGTGACAACAACTGGTATGATACAGATGGAATGCATCCTGGTACACAAGCCCACCAAGCCTGGGCAGAAATTTTAAAGAATATATGGCAACAAAAATTGACGTAGCAGATTTAGACTGCATTTACCTATCGTATGACGAACCGCAACGAGAAGAATTTTGGGTCCGGATCAAGAACATGGTGCCTTGGGCTTGTAGGGTCGATGGTGTACTGGGAAGCGATGCGGCACATAAAGCCGCGGCCCTGGCTTCTGAGTCTGAGCGATTTATACTCATTGATGGAGACAATATCCCTGACCCGGCTTTTTTTAATCAAACACTTGATTTTCCCACTGGTGATTATGAGCAGGCTGTGTTCCGCTGGCGAGCACGTAATCACATCAACGGATTGATGTACGGCAACGGTGGGCTGAGTTCATGGACCAAAACACACGTGATGAACATGCGCACCCATGAAAATACAGATGGCGCAACAGAAACACAAATAGAGTTTTGTTTTGATCCGCTATATTGGGCCATGCATAACTGTTACTCAGTTACCTATCCCAATGGTTCAGCATACCACGCCTGGCGTGCCGGATTCCGTGAAGGTGTCAAGATGTGTTTGAATCGTGGAGCCAAGCCCACAGTGTCAGAGTTCAAGGACCGTGTGCATCATCGTAACCTAGATCATCTAACCATATGGCATAATGTGGGCGGCGACGTTGATTATGGTTACTGGTCAATTGCTGGCGCACGTCAAGGAACTTATATGACAATGCTCACAAACTGGGATTATCTACAGGTACAAAACTTTGCGGCCTTGGCCGAACTTTTCAATACTGTAAAAGATGATCAACCTGAAATTATTGCCAATCGACTGGCAGATGAACTGACCACACAACTGGACCTGCCCATGCACATGCTCACGGCTGAAGCCAGTCGTTTTTTCAAGCATCATTATCGTAGCAATTGGCACAATCGAGGCATAATGGCCAGAGAGATGGATGTGATCAGATTTCAAGAAGGATGGTAATATGAATTGGAGACATGCTTACACTGATCATTACACTGTGGATCTTGATGAAAAATTCAACACCTGGAACAAAGACAAATTACACCCTGACCAGGAAAAACTATCAAAAATTTGCTGATTTGATATCACTCAGAATTAAAAAATTATTATGATTATTATGCCAAACATTGATCAACATATTTGGAATCTAGAATTCCTAACAGTTGATATCATATACGAATTTCAAAAAAATGGCAAAGTCGTAATTAACTTAAACAACGAAGGTCCTGACGCCAATGAGTTAGGACTATACCCTATTCTAGATTATATCACTAAAAAATTTAATATTGACAAGAAGTTAATCAGCATACAAACACGCAATCTCTTAGAGAACCATGCGGACTATCAGATAATAAAACGCAACCCTTTATATGTTACTGAGGTCCAGGAGTTTATCAAACATCACGACTATACAAAAAAGAACTTTTATCAAATAAAACATTTTGGATTGTTTATTGGTAGATCAAATTGGCAACGATTTTGGATCTCATCAGAAATGTTTGGGCGATATCGAGACAAAACATTACAAACATTTTTATATGATCCTATAAACGATTTCCATAAATCTCATTTGGGATTCGATCAATTATACACTGAAACTAGAGCACAATGTAATCTATCATTCATGTCACAATTGTTGTCACAATCGCCTGTCAGACTTGATTTTGTAGATAAATTTCCTATTGTAACTCCAGCACATTTTGAGATCAGCAAACACTATCATAAATTTTTCTCAGAGATAGTCTGTGAAACATATTCAGCAGGGCAAAGTTTTTATCCAACTGAAAAAACATGGCGCCCTATTGCTTGTCAAACACCTTTCATGATACAGGGTCCTGTAAACTTTCTACAAAATCTTCATAAACTTGGATTCAAAACATTTCACCAATGGTGGGACGAAAGTTATGATGAAGATGGAAGCCTATTAGGAATCAGAACCATTTTAAAAAATGTTGAGCGTCTAAGCAAGATGTCTGCGGCAGAGTTGGAGTCTATGTATAACAATATGAAACCAGTACTCGAGCATAATCATAATGTTTTGTCAGAACTTACTGATAAATCTTTTGAGATATTCTATGACCAATAAAAGTGTATTCATGGGCTCAGCAGAACTCATGAAAGACCAACTGGGCAATGCATTATGCTTGGCCAAATGGAAACAAGTGAGTTTGCACTTGCCCACTGGACTCAATAACAGTTGTTATCATCCACCCTTGCATGAGATTCCCGTAGAGAATCTTGCAACCAACCCTGGTAGTTTACACAACACGCCATACAAAAAAGAACAACGAAAAATCATGTTGCGGCAAGAGCGGCCTTCAGAATGCTCCTACTGTTGGAACATGGAAGATCAGGGCAAGTTAAGTGATAGACACTATCGTTCAGGCGAGCCCTGGGCCGCAGTAGATTTTGAAAAGATTGCTAATTCAACAGGGGATGAAGACATAGTTCCTAGTTATGTAGAAGTCAATTTCAATCATGCCTGTAACTTGTCATGCAGTTACTGTAGCCCGCAGTTTAGTTCAACTTGGCAAGCGGAAGTTGATAGGCTGGGAGGATTTCCTACCTCAACTATGCATAATGATCCTGCGCATTTTACGGGTAACAAACGACCCATCCCAATACGTGAACACAATCCTTATGTGGAAGCATTTTGGGCATGGTGGCCTGAGTTATACCCTGCACTAGAACACTTTCGCATGACTGGTGGTGAACCGCTGATGGACCGGAACACTTACCGGGTATTTAATTATGTGTTAGACAATCCCTCTAAAAAATTACATCTTAATGTTACTAGTAACTTTTCAGTAGAACCCGAATTGTTCAAACGCTATCTTGACTATGTAAAACGCATCTGTGATGGACGCATCGAACACTTCATGCAGTATGTGAGCGTGGATTCAGGCATACCTGCACAGGCTGAGTACATACGTCATGGTCTTGATTACATGCGTATGTTCCACAATGTGGATCGCTATTTGACTCAAGTTCCTAGTTACAATAGTCTTACATTTATCATAACCATGAACAATCTTTCTGTCACAGGATTGAAATCATTGCTGGGTTGGATCCTGTTCCTAAGAAGAACACACAGCAGAACCTATCAACGAGTATGGTTTGATACTCCTGTGCTACGCACACCTGCCTGGCAGAGTCTGCAAATATTGCCGGAAAGTTACGCCGCCAAACTAGAAGAAGTCAAGCAGTTCATGCTGGAACACATGGAAGATCCAAGATATCCGCATCAAGGGTTTAAGGACTTTGAAGTGGCACGACTGGATCGAGACATTGCCTGGATGCGTAGTGCCCAAGACCAAGATCATTCACAGGCACGTGCAGATTTTTACAGATTCTTTGCAGAACACGATCGTCGACGCGGTACTGATTTCTTGGCTACATTTCCTGAGATGCAATCATGGTGGCGAGAATGCGAATATCATGCTAGGTAATCGCAGACTAGTATGTGATACTTCATGCGAAATCTATCCCGAAATTAAACATCTGGTAGATGAAACATTTTGGGATTTTGAGCAGTATGTATCTCAGTCCAATGACATTGTGATACTTGCCAGGCAAACTGTAAATCGTCACTCAGATCGAGTAAAACAACTGGCCGAAACTTGTTTGCCTGTGTTGGCCAATCCTACCGAAGGTTCTATAGTTCTCAAACTACAATGTCAACGATTAGGATTACTGAATTATATCCGAGATCAAAAAATGCTACTGGTTGGTTGCGGAGAAATGGAGCCAGATCTTAATTGTTTAGTTTATGATCAGTATGCTTACAAAGCCACATGTTACATCAGTAATAACGAACAATGTGCTCGTGTGGATGAAATTTATAAAAAACTTCACAAACCCTACCTGTTCTTGTTTTTGAATGGACGCACAAGGCCGCACAGAAAATACATGATAGAAAAGATGCGTGACGCTGGTCTACTAGAACATGCACTATGGACTAATCTAGACACAACTCCAGTATATCATCACACTTATGTAACAGACTTGTGTGAAAGACCCAGTGCAATACAATTGCTACCCTTAGAATACGAAGTAGAACAATTTCACGCAGGGCAGAAAGATCAGTATCAATACGCTTTTGTCAAGGATGAACTGTTTGATAACAAATGGGGAGACATATATATTCGATCCGAACCCTATATTGATACCTATTTTAGCCTGGTATCAGAAACTGTGTTTGATTATCCTTACAGCCTGCGTAGTGAAAAAATATACAAACCAATTGCCATGGGGCATCCGTTCATAGCAGTGGCCAATTGCGGGTTTTATCAAGACTTACATCATGCAGGATTTCAAACCTTTGGTCATCTAATAGATGAATCATTTGATAGGATAGACAACAATCAAGATCGCCTGGATAGAATTGCACAAGTGGTGCAAGACTTATGTAGGAGTGATCTGGCCGAATTTCTGGTTGCAAGTCAGGCAGTAACTAAGTATAATCAACAACACTTGGCAGCAGAAGGCGTTCGAGTTTTTCGAGAATTTCCTGAGCGATTTGCCAATTTTATTCAAAGCAATTTGTGAACGATTTAGATTTTAAACACACAATATTAGACACATTATCTCAAAGTTTTTGTGCAGCCAAATGGTACAACGCTACCATCTGGTTAGGCTCTGGCATGACCACGTCGTGCCATCATCCGCCGGCCCATTTGATTGACATTGATAAAGTCTCTAACAACCCTAGGCTGTTGCACAATACTGACCAAAAGAAAGAAGACCGCAGAAAGATGTTGGCCGGCGAGCGTCCTGCAGGTTGCGAGTATTGCTGGAAGATTGAAGACATGGGCAAGGATGCTATATCAGACCGTGTGTACAAATCAAAGATATATCCTATAGAGGCACTAGATGAGGCTTATAATACTCCTGCCGACGATGACGTCAATCTCCGTACATTGGAAATTGCTTTTGATCGTACTTGTCAATTTGCTTGCTCTTACTGCAACCCTGCTTTTAGCACAACTTGGGCTAACGATATCAAACGTAACGGACCCTACCACAATCTTGTTAGTGACGGGCGCAATCACTTTACCCACACCCATGATAGTGCTCAGTTGTTTAAGATCACGGAGGCTAATCCCTACATTGATGCATTTTTTGCATGGTGGGAAACGGATCTACATCATACCCTCCAGGAACTCAGAATTACCGGAGGCGAGCCCCTTATGTCTGCCCACACTTGGCGACTTATTGACTGGTTTCGAGACAACCGGGGACGTAGTAGCACACGCCTTGCTATCAATAGTAACCTGGGAACCGACGTTGACATTGACCGATTGCTTGCCAGCACACGAGGAATGGCTATCGACCTATACACAAGCAATGAATCAATCTCTACACAAGCAGAGTACATCCGCGATGGGCTGGTCTGGGACGATTGGGCCAACAACGTAGAACGATTGTTAGATTCAGGGCAGTTCCGTGGCATACATGTGATGTCGACCATTAATGCACTATGTTTAAGCACACTAGATCAATTGCTGGAATGCATAATGAATTGGAAACTGGAATATGGTCGAGATGCTATCAGTTTCACATTAAATATCCTGCGCTTTCCGTCATTTCAATCACCGCTAGTATTGCCCGATGCCCAGCGCCGAGTATATCAACAACGCTTGGAGACATGGCTTGAGCACTGGGCTGACAGTGAATTCATTCATGAACACGAGGTCAATCACACACAACGCCTAATAGACTATTTGGATGTGGTAAAGACTCCACACTCGGAAGCATTTGATCGCCCTAAACTATTGAATGATTTCCGACAGTTCTATACACAGTACGATCAGCGTCGTGGCAAAGACTTTGTCCAAGCATTTCCCGAATTGGCAGATTGGTACAACACAATCTAATCCCATGTTAAAAGCAACCATTATCTATTTGCCCGGGTCAGCAGGAAGCATGCTATACAAAACATTAACGTTGAGTGAAAAAACAATCACAGGTACCAAGGGGCAGGATCTTGAAGAGTATAACAAAAAGTTAACTGCTCAGGAAAAATTTACCCGTTACATGACCTGGGATAGTACAGACTGGAAAACACAAGAAAGAAAAGATCTGTTGAGTTATGCAGATGGTCAAATTGATTTTTACCACTATGAAGATTGTGATCTATGGACCATAGACAGTTGGCATCCACAGGAGTTTTTCAATCAATATACACAAAAAACCTTGTGGGGAGAAAAGTTTTATGAAAATGTTATTTTGATACAAGTGAGTCTTGAGCACAAGGAATTTTTACTGGTGAATCAAACTGCCAAAGAGTATAGTCTTGATTTTGACCAAGAATATCAATGCCTTGACCTGCTAACTGGCATGTTTGGCAATATTTTATTGACAATACCTTTTGACAGTTTTTTTGTCAAGAACCAATATCTAAATGAAATCGCTCGACTAGACACAGAATTGGATTTGGAATTAGATCTAGATCTAGTGGGAGATTTGTGGGACCTTTGGTTCAAAGAAAGTTCATTGATATGGAAAAAATAAAAATACTTTGCCTGGGCAACAGTTCAACTGATACAGTTATTCGATCAGATCAGGTGGCTCAGCAGTATGCAACTGAATGCAACGGCCTGTTGACTGAACAAGATAACAACATTCAATCTGGATGCTATTATACAGATATCGGAACAGTCAGAGTAGATTATCTTAGATCAATATGCAAAAGTTTTGATTTGATTGTGTTGTTGGACCAAGATCCTGTGAGTTATGGTCATATAGATTCATTTTATCAGTCGATGACCACATGTTTATTTTTACAGCATCAACAGCAGGTAATAATTCAATCTCAAAAGCCCTGGTTCTACATAGTCACACATCTTGAACCAACGCAACCCAACAGTTCAATAGTACGAGTCAGCAACAATCAAGAACTGTATCAACAGGTAATGATTGCTGATGTGTTCAAAAGAAATCTAGTCCTACAACTGAGCAAAATTTCCAGCAATACATTTGATGATTTTACAACGTATGTAAATAACATGGTGCAAAAATGCAGAAGTTTAGACTGTAGGTTTGTGATGTTCAGAGCAGACCCCCACGAACCAGACCCTGAACTACACTATCATGTGACTAGATTTCTTGTGCAATTTCCTGAATTTGTTTTGTTGACTCCTGATGCGTTTGGAGTGGATTCCAATTTAGAAAAAATAATTTTACGACACTGGACAAATCTCTATGAGTGATTACAAATACAACAGCACATATCTAGTGCGACCTACAGAACTTACTGAGCGTGAGCGTTTGAATGATTTCCGACAGTTCTATACTCAGTATGATCAACGTAGATCAAAAGACGTTGGCTCAGCATGGTCCAAATTGAAAGAATGGTCCGACATATTATGAAAACACTAGGCACAATAGACCTTGAGCATTTTTCAAAACAAGATTACGATACCGGCAAAAAATGGTTGCGTGATCAATTAAGAAGTTTACGAAAAGACCCGTTTGAAACGGATGAAAGAATTGTGGTTGTTCATACTTGGGATTACTACGTAAAAGAACATGAACAAGCAGGGTTGATATTGAAGAATTTACAAGTGTTACTCAATGAAGAAGATATCTCCTGTTGTTTTGTTCAGTTACAAACCACCAATCCTGACATTGCACAAGAACTCACAGCAATACAAAAAATAAATGTAGATTCTAATGCAATAGAATGTGAGATAATCCCCGGCCCATATCATCGGCAGCAGTTGAACCGTTATCCCTACAGTAGAGAGGAAGAATATCAATATGGTTCAGCCAATCCAGTCAAAGTAAATCTCGCCAGTTTGTCGCCTGAACAACAGCATTTGTTGAGCCAAAGCAAAACTTTCTGCATGTACCCCTGGATACATTTACACGCTTGGCCCAATGGTCAGGCATACCCCTGCTGTCACGCTGAAGGAAATCCACAGTTTGGATCCACTAGAACACAAACACTGGCAGAGATTTGGAATGGTCAGCCTATGAAAAAACTACGTCAAGACATGCTGACAGAAACGCCCAATCGCTCATGCACACGCTGTTATGAACAAGAAGAGTCAGGGTTCTTTTCCGGCAGACAAAGTGCAAACAAGCATCATGGTCATCACGTTGATCGAATTGCACAAACCTTGCCCAGTGGGCAGTTTGACCAGTTTGCAATGACCTATTGGGACATTCGTTTCTCAAACCTGTGCAATCTAAAGTGTCGCTCATGTGGGCATATCTTTTCAAGCCAGTGGTATCAAGATCAAGCCAAGTTGGCAGGTCCTGCATGGAAGGATAGTAACACAGTTCTCAACTACGCAGGACGCACAGAAACAGACATGTGGACACAACTGGAGCCACACCTGGACTATGTGGAGCAAATATACTTTGCAGGTGGCGAACCCCTGTTGATGGAAGAACACTACAATATTCTTGAAGAACTTGTGCGGCGCAAACGCTTTGATGTCAGACTGATATACAACACAAACTTCACACACACTGATCTTAAAGGACGCTCAGTATTTGAATACTGGCGACAGTTTGAATCAGTGGCAGTGGGTGCCAGTCTAGACGCCATGGGCACGCCTGCAGAATATATTAGAAAAGGCACACGTTGGTCGGATGTGGTAAAGAATCGTCATAGAATGATTGCCACATGTCCCAACGTAGACTTTTACATAAGTCCTACACTCAGTATCATGAATGCCTGGCACTTGCCTGATTTTCACAAGGAATGGGTAAGTGCTGGCCTAATTCGGGCGCAGGATTTGAATGTAAATATCTTGCAGGATCCTGCATACTACAGAATAGACATTGCACCCGCCGAATACAAGCAAAGATTGGAAGCCAAGTACTTGAAGCATCTAGACTGGATGAGTGATCGCGATCCGCTACAACGTGCTACACAGGGATTTCGAAGCGCCATTACCTTTATGAATGCCACAGACAACACACAGTTGATTGATAAATTCTGGCGTAAAACACATGAATTAGATAGCATTAGAAATGAATCGTGGCACCATGCTGTGCCAGAATTAGAGGCATTGAAATGACAGACCTTGACAAGATAATATCACCAAAAGATTACAAGACATTTGCCGGTCCAGACTGGCCCAGTTATCAAGACATTCTGTCAGGAATAACTGTTGATGATGTGTCTATTCAGGCCGAAGTGACAGAGTTTGTGGAAATGATGACACAGACCTATCAAGAAACTGTGCAGGATGGGGCTTTATTAGCACAACGAAATCAACAGCGCCAGGGACAGATATTTTTTAATAAACAACTACAGGTCTCTCAACGTTGCAATGAACCTTGGGATACAATGAGCATCAATCACAACGGTGACATTTATATATGTAGTTGTTCAAGTTGGCTGCCAAAACTGGTAGGCAATCTACAACGCACACAGTCAGTATTTGACGCATTGAATTCAGAAATTGCACAGAAAATACGACAAGAAATACACGCCGGTAGATATTTTTATTGTAACAATGAGATTTGTAGTTTTTTTCAAAAAATAGACCCCAGCACCTATCAATCCAGACCAGTCGACACCAAACCATTGCCATTTGTGGCCAATGATCAGCAGTTGTCAATTGCACAAATACCCAGAAATCTAATTTTTGAATTTGATTATACTTGTAATTTTCAGTGTCCTAGTTGTAGGACGGAATTGATAAATCACAACAAACATCATGTGATCAGACCTATCAACAATAACATTGTGAACTGTATCAAGCACCAGATAATTGACCAAATACAGGACCAACCGGTGGAAATTCGCTGGTGCGGTGGCGAGCCTTTCATCAGTGAGGCATATCTTGAACTGTTGGAGTATATTATGCAGACTGGTAAATCAAATATTCAGCACATCATACAAACCAATGGCAGTTATCTACAGAAAAAATCTAATCTAATTGAAAAACTATTGCCCACACTTGCAGAACTCCGAGTGAGTTTTGATGCAGCCACACCCGAAACCTACAGTAAAACAAGAGTAAATGGTCAGTGGGACGCACTGTTGGCCAACGTCAGTTGGATCCGAGAAACAATTGACACTGGGCATACCAGCACAGTGCTCTCTGCGGATTTTGTAGTGCAGGCCGACAACTACAAAGAAATACCCAAATTCATCGAACTCTGTAATAGTATAGGGATTGATAGAATAAACTTTCAAAAGATGTGGAATTGGGGAACTTGGCAACCAGACATATTTCAAAGTAAAAATATAAATCACAGCAAGCACCCTGATTATGCTGAACTAGTGGCAATACTTAAACAGGCCAATATCCCATTGGGATTTTAATCATGAACGCACCACATACAAAATTTTGCGTCCTACCGTGGATCAGTCTGGAAGCCAGTCCCATTGGCACTGTGCGTCCTTGCTGTTTGGCCGATGACGAGATAGTTGACAGCAATAGTGTTAAGTTTAACTTAAAGTCTGCCAATTTCCGAGACATTCAAAACAGTGAGTACATGTATCAATTGCGGCAAGCATTCTTAGCCGGTCAACAGCCAGAGACTTGTAGAAAATGCTGGAATGAAGAAGACGCTGGGCGTACCTCAAAACGCATGCACACGCTAGACAGACTCAAGCACATGGGTATTAGTTCTGAATGGACACAAGAAGCCAAGCCACTCATGTTCTTGGATCTCAAACTGGGCAATATTTGCAATTTGAAATGTCGTATATGTGGATCTTGGTCCAGCAGTAGTTTTGCTGTGGAAGAAATAGCCAATTCTTCAGAAGAACACAGTAAAACAAGTTTTGCCTATCAGATGCTAAAAGCCGGACGCTGGCCCAGAGAGAATGAGAAATTCTGGACACAAATTGAGTCAGTGGTAGATGACATACGCTATATTGAATTCACTGGTGGCGAACCATTCATGATTGCGGAACATTTTGAAATGTTGCAGGGCATAGTGGATCGTGGTATTGCACCGCAAGTGGAAATACACTACAATACCAACGGTACTCAATGGCCAGTGGCCGCAGAACACATCTGGAAGCATTTCAAAACAGTAGAAATAGCATTTTCAATTGACGACTTGTGCGAAAGATTTGAATACCAACGCACCGGTGCAAAATGGACAGACGTACAAGAAAATATACAAAGATTCCGTGATTTAAGAAAACGCTACCCCAATATTCAACTGCAATGTTGCTCCACAGTAAACATATTCAATGTACTATATATTGATCAATTGGCCAACTGGATCGGTGTGCAAGGATTTGACTTTGTGTACTGGAATATCATGCATGATGCACCATATTTTTCCGTCGCTGCCTTGCCCGACACAGCAAAACAAGTGATTGCTGATCATTTGAATACTGCATTCATGCCAGGCATGTACAAGAAAGATTTTTCAGGCATTGTGGATTTTATGATGCAAGGTGAATCAACCGACGGAGTTGAAACATGCAGACAAATGCAAAAACTAGATCACCGGCGTGACCAAAATTTAGCAGATGTTGCTCCTGAACTAGCCCAATTATTAAATTATGTCAAAACCTGACACCATGTGCCTAGCACCCTGGGTGCATACATATCTAAGCCCGCAAACCGAGCGCAGAATGTGCTGTGCCAGCCGTGAACCTGCACAGAACTTTGAGCAGTACATAGATACTGCATCGGGCACAGGACGTTATATACCCGTAACTCTTGAACAGCACTGGAATTCAGAACATATGAAATCCGTGCGTCGTAGAATGATGGCTGGAGAAACCTTACCAGAATGTGAAGTATGCAATGACAGACTCCTTAACACTAGCGTTTACCGCACCTACTTCGATCATTTATTTCAGCACAAACTGCCAGAAGTTTACAGCACAACACTGGAGGATGGTTTCACGACTATGGCTCCTGTATCGTGGGATTACAGGTTCAGCAACCTGTGTAACTTTAAATGCCGTACTTGCGGAGACATGCTCTCCAGCGCCTGGGAAAGTGAACAAAAAACTCACAACATGGTCAACTGGCATGATCCTAAAAACAATTGGATGCGAAACGACATACGCGGAGCAATACAATCATTCCAGCAAGACCAGGTTGAAGCCGAATTCAGTCATGCTGTGGAACAACACCTGGTAGAAGAAGTATACTGGGTAGGCGGCGAACCCTTGATGTATGAACAGCATTGGCGTTACATGCAACGCATAATAGAACTAGGAGATGGACCACGACTTTATGCAAGATATAATACTAATTTGTCTCGAATTTACTATAGTGGCATGGATCTTTTTGGTGACATACTCGCCCATGTTAGAGATTGGCAAATCTGTGCTAGCCTGGATGGAACTAACGGAATTGGGGAATATATTCGTACAGGATTGGATTATGAACAGTTCAAGCGTAATTTTGAACACGGCCTACAGTACGCAACAAACCCAAGACAAATGCGTATTGATTTTACGCTCACACTGCCTGGAATGTTCGAAACTGATGCAATTCAAAGCCTATCACAAGAGTATGGGGTACAACTGTTAGCCAAGGTCATATTCAGTTTCTCACCAGATATCATAATGAGTCCGTTGGCGTTGCCCCGACGCTTGTTGGATCCATGGGTTGACGAACTAGCAGGCCGCTCCGCAGGTGCCATGCGTGATGTACTGCTACAATTAAAGAACCGTCCTTGTTTTGAAGAACAATGGCCGGATCAATATCAAGCAGGGCTGAGTAAAGGCAAAGCCCGTGTGTTACAACTAGAACAAATAAGAACACAATCAGTAACAATGACGGATATTCTGGGCGCACGTCCAGAAGTACTAGAATGGTGGATGCAAATTGCTTGATTCGATTGAAATAGATCTGCGTGGTGCAGACAATCAAATTCTTACTGTATACATTGATGTGGCTGACAACAGCCTCGGCCGTAAATGGCTGATCGCACTGAATGGTATTATTCAACGTGATTTACATTTGGAAAAGAATTACTGTTGGCTAGGCTGGGCCGAAAGTGACCGTTCAGCAGAGTATTTGTGTACACAAATCAACAGATCAATAATGGCCATTAACTCCAGCACGTTAGATTATCGTATACAAGACTTTTTCAGTCCTGCAGAAGTAATACAACATGATCTAGATATCAATCATGACCGAATGAATCAACTGCATCGCTATTTTGAGGATCTGCAAGGCACAGCAGGTGCAATGAGCCCGTATTATGATTCAGCAGATGACCACACACGTTGGCACATACGCCAATTAAATTTACTATGCCATGAACTAGAAAGCCTTGTGTTAAGTATGCGCAAGGCAGTACAAGCACCTGAATGGCGCAGACCCAGTCAACTGATGTGTTGGCTTAATGCACCACGTTATGAACTAGATGAAGAAGATCTAGAATTGTTTGGAATAGAAACAATCAATAGAAAATTGGGTGGTGTGTACGTGGGTGTAAATAAAGCGGTGGGCAAGCATCACTGGGAGGTATTTTGTGACGAAGGACGCGATTCAAGGATTTCGGAACTGGTTACTACAGGACTACGTACCCAGACTCAAGCGGCTGGTGACTTTGATATTGAATGGGCCCGTGATCCTGGCGCATACCCGTGGCAGATCCGACAGTTGGCAGAATTTCGAACATGGCTTGAACGGAATGGATTTGACCCAGATGACAAAAGTCTTACAATTGGCCACCCTCAAATCGGGTCAGTTGATCTCGCAAGGTCGTTTGGTACAGAAGACTGGGAAGACATATACTCGCAATTGAGCCAACATCAAGACGTGTATAAAATACGCACCAGCACAGCCCAGGCTACATATGACTATCGCTGGAGTGATACAGACTATGATCTACAACAAATAAAGGCACTAAAATGAATTGGATTAAAAGACTTTGGTCAAGAATCACGTTAGAAATACGCTATCGTAAAAAATTAAAAGAACTACGCAAGCGAGATCCGTTTATCTACAAATGAACATCCTGGGCATTAGTGCAGGCTTTCACGATGCGGCTGCCACAGTCATAAGCCCTGACGGTGAAATATTGTTTGCCGGTCATTCAGAACGTTATAGCAAAAAGAAAAATGACGCTGACTTCTGTCAAGGTTTGCTAGATGAAGTTGTAGAGTACGGGCCAGATGTAGTTGCTTACTATGAACGCCCTTGGAACAAACAATTCAGACAATGGTACGCAGGACAAGGTATTGAATGGCACAAGTTAACAACGAAACAAATCCTAAACAAGCAATTGGGCAGCCAAATTGAACCCGAGCGTGTGCTGAGTTTCAATCATCATTTGAGTCATGCCGCGGCAGGTTTTCAAACATCACCATTTGACCGGGCCACAGTGGTAGTAATAGATGCAATAGGTGAATGGGATACAATTAGTATATGGGGTGCAGAATATGATTCAAAGGGCGTGGCGCGATATAAGAGATTATGGCGACAGGTTTATCCGCACAGCATAGGATTGTTTTATAGTGCAGTTACTAAGCGCATTGGCCTACACCCACTAGACGAAGAATACATCACCATGGGCATGGCCGCATGGGGGCGTAACACCTGGTATCATGACATGCGTGAGCACGTGATTGCTGATGAGCGTGACATACGCATGCGACATAACTTTCACACAGGCATGAGTCAAGATTTCTTGATAGGTTCCAGCAACGAAAACATTGCAGCCGCGGCACAACTAGTAGCAGAGGATCTCATTCGTCAGGTAATAATTCGTGCTAGAAACACAGGTTTTAGTACTAATCTGGTATATATGGGTGGGGTGGCACTGAATTGCACAGCCAACCGTATGCTAGGAGAATACTTTGAAAATATCTGGATTATGCCTTGTCCTGGTGACGCTGGTAGTAGCCTTGGCGCTGCCGCTTTGGCTCTTGGACGAAGAATTAACTGGCACAGTGCTTATCTCGGGCATGATATTCCTGGGCCTTATCCCGTTAATGGCATTTTGGATCGGCTTCTTACTGACAAAATTGTCGGAGTGGCATCAGGCAGAGCCGAGTTTGGTCCCCGCGCACTGGGAAACCGTAGCCTCCTTGCAGACCCTAGAGGCAGCGAGATCAAGGAGAAAGTAAATGCAATCAAACGCAGACAACAATTCAGACCTTTCGCCCCAGTTATTTTGGAGGAACTGGCTGATACTTACTTTGATATGCCTCATGGTTGGAGTACTAGTAGGTATATGCAGTCAGTCGCTCGTTGCCGGGTTCCTGAGTTATTTCCTGCTATCGTTCACGTGGACAACACTAGTCGTGTCCAAACAGTGCCAAAAGATGGATCAGGCCTACGAGAACTGCTTGAAAAATGGTATGTGATGACTGGTTGTCCCATGTTGCTCAACACCAGCCTCAACATACGTGGTGAGCCCATGGTCAATGATCGAGCAGATGCAGATCGTTTTGAGCAGTTGTATGGCGTTCAAGTTTGCAGTTAAATAAGGACGTATGTTTTTTTATCACAAGCAACACCTTGCACTGCAACCGAGATGGCATCGATTCGGTGATCGTCGATTAGATCTAATATAAATTTGCAACAGCCAATGTAGAAGTATGTTTACAAAAAATTTAATTGTAGCAGGTGATAGTTTTTGCTCACATGATGGATGGCCTGGGTCTCTAGCCAACAATCTTGATTTAAATTTAATCAATTACGGTGCGCCCGGGCAGCACTGGTGGAGTGTCCGAGACTTTTTGAATGGTTTAAGTTCTGCAGTGCTAGATAACTGTGAAGTGATTGTACTAGCACATACTTGCGCAAATAGAATACCCCATTTGAATGCAGAGTTAAGCAAAATAGATATGCTTAATACTACTCCAGTGACAGATATAGAAAAAAGTGTTTATTATTATTATAAATATATATACAATGAAGAATTCATGTCCTGGGCCCAAGAAGCATGGTTCAAAGAAGTATCTGAGAAATTTGCCCATAAAAAAATAGTACATTTGCATTCGTTTCCGTGGACTATACCTTTATCAAATTTACTAACAGGCATGACTGTTGCACCTAGTCTGATGTCTATTAGTCTAAATGAGTTGGGATTAAAATCACTGTCTTTGTTCAACGACACACGACTAAATCATTTAAACACAAAAAATAATCAGGAACTGGCCCAGCAATTAACTGGCTTAATCAATGACTATACTCCGGGCTCTGTTCGATTAGATTTAACAAAGTTTGAGCAGATAAACAACCACTGGAAAGATTAAAAATAAGTTTCTAATTAATTGGCAGGCTTGCGCCCCAATCTGCTGTGGGGTACATGTCATGAACTCTGCGGAGTTCTTGTAAAGCAAGCAAATGGTCAGGATGTTCAACGTTGCCTATCACATCCTGATCTGCAAACCCGATCCAGGTACCCCAATCTTCCAGTCGAGTGATATTGGCCTGGTAGCCAAATTGTTCGGCCAGCCGCAAAAAGTTTTCTAGATCGTGCCAATTGGCCTGCTGTAGCACAAAGTTCAACGTCACATGGCGATCAAGTGATTTAAGCCAGTCCAAATTATGCAACAGAATATCAAACCGTCCAGGTCTGCGCACGGTCTCATAAACTGGCTCACTACCTGCATCAATGCTCAACATAAACTGATCTATGCTGTTTAACACAGGGCAGTCGGTCAATTGTTTTTCCAATAACAATCCATTGGTAAACAATCTAATACGTTGGTTATGTCTAGGACGAAATTGCTTTATCAAAGGTCTCATGATAGCACTTGCCAATGGATCACCATTGCCACTCATGACAATGCGTGTGGGCTGGTCAAACTTCTCCAATAGTGCAACCACGTGATGAACTTCAGCAAGTCTGCGTTGATATACATCGCCTTGAGAGATCATAATACTGTCTTTACGACAACTTGGGCAGGCCAAATTACAACTAGGGTCAATATTGATATAGATGGTATATTCGTCCAAAATATTGTTGCGATTTACTATGCCGCAACGATCCACAGCACAATATGTAAACTTCTTGTTGTTGATATCTTGCTGTAGGTATTGTGCTGTGGACGATTGCCAAACCGCCTCAAGTGAATCAAAGTCTGTTATTTGACCAACACTGACAGGTAACCAGGCTTCGCACTGGCACACAAAGCAATTGCCAGCATGATCAATTAACAGTGTTCGACTGGGCCAATTACACTGATTGGCGATAGAAAGTTTGAGATCTTGGTTGCGTGGTATGTTACGATAACTGTGCTGGTTATCGATAGGTATTATCAAATTAATAGGATTCATTTAATTGCTCGAGTAGGATATTTAAGCGTGATGTCTTGCTCTCAAGAAATAAACGCTGGTTGTGCTCAATATCAAACCTGGCACGAGCATGTAACCTAGGTAGATCAGACTGTGCTTGAACTATTGCATTTCTTAGGTTGATCCAACGTTCAGTATTGTTCTCGATGAGATCATACGTGTTATCTAACACATTATCAAACACCCGATAACCTTGATGTCTCAACAGTTCTAGACTGCCTGCTGGCCCTGCTATGAAAAACATTTGTCCATGTTTGATGGGCTTGAATGTTTTTTCAGTGAGAAATGTACCACCGGATTGATCAGCGTCCCAGTGTGTTTCCAACACAATATGGCAGTAACTATTCGTGAAATACTTGTACACAAGGTTAGCCGGATTGTTACGAGATGCCTGGTCAAGATCATCGCTGTAGTATGGTGCTGACTTTAAAAATTGTTCAGTGGCTGTTCTCAACTGACCAATTGAATCTATCTCAATTGGGTTATCTTCATCCACAAGTGCGCCAGTTTCGCAGTAACTCCAGTAACTGTTATCCAGCACATGATGTTGCAACAAGTCGGCTATTGCTGTGGCACGCCAAGATTTGTGCAGTCTGTTCAGTGCTGTAAAATCACGTTCACGTGGATCCGAGTGTATGTGCAATGCTTGCGAACTACTGTTGCGATGCCAATACCACAGTTCAAAGTCAGCAAAGTACACAAAGTCTTCAATGTCACATGCGGCAGTATTACCACTGACAAATCGATAACAATGAGCAGGCAATTGATGTTGTCCCACCAATGCGTCTAATCGTTGTTTAATCTTTATAGGATTATCGCCTTCGTGATAGTAGAACAATATGCGTATGTGGCCATGCCGTAACTCTGTAAACACACGGTTGGGTAGTAGATCAAAGTAATCTATTTCGAAATTGAAGAAGCCCAAGCCAATGGGATAGAATGCATCTGCCGGCCATACTTCGTTGGGACCAAGTATGTTAAGTTGGACACCATGATGCTCGCAATATTCTTGTGGTCTGAATGGTATGGTACAAGGCCAGTGTTGTTCAAACTCGCGCCAGGCTTGAGTGTACGGCTCTGCTTGGTGCCGAGCCAGTGCAGGATATATCTTACCCCGGACTATGCGATCCGCTATCAGTGTCAGTGTCAATGTCATTCAACATCTCTTGTAGTTCTTTCCACAGCACGGACTCAAATCCGCCCCCATAGAAGTGATTCCAATTGTGCTCAACCACTTGTTGTGCCTGCTCAAACAAATCTTGTTTGGCCGACCGTGGCAGTTCATCTAGACTCTGCAACAGGCTGGCAATGCGTTCGATACGCACACTATCTTCTGCTTGATCATAACTCTCATCCCATATGCCCCCAAATGTACGGAAGCCATAACTGCGAAGATACTCCAAACTACCTTGGGTACCCACAATAACAAACGGCATGCCCAGTGCAATGGGTTTGAAAGTTTTTTCTGTTAGGTGATGTCTGCGCCCAGTGGCCACAGTTTCTGTAACCAAATATAATAGACTTTCGGCACATTCGTTAAACAAACTTAACCAGCATGAGTGCATGGGATGATCTGTTTCGTTTACAAAGTTAATAGGTAATGTCTGTTGTGCAAATACTTGTTGTATGTCTGGGTATTGACTGATTAAAGGTTTAATAGCATCGTGGATGCTGATGTTTTCTGCAGGACAAGTTTCAGGACAACTGATATGATTGTCTAGCATATTGTTCTTGAACAAATGATATAACATTTCTAGTCTATGCTGACGTTCACCTGCAATAATACGATTAGGTGCAATAAATGTTTTTGCTATCTTACGTTCGGCCACAGGCGTGATTAGGAATGTTTTATCGTATCCTCGATACCAATCCAACGCAGCCCAACCGTGGAAAAAGTAATACAACGATTTCCATTGATACTTTTTACAAACAGATTCAACATTTGCACTGTCACGTTCGCTAGTTACAATATATCCAGGTGCTATAAAGTTTTTATTTCTCTTTATTATTCCTGTTGATCGATTGGTACCACGATCAACATAATAACCAGAGGCAATGTCCATATTTAATTCAACAATTCGATCAAAAGTAGCCCGATGTATGTTCAAATGAATTGGCTCTTGGTCAAAAAAGAATATATAATTGTGTTCGTGACAATCATCCGCACCATAGTTCATCACACTGTCAGGATCACTTCGTCCGAACGGGTCGCAATGAAAC
>Ga0114962_10000202_pt1 | contig 51192 bp, 32 predicted proteins | sample C_130820_MF_Meta_FD_87017 | JGI IMG/M metagenome (GOLD analysis project Ga0114962, IMG submission 87017) | Freshwater microbial communities from Lake Croche, Canada to study carbon cycling - C_130820_MF_MetaG | ecosystem: Environmental > Aquatic > Freshwater > Lake | place: Lake Croche, Canada... | reverse complement strand
TCGGCTTTTAGGGATAAAGCTGGAACAGTGGGAGCAGCCGCCGTCCCAGCTAAATCACCTGACAATCGTATTTTACCTAAAGTCGTATTAGTGGCATCTGTCACACCGGCCGCCACGCTTCGATCCACATAAAAGGTGGTGGCTAATTTGGTGGAATTATCTCCGGCTGCTTGAGTAACGGCTGTTGTTCCTGTTGGCAAACTAGGAGTTCCTGTAAAAGTTGGTGAAGCCAAAGGTGCTTTTAGTGCCAAAGCAGTATTCACTGAACTTGTATCCGCTTTTAGGGATAAACCTGGAACGGTAGGAGAGTCCGCTGTTCCTCCTAAATCCCCTGCCAATCTTACTATTCCTTGAGCCAAGGTTGTTGCACCTGCAGTACTATCCCTCATTGCAAAGTTAATTGCATTATCCACATAGGATTTTATTGCTTTTTGGCTAGGGTAAAATTGGTCCGAAGGATTTGCACCTCCCAAGTTGGTTGCGGTAGATTTATTGGCCAATAATTCAGCATTACTATCAAGCGTATTTAAGGTAGAAACCGTGGAATTAACTTGATTCTGCAATCCGCTGATTTGCCCACTTAAATTATTTGCCGTCGTAGAAAGTTGATTCCGGTTATTATCAATTTGACTTTGTTGAGATGTTAATTTTTCTTGGACTGTCACAATTGAATTGGTGTTGGAATTTACTTTTGATTCCAAATTAGAAATACTTTGATTGACAATTAAAAAGGATTCTTCACTTGCTTTTTTATTGTCCAATATACTTTTATTCGCGGTGATTATTTGAGCACTATTTGTCTTAATGTCTGTAGAATTCGTTTTAATGTCTGCCGTGTTGGTTTTGATATCGGCCGAATTTGCCTTAATGTCTGCCGAATTCGTTTTAATGTCTGCCGTGTTGGTTTTGATATCGGCCGAGTTGGCCTTAATGTCTGTAGAATTCGTTTTAATGTCTGCCGTATTAGCTTTTATATCGGCCGCGTTAGACTTAATGTCGGCCATATTGGTTTTAATATCCGCTTTTAAAGGATCTAAATCTTTAGGGATCAAATAACCGGAGTCATTCGAAAATTGCGAGAGTTTCGTTGGTGCCTCCCTCACATTTCTATAATCCACTGCTTCTGCATACAAGGAATAAGGAGTAAAATTTAAAACCTGAGTGCTTACTTGTTTGAAACTAGTGCAGTCATCAAAACTCACAGATACCTTTAAGCTTTTCATATTCGTGTCCCAAATGATGCTCTGGAAATTCTTAAACGTTCCGGCGATGTATGTACCGGTTCCCACGGAAAGGCTCACGAGACCATATTCATCGGTTGTGGTTTGTTGGAATTCTTCATAATCCACCTCTCCTTTAGTATTCAAGAAGGTGAATTTCAAACAAACTTTTCCCTTAGACAATGGCTGTCCAATGATGCTTGCTCCTGGTATATCTATCGCCTTGGGATCTAAAATCACGGCTTGGTAATTGAGAGATTTAGTAGGGGATTGACTCCAAAGTCTTGATAAAGTAAAAAGGAAAAATATGAGAGTATAGAATAGATTTTTTTTCATGTCGATAAATTGAATGGTATTTGTACTAATTGGCCTTAATTACTTAATTTGATGAGAGATTGATTCAATGCTTTACCTTTTTGAAATACCTGTAAGATGTATTTGCCTGCTATGAATGCTTGGAATTTGTCTAAGTAGATTTCTTGTGTTTGAGCGGCATAAACTTCTTGCCACAAGAATTTTCCTTGTATGTCATAAACTTGTACGACGATAGGATTGGCCGTGGGTCGATCAAATCGAATTGTCAATCGGTCTATAAATGGATTTGGGAATGCTACATAAGACCAAGGGCTTTCTTCCTCAAAAATCTGCAAGGGGCTTGTTTGTCCCTTGGTTTTTTGGAGTCCAGAGGGTTGTTTAAACCCCTGTCTTAACATGATTTCTTGGCTCTTTACAGTTCCTGAAATAACGCTAGATTGTCCAAGCACATACGACATGTAATTTCTTCCTTGCGAGACAGTCCCACCCGAAGAGGCGAACGTTGCCATCCTTAGATATTGTCCTTCGCTAACAAGCGAGATACATAAGAATATACCGATAATAAAAATTCGAATCATAGCAGATATTTAATTCAAAAATCGAATGCCGATGGAAAAAATACTTGGGGTAAAATGAAGTGTTGAATTTCCCGCTGAACTTGAATTGAGTGTTTGGCTTTGTTGGTAGGCAATAAAACCAGCCAATTTCCCTGAAAATAATTTCTCTAATTCCGCGCCAAAACCGGCCATCATTTTGATTTGGGAAAACTGCGCATCTTCGCTAAGATCTACGTAACGATTCTGAATCAACTGGTTCCCGTGTACGATTTTATTCAGACTGACAATTCCTTGTAGGTTAATCGAACTAGAAAATGGCAAAGGTATTCGAAGACCGATTTTTCCTTGAAGACCCACATAATCTGTTTGATAACTGAATGCGAAATTTTGAATGTCCCCGACTGCATTTAATTGATTGAATTGAATTCCCAAATCATAATTGATCATGCTTAGCAATCGTGCCAATTTTGGATTTTGGCTCAAGTAAATCGACATTGGACTTTGTTCAAGAATGTATTTTGTAGAATCGACCAGATTGGCTTTGTGATAGGATAATTGGAATGCAAGTCCCGAACCACTTTTTAGACCTTGAATAAGTTGTCCTTTGTTATCTTGGTAGTTGAATTGCGTGATTGCGATGCCTTGGTTCAGTTTGAATTGTTGGGCCTGCGCCGCTGAACTAATGAAGACCAACAAAAATAGTCTTGCTGTAGATCGGTAAATCGCGTTTTGGATTATTAAGAACACTTTTTTGAAATAAAATGATTGAAAACACTTTTTAAACTAGGTTGAATTTCTTTCAATTGGCATTGTTTAAACCATCTCAAAATTCAGGGGAATTGCTTGAATAAAATTATTTTATCGAATTGAACTTGTCTAATATGAATAATTTTAGACAATAAGATGATTAGGGCTTGTATAAAATAAATTTTATTTGACTAAATTTAAACTAATTCTCGTCAACAATATTTAAGGTAAAATCAATCATGATTAAGGCGAATCTCATCCTTATTTTTTTGTTAATTTTCATTTTGTTGAAAAACCATTTCAAAAAAAACACAGGAATCGTTTTTGCTATTGTTGCCATCCTCAGCGTTTATATAAAGATATTTGCGATGGCTTTTCCTATCTCTACCTTTGGACACAATTCCATTTTTTTACAGATCATACTTCTTCATGGATTAATAGGTTTTGTACCTGTACCCTTTATACTACTTTATCTCAATAGCATCTTTAAAAAGCCGAAAATACTGAAGACTTATATTTTTCTGACATTAATAACTTTAATCCTGGCTGTAATCTATTATTTGCCCTATTTTCCATTATCTATTTCAGATAAATTACAGCTATTCGATAATCCGAATAGGCAATTAACTAATACAAGATTTCTTTGGTTTACGTATTCAGTGGCTAACATTGTAAGTGATGTATATAATCCATTTACTGGTGTGGTTTCCATCACTTTGCTTTTTCTAAATCTTAAACGACACCAATCTTCTCTTAGTAAAAAATCCTATTTATCTATTTTGCAAATTGGCATAATCTTCATTATTAATTTTATTACAATAAGTATTATATCAATTATTCATTATTTTTTTAAAGAACTAGCTTATACCGAATCGGTAGGTCTTTTAACGATGGTTATGCCTTTATCCATTTTTGTATTTCCAAATTATGTATATGATGATTCAATTAATTCAGATTTGACCTTTTATTTACAAATCATGAATCGTTTTTCAAAGGAGGAAAAAGAAGATGATTTGATGAACCAAGAACTGGTTCTAAATACAACTAGGATAATCAATTTTTTGAACCAAGAAAAACCTTATTTGTCTGCTGACTTTTCCATACACGATATTGTTAAGCAATTAGATATTCCTCAGAAAAGAGTGACAGATTGTTTTAATAAAGTTATTAAAATTCCATTTCCAAAGATGCGAAACCAAATGCGAATAGATTATGCCATTGAATTGTTTAAAACGAATGCACATTTAAATAAATCTATTTTTGGTGTTGCTAGTGATTCAGGTTTTAAAAATAGGGCAACTTTTTATAATGCCTTTAGAGAAGAAAAAAATATGACCCCAACGGATTGGATTAACCAAAATTGTGGTTTTTATGATGACAATAGTTTTGGTTGATGTATCGGAGGACTTTAGAATAACTAAATAAACCTTTGCTTTTCAACGTGCGATAGCAAGGTCAGCAGCTGTTTTATTTTGAGCTTTATTGTTTCGTAAAAACGAAAGATCTTTATTTGTTTTTCAAATAGTTGTATCAGCAATATATTGCTTATCTATCCAAAAATTGGATTTATTTAGTTCGTTATTGAGATGAAAAATGAATTTGTTTTTGAAATATTAAATTTTCTTCATAGTATAGCAACGATTATTTTTTTGAATTATACCAAGAAAAAATTTACTTGATTATTATTTCATTAAATAATTTTTTAAAAACAATTCATTTTAATCCATTTTTTCAAATTTTAATTTAGTTTGTTCATTTTTTGAAAATCAACAAGTTTCAAAAAACCTAACTAATTAATTTAAACAAACAACACCCTATGAAAAGTATGTTTTTAATTTTTTGTAGTGCAATGTGCATGTTCTCGGCCACATTTGCACAAACAAGACAAGTTACCGGCAAGGTAACTGGTACAAACAATCAGGAAGTTGCATCTGCAACAGTACGGGTTAAGGCTAGCACTGCAGCTACCATAACTAACTCTGATGGAACATTTAATTTGAAAGCTCCCAATGGAGGTTTTGTGTTACAAGTCTCTGCCATCGGATTTGCAGCCAAAGAAGTTGCCGTTAGTGCATCTCAATCAGTTGTAAACGTTTCTTTAGCTGAACAATCTACTGACTTAAGTGAAGTAGTTGTGACTGCCTTAGGTATTAAGCGCGATAAGAAGTCATTAACCTATGCATCTCAACAGATTGGAAATGAAGAAATCAGAAGAGCTGCTAGTCCAAACTTCATGGATGCCTTAAGTGGTAAAGTGGCAGGTATAGACATTAAAGTAAGTGGTTCAGGAGTAGGTGGATCTACTAAAGCAGTTTTAAGAGGTGCAAGATCACTTCAAGGAACAAGTGAGGCTCTTTATGTGATTGATGGTGTGCCAATGGTGAACAACAAAGGAGGTCAACCAGGTTCTTACGGTGGTAATGATAGAGGTGATGGTTTATCGGCTATTAACGCCGATGATATCGAAACAGTGAACGTACTAAGAGGTGCAAATGCATCTATTTTATATGGTAGCCAAGGAGCAAATGGTGTGATCTTGATTACCACTAAAAAAGGTAAAGCAGGCAAAACAGTTGTTAACTTTAACTCTAGTACTGTTTTTGAACAAGTAACTGGCGTACCTGATCTTCAGTTTGATTATGGTACAGTAGGTGGAGATTTGAACTGGTCAAAAACAAAAGGAAGTTACCAAAAGGATTATGTGAAAGATTTCTTTCAAACAGGTTTAATTGCTAATAATTCACTAAATGTGAGTGGAGGAAATAATCAGACAACTGCTTATTTTTCTTACTCAAATATTACTTCGAAAGGAACAATGCCAACGAATACGTATGATAAAAATACGATCACATTAAATCAATCCACAAAATTATTTAATGACAAAATTACGTTGAGCTCAAATGTTATTTTTTCTAACGAAAAATCATACAATCGTCCGGGTGCAGGTTATTACAATAACCCACTAACTGGTTTGTACACTTTTGCTCGTGATAAGGATTTTGCTTCTTACAAAGCCAACTACCAAGTGTTCGATGCAGGTAGGAATCTTTACAAACAAAACTGGTATTCAACTTACGAGTTTCAAAACAATCCTTATTTTGAGGTAAATAATAACTCAAAATTGGCAACCAATAACCGTGTCATTGCGAATGTGAAATTGTCTTATGACATTATGGATCATTTAAAGTTTGAAACAAGAGCCAATATTGATTACAATGATGTATTGTATGATAATAGATACGTTGCTGGTGGTAACTCTGTAAGTGTGAGTCCGAACGGGTCTTGGTCATATACGAAATATAATGATCAATCTTTGTATGCGGACGGAATCTTAACTTATAACAATAATTTTGGGAACCTTAGTGTAACAGGTTTGTTAGGAGCCAGTTATCAAAGTAATACTTTCGGCGACGGTATGAACGTAGCTAACGGTACGGTTTCATTACAATACCCTAATTTCTTCTCTTTCTCAAATATGCCTTATAATGTGATTTTTAACCAGACTTTTAGTAAAACGGTTAAGCAAGGTGTATTCGCAAGTGCAAACATTGGTTACAAGGAAGTGTTATTTTTAGATGTATCCGCTCGTAATGACTGGGCTTCTACTTTAGCATTAACAGGAAATCAATCTTATTTATATCCTTCCTTCGGTTTATCTGCAATCGTAAGTCAAATGATCCAATTACCTGAAGCGATATCGTATTTAAAAGTAAGAGCATCTAATTCCATGACAGGTAATGAGGTTCCTTACAATGTGGTTAATCCTTACAACTCAATCGGCGGCGCTGGTGGTCCGTCTGGAATTGGAGGTATTACTCGTAATAATCAAGTGCCATTTACAAATTTACAACCTGAGACTATTACTAGTAATGAGGTAGGTGCTGATATAAGATTCTTGAATGGTAGATTAGGCTTAGATTTGACTTATTATAATTCTGCTAGTACGAATCAATTTCTATCTTTAGCTGCACCTTCTGGATCAGGATATTCTACTTACTTTGTAAATGCCGGTAAAATTGTGAATAGTGGTTATGAGCTTACGCTTAATGCTGAACCTATTAGAACGGATAATTTTTCTTGGAAGACAAACATTAACATGTCTAGTAACAAAAATGAAATAGTAGAGTTAATTGCTTCTAATCCAGACTACCAAGTGGGTGGTGATGATGAAGGTTTTGCTTCTATCATTAAAGCAGGTGGATCATTTTTAGATTTATACATTTTTAAATTCAACAGAAACAGTGCTGGACAAATTATTTTAAGTCCTGCTGGTGTTCCTACAAAAGCGGCTAAGCAAGAAAAAGTGGGTAATGTTAATCCTGATTTTATTGCAGGTTGGAACAATAACGTTTCTTACAAAAATTTCTTTGCTAGCGTTCTTGTAAATGGAAAATTTGGTGGTGTTGCCTTCTCTAAAACAGAAGCGTTCTTAGATTCTTATGGTGCAAGTCAAAGATCTGCTGATGCGAGAGCAAATGCAACTATTCCAATTAACGCTGTATCAAGTACGGGTACTCCTGTTACTTCAATTGATCCAGTTTTATATTACTCAGCCATCGGTGATAGAAATAAAATCATGGAACCATATGTTTTTTCTAGAACAAACATAAGATTAGCGCAATTAGCTATTGGATATAATTTAAAAATTAAAAAGGCTGGTTTCCCGATCAAAGATGCTTCTTTCTCTTTAGTGGGAAGAAACTTATTCTTCTTCTACAAGGATGCGCCGTTTGATCCAGAACAATCAATGAGTACTGGAAATGGATCACAGTCAAATGATGTATTTAGCATGCCTTCTACTAGATCAGTAGGCTTTAACGTCAAATTAACTTTTTAAAAAAAAAATTAAATTACTTTATTATGAAAAATATCATATTTGCGTCACTATTTTTGATTGCGCTAGTATCGTGTACTGACGAATTTGAGAAGATAAACCAAAATCCCAATCAAATTTCGGATCAGTTATTAAAGCAAGACTTTAACCTAGTAGGATCTCCTTTTTCAGGGATGTTATTGAACCTTTTCGGTGGTCAAATTGAAGAGGATTTATTGCATGATTCTTGGATGGGTTATATGAATACACCTACTGACTTCGTAGGAAACGTAAACAACACTACTTATTACATTCGTTGGAACGCTTTTTGGGGCCGTACGTATAATAATGTGATGTCCCCTTCAAAGCAGGTAATTAGATTGGCTGAAGAGAACAAATTACCTTTATTTGCTACTTGGGCAAAATTAATTCGAATTATGTCGATTTCGAAATTGTCTGCTTATCACGGCCCTGTGATTTATTCCAATTATGGCGCAACTACTCCTGTAATCAATTATGATAAAGAGTCTGATTTGTACAATCAATTTTTCAAACAATTAGATGAAATTCAAGCAGATTTTGCAGCAAATAAATCATATACAGGTTTTACTAAATTTGACCCTAGTTACAAAGGAAGTATCCCTGCTTGGATGAAAGTAGTAAACTCTATGCGTTTAAGATTGGCTATGCGTTTGTCTAAAGTAGATCCTGCACTTGCTAAAAGAGAAGGTGAAAAAGCAATGGCAGATCCTGCTGGATTAATTAACACAAATTCTGAAAACTTCTTAGTTTCTTTGAATGGTAATATCATGCCAGTGGCACAAATTTGTTGGCAATGGGATGACACTCGTATGGGTGGCGTTATAGAATCTTTTTTAGTAGGTTTGAAAGACAATCGTATTTCAAAATATTTCACTCCAGTGTCTGACGTTTCATTAGCTGCCGACCATCCTGCTTATCCTTACAAAGGAATTCGTAATGGTTCTTACAATGTAGCTAAAGCTGATAAAGTACCTTATTCAAAAGTATCTAATGATTTTAATAGTGCTCAAACGAGACGTGCTTTTACGGCATCTGAAGTTGCATTCTTAAAAGCGGAGGCTGCTTTAAGAGGATGGGCTGGTGCAGGTTCTGCTGAAATGAATTACAAAAACGGTGTTAAATTATCTTTTGAAGATTGGGGTGCTGGAGGGGTAGATGCTTATTTAGCAGATGCAACTAGTAAGCCAATTGATTATGTGGATCCTAAGGACGTTCGTAATAGCAATAAAGCGGCTTCGACTATCACTGTAGCTTGGGATGATGCTGACAACATTGAATTAAAATTAGAGAAAATCATTACTCAAAAGTATCTAAATACATTTACCAATACCTTAGAGGCTTGGGTTGATTTTAGAAGAACAGGATATCCAAAGATTCCACCAGTAGCTAAAAATGATTCTAGCCCAGATTGGGGTATTATTCCGGTAGGTGAGTTTATCAAGAGAATGCCATTCATCAATGCTGAAAGAACAGGTAATGCAGGTGGTGTTGCTGATGCAGTATCTAAAATGGGAGCTGGTGCTAAAGATGATATAGCAACTCGTTTATACTTTGACACGGGTGTTAAGTCGAATTTTTAATTTTTACAATTAAAAAAATTCTTTTCATTGTGTAACAAAAACACCTTTCAGGAAACTGAAAGGTGTTTTTGTTTGCATTAACCTGAAACATTTTCATCCATATATGTGCCTTATTTCCATTAAAAAGGAATCTCATTTTATCTATTTTGCTACTGCTGTCTCACAATTAAGAATCCATCCCCTGCGCTATTATTTAGGCTCTGATTTTAAACGGGTTTTATTTTTTGAAAAATAAATGAATGCCCTGTTTGAATGCATTTGAAAAAAGATGTTCGGGAAAGTTCAATAAGTTGACACCGTGTATCGTATAATTTTTTTCAAAGACAAGTAAAAGACAGATTGATAACAATTTAATAACAATTTTGATTTTGAAAAGTTTGGCTCATTAAATATATTTGTTGATTGAATTAGTTCTAAAATCTTATCATCAGAGTGTCTCTTATTAACCAGTCAGATTGCTTTTATAAAAAAAGTAAATTTTTTCCTTTGATTTTTTTCCTGCAGTCGCTGTTTAAATTCTATTTTAACCAGGTCAAATTTTTGACTTTCTCAAGAATGGCCAAAATCCTTTTTGTAAAACGTTTGTCTATTTGTTACAAACAAAGGTTTAGATTCTCAATAAAGGATAGGGCATTTTTTCGCTCATTCATTGAGTACATTAAAAATATCAACCAACGTATTTTCTATTTTTTTGCAAACGCCTTTTATATGCCTTAGCGAATTAATATGAAAAGTATGTTCTTTCTAAAAACAAACAATCTTACAATACCAATAATTGATTGAAAATGAAAATAAATACATTAGAGGTTTTCACAAAACTCAGGAAAAGAATTTTTAGTACCTCATTAATACCTAATTCCATGATGAAAAAAGCAGTTTTAGGTCAGTGGCTTTTGCTTGGCCTATCCATGCAGAGTTTGGCTCAGACCGTTACCCTTAGTACCGATAAAACTAGGATTGTGGAGGGTGATTCCATTAAGGTGACCGCTAACCTTTCTGCAATTAGCGGTACTCAAACAGTGATTAATTTTGTGCCATCTGGTACTGCTACAAATAAAACAGATTATAATTTTAGTTTAGTAGGATATAATTCCAATGGAATAACCGTTGCCGGTGGCAATGGTAGTGGCTCTGCAGCTAATCAATTAACTGCTGCCTACGGAGGGGTATTGGATAAATCTGGCAATTTATATGTTATTGATAAAGGAAATTATCGCATTCAAAAATGGGCACCTGGCGCAACAACTGGAGTGACCGTGGCTGGAGGTAATGGTTTCGGCTCTGCCGCAAATCAATTTAATGCCTATGGAATTGCCATTGATACATCTGGCAATCTCTACTTGGCGGATTTGCCTAATAACCGTATTCAAAAGTGGGCACCTGGAGCAACTTCTGGAGTGACTGTGGCGGGAGGTAATGGTGCCGGTTCTGCGGCAAATCAATTGGATGGTCCTTGGGGCGTCGCTGTTGATGCATCTGGCAATATTTATGTTGCGGATAAAGGTAATGGACGCATTCAAAAGTGGGCACCCGGAGCAACCTCTGGAGTCACTGTGGCAGGAGGTAATGGTACTGGTTCTGCCGCGAATCAATTGGATGGTCCTTGGACCGTCGCTGTTGATGCATCTGGCAATCTATATGTATCAGATACAGGTAACAGTCGCATTCAAAAGTGGGCATTGGGAGCGAGCTCCGGAGTGACCGTGGCAGGAGGTAATGGTACGGGCTCTGCCGCCAATCAATTATCACTTCCTTCCGGAGTCGTAATTGACGCATTGGGTAATCTATATGTTACGGATTCCAATAATTGGCGAATTCAGAAATGGGCTCCCGGTGATACTGTTGGAGTGACCGTGGCTGGAGGTAATGGTTTCGGATCTGCAGCCAATCAATTGGGCTTTCCTTTTGGGACAGTTGCTATTGATGCATCTAGTAATTTATATGTATCGGAAATAGCTAATTCACGCGTTCAAAAATTTGAGCAATTTGCCCAAATCCTTATCCCTGCAGGACAGACCAGCGGGACCTTGACTCTTTCAGCGATCATTGACGCTGTTGACGAAAGTGATGAAACCGTCATTTTGACCCCAACAGCTAGTGGGGCAACTTTGGCCTCTGATAGTACATTGAACCTAGTTATTCAAATTCCTGCTCCATCCGCACTCGCTTATACAAGCTCAAATATTTTCAACAAAGACGTTGCAATTGTACCTCTTTCTCCAACCTATACTGGCACTGTAACAAGTTTTACGGTTAGTCCCGCTTTACCCGCAGGACTTAGTATTAACTCCACCACAGGTGTGATTAGCGGAACACCTACATCCATTACCGCTTCCAACACCTATGTGGTAACAGCAAGTAATTCTTCTGGGTTTACAACCGCCAATGTAATTATTGAGATTATGCCTATCATTACTCTCACAACAGATAAAACTAGTTTTGCGGAAGGAGATTCCATTACGGTGACCGCTAACCTTTCAGCAATTAGCAGCTCTCCAACAGTGATTAATTTTGTGACATCTGGTACAGCCAGAAATAATTCCGATTATAATTTTAGTTTAGTGGGCTATAATTCCAATGGAACAACCGTTGCCGGTGGCAATGGTAGTGGCTCTGCCGATAATCAGTTATCCGGTGGGTTGGGGCTGGCCATTGATGAATCTGGCAATCTCTATGTTCCGGATGCCATTAATTATCGCATTCAAAAATGGGCACCTGGAGCAACTTCTGGAGTGACTGTGGCTGGAGGCAATGGTTTCGGCCCTGCCGCAAATCAAATGGTACCATATGGATTGGCTATTGACGCATCTGGTAATTTCTACGTGACGGATTTGCCTAATAACCGTATTCAAAAATGGGCACCTGGAGCAACCTCTGGAGTGACTGTGGCTGGAGGCAATGGTTACGGCCCTGCCGCAAATCAATTGGGTAATCCTTGGGGCATCGCTGTTGATGCATCTGGCAATCTATATGTGGCAGATTCAGGTAACCATCGCATTCAAAAGTGGGCACCTGGAGCGACCTCTGGACTGACCGTGGCTGGAGGTAATGGTTCCGGTTCTGCCGCGAATCAATTAATTAGTCCTTTTTGCGTCGCTGTTGATGCATCTGGCAATCTATATGTATCAGATACAGGAAACAATCGTATTCAAATGTGGGCACCTGGAGCGACCTCTGGTGTGACTGTGGCAGGAGGTAATGGTGTTGGCTCTGCCGCGAATCAGATTGCATTTCCTATAGGAGTTGCAATTGACGCATTGGGGAATCTCTTTGTTACGGATTTCTATAATTTTCGAATTCAGAAATGGGCACCCGGAGCTTCTGCCGGTGTGACCATAGCGGGAGGCAATGGTTATGGCTCTGCAGCCAATCAATTGGTCCTTCCTATTGGGAATGTGACTTTTGACGCATTTGGCAATTTATATGTCATGGATTTAGGCAATTATCGCGTTCAAAAATTTGAGCAATTTGCCCAAATCCTTATCCCTGCAGGACAGACCAGCGGGACCTTGACTGTTTCAGCGATCATTGACGCTGTTAATGAAAGCAATGAAACCATCATTTTGACCCCATCAGCTAGTGGGGCAACTTTGGCCTCTATTAGTGCATTGAACCTAACTATTACTGTCGGCGATACGGATGGTGATGGCATAGTCGATGCAATGGAATGCTACGGTGCTGGACGTACTTGTCAAGACTTTGACTTTGACGGCATACCCAATAACGTGGATTTGGATTCTGACAATGACGGTCTTTCAGATAGTTTTGAGCAAAATAGGGATACAGACAAAGACGGAGATGCGGATTATTTGGATTTGGATTCAGACAATGATGGTATTTTAGATCGCACGGAAGGTAGCTCGGATGCAGATGCAGATGGCATCCCGAATTACCTAGATATAGATAGTGATGGAGATGGAATCTTGGATGCTTGGGAAGCTTCAGAGCCATATACCTTCCACGATGATTATGGGTACACAGGAACGGTGAAGAACGCAGACGGCAGCTTCCCGGATGTAAATAGCAATGGACTTGCAGACTTTTTAGAGTCGAGCAAGGGAGGTAAACCTAGAGTGCCACAAGATACAGATAGAGACGGAATCCAGGACTTTTTAGATTTAGACAGTGACGGTGATGGAGTTTTAGATGCTGTGGAAAAGTCCTCAGATAGGGATAAAGACAATCTTCCTAATTACCGCGATGTAGATAGCGATGGAGATTTAATTCCAGACAATAAAGAAACGATCGCAGATGCAGATGGAGATGGAATAGCTAATTACTTAGACATTGACAGCGATGGAGACGGCATTCCGGACCGAGCAGAAGGAGTAGTGATCTGCGAAACTTGTGCCTTTAAAGATAAACAACCCGATGGGATGGATGACCGATCAAATGGAATCGCAGCGGACTCAGACAATGATGGCAAACCAGATTACTTAGACATCGACTCAGACAATGATGGAATCCCTGACGCGGTAGAAGCAGGCAAGGATCCAAGCAAACCCGTGGATACGGATGTAGATGGCAAGTCCGATTATCAAGATACCGACTCAGACAATGATGGAATCCCTGATAGCTTAGAGGCAGGCAAGGACCCAAGCAATCCAGTGGACACCGATAAGGACGGGCAGCCTGATTACCAAGATACCGATTCAGATAATGATGGAATCCCTGACTCAGTGGAGGCAGGCAAGGGGCCAGTGGATACCGATGGAGACGGCAAGTCCGATTATCAAGATACCGACTCAGACAATGATGGAATTCCTGATAGCTTAGAGGCTGGCAAGGATCCAAGCAATCCAATAGACTCAGACAAAGATGGTAAACTAGATTACCTAGACACCGACTCAGACAATGATGGAATCCTTGACTCATTGGAAGCGGGCAAGAACCCAAGCAATCCAGTGGATACCGATGGAGACGAAAAGCCTGATTATCAAGATACGGACTCAGACAATGATGGAATCCTTGACTCAGTAGAAGCGGGTAAGGACCCAAGCAAACCAACGGACATAGATGGAGATAACAAACCAGATTATCAAGACACCGACTCGGACAATGATGGGATATTGGATAGTATAGAAATTGGGAATGTGAATATTCCACTAGATACGGATGGCGATGGTAAACCTGATTATCAAGACACCGACTCAGACAATGATGGAATCCCTGACTCAGTAGAAGCGGGTAAGGACACAAGTAAACTAGCTGATACCGACGGAGATGGCAAGCCTGATTACCAAGATACCGACTCAGACAATGATGCAATCCCTGATAGTATCGAGGCGGGCAAGAGCCCAATTATACCTTTGGATACCGATGGAGACGCTAAGCCTGATTATCAAGACACCGACTCAGACAATGACGGAATACCTGATAGCATCGAGGCGGGTAAAGACCCAAGCAAACCGATGGATAATGATGGAGATAGCAAACCTGATTATCAAGACATCGACTCAGACAATGATGGGATACCAGACGGAATCGAAGCGGGCAAGGACCCAAGCAAACCAGTTGATACGGACGGGGACGGCAAGCTGGATTATCAAGACAATGACTCAGACAATGATGGAATCCCAGATTTAGTAGAAGCGGGTAAAGATCCAAGTAAACCAGTGGATACCGATGGAGACGGTAAGCCTGATTACCAAGACAGCAACTCAGATAATGACGGCATTCCAGATTCAGTTGAGGCCGGCAAAGACCCTCTGATTCCAGTAGATACGGATAAGGATGGCAAGCCTGATTACCAAGACATCGACTCAGATAATGACGGAATCCTAGACTCAGTAGAAGCGGGCAAGGACCCAATCAAACCAACGGACACCGATGGAGATGGAAAGCCTGATTATCAAGACAGCGACTCAGACAATGACGGAATCCTAGACAGCCTAGAAGTAGGGAATGCGAATAACCCAGTCGACACGGATGGCGATGGTAAACCAGATTATCAGGATGCAGATTCAGACAATGACGGCATTCCAGATAAGATAGAAGCTGGAGCAGATCCAAGCAAATTAGTAGATACTGATGGAGATGGAACACCTGATTACAAGGATTTAGATTCAGACAATGATGGATACTCAGATAAAATGGAGGCGGGCAAAGATTCCATTAAACCAGTGGATACGGATGGGGACGGCAAACTTGATTTTCAAGACATCGACTCAGATAATGACGGAATCTTAGATAAGTTGGAGAACGACCTCAACTTTGGAGCAATTGCCGATTGTGATAAAGATGGACTAGACAACCGCATTGATGCGGATCAGTGTCCAACCTTTGCTCCAAATGGAATCTCACCGAATGGAGATGGCAAAAATGATGTATTGATCATCCCTGGAATTCTGAAAAACCAACCAAATGAGTTGACAATCTTTAATCGTTCAGGCAATGTGGTTTATCAGACTAGTAATTACAAGAATGACTGGGGTGGACAGACCGATCGTGCCTTTCATTTGCTTGCATCAGATAACCTATTGCCGGATGGAACGTATTATTATGTAATCGACTTTTTTGGCAAATATCCAAGCGTAGGAATGCCTGTTTACATTAACCGACAGCAGAAATAAAAAAAGACTTAGGAAATAGAATACCTAGGCATAAGTAAACATAAGTAAATAAAGACTAGCCAAAAGAGCTACAAAGAATTTTAAAGCAAACAGATGAATAGCAATCATTTAACTAGTAAAACAGCACAGCAAAGTAAGAAGAACACAAGACTTCTTGGGACAGTGCTTTTATGGGTATTGTTGGCCCACGGGGCACAAGCCCAGATTGACCCTGTGTACACGATGTATAGTCTTAATCCACAGGTAATTACTCCTGTTCAGGCGGGAAGTACAGACTCGAGTGAGATCATTGTCATGCATCGCCAACAATGGTTGGGAATTGAGGGTTTGCCAAAGACCTTTTTTCTGAACGGAAATTTCAAATGGCGCAAACAGAGTGGACTTGGCTTTAATGCGATGTTTGATCAGGCGGGGCCTGTGAAGATTACGATGTTATCAGGGGACTTTGCTTACCATACCCGTTTGAGTAAAGACTGGAATTTATCCGGTGGGATACGCATGGGACTGGCAAATGTGAATTTGGATTTTAGTGGAGTACGCTTGGTGCATGATGGAGATGCCTTATTTGCAGAAGATCGAAGCATGGGAATGAAGATGAATGTGGGTTGGGGTGTGAAAATTTCCAAGCAGAATGGCTTTTTTGTCAGCTTCTCAATGCCAAGAATTTTAAAATATGATTTTGGTGATAAGTCGGGGGCCTTTAAAGATGTTGCCTATTTATATACCATGTTAGGAAACAAAATACGCGTTTCTGACAAAGTAACTTTATACCCAAGCGTCTTGGCGCGTATGGCATCAGGAGTTCCACTTAGCTGGGATGCGAACTTGTTGGCGAACTTAGGAGGGTCTTTGGATGTCGGATTAAACTACCGCAATCAAGAAAGCTGGGGCATTCGTTTAGGAGTCCAAGCCACTAAAAGAACCTACATTGGGTATGTGTATGAAATGCCGACAAACTTGATCAATAAAGTGAGTAATCAGACGCATGAGTTGGCGATCAGGTTTTTTATTCCAACAAATAAAAACAACCTGGTAGAAAATGCTACCAAGCGTAAATAAAACCTAGGAATTTTTTGGATATCCCCTAATCCACCTGAATCCACCCTTTTGAGGTGGATTTGGGTGGTCCAAAGGCCAACTCGATTGGAATTCTAACGGAATTAAATCGAATCTAAATCTAAGAAGCAGCTTCATCTTTCTGCATCAAGGGGACATACAATAGGATGTTAAGGCTAATTAGAATAAAGAGTATTCCGAAGCCCTTCATTGTCCATTCAACATGGATATCTTAACAATGCGAGTTAAGAGTTGAAATTATCATTAGGGTCAGTTCTAAACGTATGTTTAAAAGCGAATTTGAATTTGCTATTTCCTTATTTCTTTGACAGAAATGCAATTTGTTGGCTAATTCTTTTTCTATGGCATTTCTTTGTTTGAAAAAAAACAATTTTTTTTTATTCTTTTACTTAATCCAAGACAAATGAAAATGATGTATAATGTATGACCTAAGAGAGAATAGAAGATGATTTCACATTCTAAACACTCTCAATACCTCTTACATCATACCTCTTACATCTTACATTTCTACCGCTTTGTTCAAATCTTTCTTAGGATTAAGCGTTGACATAAATGAATTTTTAGATTGATTGATATGTTTTTTTACCCTTAAATCGCATTCGCATTGGATGAGAATCTTATAACATATTCTGAAAGATGTGTAATAATTCCCTCATTGCTTGAACCTATTTTTGTTTCGTCAAAAACGAATGATAGATTGAATAGTAGAAAATTTCTTAAAAACACAATTGTCTCATTATGAAAGGAAATGAAAAAATAATTGAAGCATTAAATTCGCTTTTAGCAGATGAATTGACAGCTATCAACGAGTACATGGTACACTCTAAAATGTGCGAAAACTGGGGATACGAAAAACTGTATGATTCAATTAGAGCGCATGCGATGGATGAAATGCATCACGCCGAATGGCTGATAGAGCGCATCATCTTTTTAGAGGGCTTACCGACGGTCTCCAAACTTAACAAGGTAACGATTGCCAAGACTGTTCCTGAAATGCTTCAAAACAACGATGTGGAAGAATTGGACGCTGTTCGTTGCTACAATGATGCGATTAAATTGGCTCGCGAGTGGAAAGACCAAGGGACTGTCGATTTATTAACCAAAATCCTCTTAATGGAAGAAGGTCATGTGGACTGGGCTGAGATACAAAAATCGCAAATGGAACAAATGGGTCTACACAATTACTTAGCTAGTCAATCGATTAGCAAAGCCCTTTAAAGAATTAAGAGAGAAAACGGGAAAAGAGATGCTTCGACAGGCTCAGTAACCGGAAAAGAGAGAAGAGAGGTAATAGGTATGAGGTAAGATGTATGATGTAATACACCGATGCCTGAGCGGAGTCGAAGGCGGAGGGGAAGGAAGAGAGAAGAGAGGTAATAGGTAAGAGGTAATAGGTAAAAGGTAATAATGCGAATTATGGGTTGAAAAACATTCGGTCATTCGTTATAAATATTTCATTTATGGCCAACGCTTTATCCTAACGAAAGATTTGAACGAAGCCTGTTGAATTATGAATAATGAATGATGAGGTATGAATTTAAAATAACATCTCATAATTCATAACCCATAATTCATTTAGATTCGTCTTGTACACAAATGCCTCCCTTTTCCCCACATCAATTCTTATCCTTTACACGTATTTCAAAAACAAATTCCTAAATTGGGGTTTCAATTCAACTAACACATAAAAGACAAATCTTTGCTATGAAAGTGAAACAATTTCTGAAACCCCTCTTGCTGTGCTCTGCCATTTTTGCCATGGCATTATTTTCCTTTAAAGCCTTACAAACCGAGAAACCTTTTGGTGGCCTTGCTTTATATACCGTTCGTGATGCCATGACCAAAGAAGCCAGAGCAACCCTTGAAAAAGTAGCTCAAGCGGGTTATGTAAACATTGAATCCGCTGGGTATAACAATGGTAAATTTTACAATTTATCTCCTGCAGATTTCAAAGCTTTATTGCAAGAAATGAAATTAAGCCCCATTTCTGCTCACCAAGGTTCCGTTAATTTCGAGAATGTGGATCAACAAATTGCAGATTTAAAGGCTGTTGGTTTCAAGTATTTTGTCATTCCAGTTCCCCCAATGAATTTGTTTTATTATGACAATGTCAACAAAAAAATGGCCATGAAAGGCGGAGCTAAAAACTTGGCAGATATTTTAACCAAATTAGGTGAAAAATGTAAAGCAGCTGGTTTAGAGCTTTTGTACCACAACCATGATTTTGAATTTGCAAAGGACGATGAAGGAAACGTGGTCATCGACTATTTATTGGAACATTGTGATCCGAAATTGGTGAATTTCCAAATGGACCTATTTTGGGTAACCAAGGCTGGCGCAGATCCTGTCGCTTATTTCAAGCGTTACCCAGGTCGTTTCAAAATTTGGCACGTGAAAGACATGGACGCGCAAGGTCGTTTTGCTCCTGTTGGAAATGGAAGCATTGATTTCAAACGCATTTTGGCCAACAAAAAATTGTCTGGCATGAAATATTACTACGTAGAACAAGATGCTTGTTTCAACGAAACGTCATTAGAAGCTATTCAAATTAGTCACAAAGGTTTAGGTAAAATCGGCTTTAAATAAGCTGTTTTATCTTCTTTTTTAACACGAAGGTCACGGAGATTTATTTCTTTGTGACCTTTGTGTTAAAAGTAAAATTGACAAACTCGGAATCGTTTTATCTCCTATTAATCAATGAAACACCTCCTTTTTGTATGCTTCATTCTTGTTCTTTTCATGGCCAATGCGGGCGAAATGGCAATTCATAGACTTATTGAAAAGCCCAAAACGGTATATCGGTCGGCAGAGATTACAATCAATCAAATTAGTCCCAATACCTTTCAACACATTTCTTATTTAGCCACCAACGATTTTGGAAAAGTTTCTTGCAATGGCCTCATTGTTCGAGATAAAAATGAAGTGCTGATTTTTGATACACCCACCAATGATAAAAGTGCGGAGGCTTTGATACAATGGGTAACAAAGACGCTAGATTGTCAAATAAAGGCCATCGTCCCTACCCATTTTCACAATGATTGTTTAGGGGGTTTACAAGCCTTTCATGCACAAGGGATTCCTTCAATTGCCCATGAATTAAGCATTCAATTGGCCAAACAAAATGACATGGTGCTTCCTCAAACAGGATTTACAGAGGCAATGGAATTGAAGCTGGGAAATGAAAGGGTCCTCTTGCGTTTTTTTGGCGAAGGCCATACCAAGGACAATATTGTTGCCTTTTTCCCCAAAGAAAAGGTACTTTTTGGAGGTTGTTTAATCAAGGAAATCAATGCGACCAAAGGCTTTTTGGGTGATGCGAATGTGAAGGCTTGGTCTACAACGGTTCAAAAAGTCAAAGAGGCTTATCCAGCTGTCCATTGGGTCATTCCAGGGCATGGAGAAGTTGGAAATTGCAATTTATTGGATTATACAATTCAATTGTTTGCAAAATAGTGTGAAATTTTAGTAGGGATTTTTTATTAATGCGAATCAAGGGGTAAAATATCCAATTTACATTTCTCTTTCTTGCCGCTTTTGGCTTCGACTCCGTTTGCAAACTAAAGGGAGTCGAAGGCGGAGGGCATTAAGGCAAATTCAGTTTGGCATGGTTTTTAACACAAAGGGTCACGGAGATTTACATCTTTGTGAAGTCTTTACTTCCCAACCCTGGGTTTTGCTTGTATGAAAACAAGTTTTTTACATGAGATGCTACATCTTTATCAAAATCTTATGGCAAATCATTTTACTGACAAACCAACACCAATTGGGCAGTTTCTGATTCATCGATGACAATGGTCACACGGTTTCCCACTTGTAAATCTGATTCATTGGCTGAACCTGCACTGGTTTTGATGCTTGTTGAAGGCGTGAGAAGTACTTTTTGAGTACGGCCTTCCTTGGATTTCAACATGAAAAAGTGAAGTCCTTTACTGATGATTTGTCCAGTCCCACCGGTTCCGTTGCAAGGATCACTAGTATTTTGTGCTCCTATTGCCATTTGCGGTAGGGCATTTGGAACATGTTTCGGCTCCTTTTCAAGTGCGACGGGTAATTGGCCATTTTCCTGGTAATAGAAACCTAAATAGATAAATAGTAGGGCCAAAAGGCCAGCAATCAAGAAGTTGAAAGTTTTTTTCCTGCTTTGGTAAACAGGGTAACAAGCAAATCCAATGATGACTCCCAAAACATTTAAAATAACATCATCGATATCAAAAATGCCAACCCGTAAAAAAACTTGTAGTCCTTCAATGGAAAAGCAAATCAATAAGGCATATAAAAGGCATTCTTTCCAAGCCATTTTTACCTTGATAAAAGGAAAAATAAAACCAATGGGTACTAATAGAAGGATATTTCCGAGGATATTGATTCCACCTATGAGTAAACCTTTTTCTCCCAATAAATAAGGGATAATGGTTTTAAAGGGAATCCAATTTCCACTTCCCACTTGTGTTCCCCCAAAGTTCAATTGTAAAAATCCGATTCGAACCATTGGAAGGTCTTTCCATACCATTATTTTCATTAAGAAAGCAAAGTAGGCAATGAACAGAATGGAGGAAATTAATTGCTTTTTCATTTTTTGAAATAATTAATAAATGGAATTGTTCTATGACAATGTTTCAATTGTTTCAGTCCTTAAATATATCCGTTTAACAATAATTAAGAAATAAAACTCTAAATATTCCGTTTATTTGTGAATAATTGTAAACCCTTCAAATATATGTTTAAATCGTTATACTTTTTACCATTAATAATAATCTCTTTCTGCTCCTTAGGTCAAACAAAATTAAGCATTCAAGGTAATTTAGTGGATTCAAGTGGCCGTGCGCTTCCCCAAGCGACGGTGATGTTGTTGCAACCCAAAGATTCTTCTTTGGTGAATTATGGTAGATCCAACGAATTGGGACATTTTGAATTCAAGAATGTGAAGCGACAAGCCTATATCTTGAAAATTTCTTATGTCAGTTATTTGCCTTTGCAGGTGGACGTAAAGCCCACAGAAGAAGGCTCAATAGACCTAGGAGAAATTACCTTAAAACCGATTTCCAAAGAATTGTTTGAAGTCGTTGTCCGAACGGCAAAAGCGCCTTTGAGTATTAGAGGAGATACGATTGAATACAATGCGGGTTCATTTAAAGTGCCACCTGGAGCGACTGTGGAGGACTTATTGCGCAAATTGCCCGGAATAGAAATTGAAGCGGATGGTAGTATAAGGGCTCAGGGACAAACGGTGAAAAAAGTGACGGTTGACGGCCGTAGTTTTTTTGGTTCAGACCCTAAGTTAGCTACCAAAAATATTGCTGCAGATGCCATCCAGAAAGTGCAAGTATTTAATGGTCAGTCAGAAGCAGCCAAAGTCACGGGAATAGATGATGGGAAAAAGGAAAAAACCATCAATTTAGAATTAAAGGAAAGTCATAAAAAGGGAGGATTCGGGAAAATAACCGCTGGAATCGCCACAGAGGACCGAAGAGAAATAAAAGGGAATTACAATAAATTTGATGCTAAAAACCAGTTATCTGTTATCGGATTAGGGAATAATACCAACCAATCCGGAATGTCTTTTGACGATTACCAAGATTTTAGAGGAAGTCAATCGTTCAGTTGGGGCGATGAAGCGGATTTTGGGTTTTCGTCCAGCAATCGGTATTTTTCTTTTGATGATGGAGATGATCAAATAGGTATTCCATTGGGTGGTAAAAGAGAGGGGTTTTCTAAAAATTATTCTGGAGGTGCCAATTATAATTACGATACCAAAAAGTCGAAATTCAGCTCTAATTATTATTTCAATCAGTCCGAAAGAATCATTGATAAAGTTTCTGCCACACAACGTTTCTTTCAGGATAAAACCCAAAATGCTGCAGATACAAGTAGTCAAAAATCTTTCTCAGCTAATCATCGGATGAGTTTGAGGTACGAAAATAACCTGGATTCAAGCAATACACTGATTTTGATTGGAAACGGAAAACTATCATTTGGTAATTCGAATGAATCGAGCCGAATTTTTCAACAATTGCTCTTTCAAAATAACCTAGTTCCTCGTAATTCCTCCTTACAAAACGGAAGTGATTTGCAGTCTCTAACGACTCAAAATACCGCCATTTTTCGCCACAAATTTGCCAAAAAAGGACGAAGTTTTTCAGCAAGTGCGGGTTATAATTATTTGAATTCAGACGGGAATGCCAGTCAAAAATCCTTGAATAAATTATGGAATGCGACAACTTTGCGGGATTCCATTCAGGCTTTTGATCAATTGACAAATAGTTTTTCCAATAAAACACAAGTCAAATCAAGTTTATTCTTTGTTGAGCCCTTATCTAAAGTCTTTTTTTGGGAGTCCTTCTTCAATACCAGTCTTCAAAACAATCAGGTGAATCGGGAATTATTTGATAAAGTAAATACGACTGGTAAAAACAGAAATGACAGTTTAAGTCGCTTTTACGATAACCGCTTAACTTATAATCGATTAGGTTCTAGTATTCGTTATTCCAAAGATGGGATTAACATCTCTGCAGGTTTGGCGGCTCAGCATTTTAATTTATCGGGTGATTTTAGAAAGACCTCTTCAGGCGCGAATTTGGCCAATATTGATTTGTCTTATTTCGCTTGGATTCCAAAAGTGAGTGTCGAATTGGAATTGAAAAATAATCGATATGTCAGTTTTAGTTATGATAAATCTGCTTCAGAGCCTAATATGAGAGATTTGCAGCCTATTGTAGATAACAGTAATCCCTTGTTTTTGCGGGTAGGGAATCCCAATTTATTACCAAGTGTCAATCATTCCTTATCCACGGGTTTTAATTTATTTGATGCAGCTAATTTTATGCATTTTTATTCCAACATAGCCTATAATTACAACGTAAATCAAGTGGTGTACAATCAAACCATCAATTCTACTGGAATCATCACAACCAAACCGATGAATATTACAGGAGGGGAGAGTTATGAAGGGTATTTTGGTTTTGGATTTCCATTGAAAAAAACAATTAGTACGGTAAACATCAATGCCGATTTTAATGCAGCCAAAAATCCATTGCTATTGAATGATGTGTTCACCAATACGCAAACCAATTCTGGAAATATTTCTTCTCGAATTTCCTTTACTCCGAACGAACGAATTACATTTTATATGAATGCCCGTTTTGGATTAACAAATTCTAGTTACGAGAAGTCGGCTTTACCAGATCAAAGTATTCGGAATGATAGGTGGGGGTCAGAATTGAATGTCAATTTTGGGAAAAACACCTTTTTCTCTTATAATTTTGATTATGCGATTTATGAAAATAAAACAAGGGGTTTATACCAAGAGATGCCCATCTTAAATCTTTCGGTATTTAAATATGTGGGCAAGGCTCAGAAATCAGAGATACGGTTAACCGTGTATGATGTGTTTAAGAAGAATTTAGGGGTCAATCAAAATGCCTTTCAAAATTTTGTCAGTTTTGAAAAAACTCGGACCTTGGCACAATATGTCATGCTGAGTTACACCTATAACATGCAAGGATTAAGTTCACCTATTCGTAAAAATTAACAAATGAAAAAAATTGGGATATTATTATTGATTTCTTTTTCCTCGTTTTGTCAGGAATTAAAACAGGAGGGAGTGGTTTATTATGAGCGTAGAACCTTTTGGGCTAGCATCATGAATCGATTAACCTATTTAAGTAATGAAGAAAAAAATCGTATTAAGTTAACATGGGGAAGTACGGATGAAGGTTGGAAACAAAATATGACCTTAGCATTTACACCCAAGCAAAGTTTATATGCTTATGGAGAAGACAATCCAGAGGAAGGTTGGGCAGGAAGAAAGGAGACCTTATTTTTAACTAAGAATTTTGAAACCGAACGATCGACAGACTACATCGACATGTTGGGTAAAAGTTATATCGTAGATGATACCTTGCGCGTTCCAACATGGAAAATTTTGAATCAAATTAAGGACGTTGCTGGTTTCATTTGTATGAAGGCCGTAACAGAGGATACCATTAAAAAACAAAAGATTGTAGCATGGTTTGCGCAGGATATTCCTGTACCTGCTGGGCCGGAAAGGTATTTTGGATTACCAGGTTTGATTCTTGAACTAGACATTAATGATGGGGATGTAACCATTATAGCGAACAAAGTTGAGTTCAAAACGTTGACGAAAGAACTGAACTTGAAAAAATTAAAAGGCAAGAAAATTGCTGATGTTGATTATAACAAAATCATTGCGGACTATATCAAAGAATCCATCAAAGGATTCAGAAATCCGTATTGGGGCTTGCGGTATTGATGTATGAAGTAAGAGGTATGATGTAAGAGGTAGAGACGCACGGCCGTGCGTCTTGAGGTAAGAAGTAATAGGTAAAAGACCGATGGCTGAGTCGAAGGCGGAGGTCGCAAGAGGGGGGAATGAACTCTGCTATCGGATTAATTTTTGGTAATAGTTTTTGAAAGTTTTAACTTACCTACTTACAAACTATTTTTTATGAAATTTTTTACTCGATTACCATTTCTCCTCTCCTTGCTCCTGATTTTTCATTTGTCGAATGGGCAAAATAAGAAATTCACTTTTGTAGCCTTCGGAGATATGCCTTATCATGTGCCTGAGGATTATCCCAAATTTGAGCGATTGATTACTCAATTGAATCAAGAAAAACCTGATTTTATTGTGCATGTAGGTGATTTTAAATCGGGCTCTAGCCTTTGTTCTAATGAATATTTTGAACGCATGCATGCGTATTTTGGAACTTTTGAATCTCCTTTGATTTATACGCCGGGTGATAATGAATGGACAGATTGTAACCGAAAAGCAGCTGGGGAATATGATCCCAATGAACGATTAGAGGTGTTGCGTAAAATGTTTTTTCAATTCGATCAAAGTTTCGGAAAGAAAAAATTGCCATTAAATGCCCAATCCAAAATGGTGGGATTTGAGAAATATGTGGAAAACAATGCTTGGAGCTTTGGGGGCATTCAATTTGCCACCATACATTTGGTGGGGTCCAACAATAATTATAAGGACTTGGAATCTGCTAATTTGGAATTTTTGGATAGAGAGAAAGCTAATTTAGCTTGGTTGGAGCATATTTTCGATATGGCCAAAGACAAAAAAGGATTGGTGTTTTTTACGCAAGCAGACATGTTTTATAAAGACATGAAGCCAAGCAAAGGCTTTGAAAAAATCGTAGCGAAGTTGACGGAATTAACACAAAAATATGGCAAACAAGTATTTTGGGTGAATGGAGATTCTCACCGATTCATCACAGACAAACCGCTTTTGATCAACAATCAAAAAACTACCGTCATGAATTTTACTCGAATCAATGTGTTTGGGGATGCTGAAATGGCGGCAGTAAAAATCACCTTTGACCCAAAATCAAGCACGCTATTTCAAGTGGAGCAGTTGTTGATTGATTAAGGTTTTGGGTAATTTTTTTCTAGCCAAGCGGCGGTTTTGATAAATACATCTGGTAAACTCTTTTTCATTTCATGCGTTTCATTGGGATATAAATGTATTTCGGTTTTAATGCCCAATTGATGGAGTTGCTGATGCAGGTTTTTTGCTTGATGCACATCTACTAATTCATCCTTTTCTCCATGGAAAATAATGGTTGGTACCCCTGTTTTTTTAGTCAATTGAAAAAGCGGGCTGGATGTTTTGGCGATTGCTGCTCTAGGATCCGGATTGCCTAAAAAGTAGCTAATCGTGGCATCGGCAATTCCTTGTCGGCCGCGAACGACCGAATCTGCTAAATCCGTTGGCCCCACAATATCAATCACCGTTTTGGTCATTTTTTTTGGATCATTGGCATACGCATACATCAAGGCTAAATGAGCACCGGCGCTTGCTCCTATGATGGCAAAAGATCTTTTTTTATACCCAAGACTATCTGCTTTGCCCGATAAATAATTCATGGCCAGAACCACATCATCCATTTGCGTGGGATATTTATTGGCCCCTGCTTTCACAAAACGATAGTTGATCGAAGCCATGGCATAGCCTTTTTCTCCTACCAATAAATCGATCAAAGGTTTGGGTAATTGTTGTTTACTTCCTTTTGCCCAAAATCCACCATGTATAAAAACGACCAATGGAGTCTTTTTGGAATGATTTTTTGGCAAATAAATATCCAATTCATTTCGATGATCTGCTGCAGGGCCGTAGCTTAGATTTGAAATAATTTGGTATTTACTTGAATCTTGGGTGGCTGTTTGTCCGTTTGCTAAATGATGAATAGCGAATAGAGAAAAAATAAGAAAATAAAATCGATTGTTAGAAGTCATGTTCGTCGCTAAATAATATAGATAGGTCTTTTTTAAAAACTTTTCCTGTTGAAATTGCTTACTATTGTTCTTTTATCAAGTATCCACCGAATTTAAATCTAAATGTTACACAAAAAAAATTTATATATCTATTTGTTTTTTTTCTTGAGTCTGAAAGTTTTTGGACAACAAAATGGAACAATTCATTCACGTATTGTCGAAAAAAATAGTCCAATTGAATTGGTAAATGTATTGATTTATCATTCAACTGATACACTAAAAATTCACAAATTTACTACATCTGATAGCCTAGGGAAATTTAGCATTTCAGGTTTAGCTCCTGGAAAATACCATTTAAAAACTCAATTAATGGGTTATGTACCTGCTAAAATTTCTTTTCAAATAAATGATACTCAAAATTTGCAACTCGCTGATATTTCTTTAGAGGTGGATAATAAAATGTTGGCAGCGGTTGAAGTCATTTCTCAAAAAGAATTGGTTCAAAAAACCACTCAAGGATTTATTATAAAAGCCAAAGATAATTTAACGCAAGCGGGAGGTTCTGCAACGGATTTGTTGAAAAGCATCCCAACGGTTGTTGTGGACGCAGAAGGAGCCATAACGGTTCGTGGAAAGGGGCCGCTTATTTTAATTAATGGTCGTACTTCCGGAATTTCCTCCACGGATTTAATTCCCGCAAGTAGTGTAGAAAGTGTGGAAATTATTAATAATCCATCTGCGCAATACGATGCTGATTCCGAAGGTGGGATCATCAATATTAAATTAAAAAAAGCCAATAAAGCAGGTACAAATGTCTCTGCCACCATCGGCGGTGGATTTGGGGCCAAAGGTAGAGGAAGTTCAGCCTTTAGCATTAATCGATCTTCCGGAAAATGGAACATAGGTTTAAGTTATGATATGCGTTATTCGGAACGTACTCGAAAGGCTAATACCACTCGGACAAGTTTTGATCAACCCATGAATTACCTCTTACTTCAAAATCGCTTTGATAATCGGATTGAAAGCACCCAAAATTTGAAGTGGAACCTGGATTATGCTGCCACGGATAAAGATGTATTCAATGTGGAAATTATCGGAAATTTTGAAGGACAAGACAATGATGAAGTATTAGGCTCTATATTTTCGACAAAAATGGAAGCTTTTAATTCTCGAAATATCCGAGAATCCATTGAAGTTGAAAAGGCCATTAATGGTGAATTTGCAGCAACCTATTCGCACCAATTTGCCAAGAAAAAAGAACGGATGGTGTTTAACTTCAGTACCTCTTTGGGTAAAGTCAATCAAGATACGGACATAGACACGCGTTCTTTAACAGAATCAGGTTCTAACTTGGGGCAACCCTATTTACAAAGAACATATAGCCACGCAAAGCCTCAGATAAGCAATTTGAAATTCGATTACATCAAACCCATTTCGTCTACTTCAGTCATTGAAACGGGGTATAAAGGGATCTTCAGGTCCAATACAATTGATTTCCAAAACCAAAGTGTTTTTTCAGGTGTTTTTATCAAAAATCCCGCTTTAAGCAATATTTTTGATTTCAAAGAGCAGATTCATGCGGCTTATATTCAACTAAAATCAGAACCGACAACCTCTTTTAAATATGATATTGGATTACGCGCAGAAAAAGTAGTCAATGAAGGTTCCTCTATTTCCAATGCATCTATTTCATTTCAAAGAGACTATTTCAACGTTTTCCCAACAGCCAATTTTGCCTATTTCTTGAACAAATCGGATTTTGTGAAATTCAGCTTTAGTCGGCGGATTAATCGTCCTGGTTTAGGGCAACTAAATCCCATGATTGACATCACGGATTCATTGAATCAACACGGTGGAAATCCTTATTTAAAACCTGAATTGGTTAATGCTTTTGAACTAGGATATTCCAAAGAAGGAGAAGGTTGGAGCTTATCAAGTAGTGCATTTTATCGCTTATCAAATAATATTATTCGTCCTTTTATTGAATTGAAGCCGAATGGGGTAGCCTTGACTACACCTCAAAATTTTGGGAATGCTTCCACCTTTGGTATCGAAGAAATGTTGGATTGGTTTCCAACTAAATTTTGGACGATGAATACCAGCGTCTCTATTTTTAATCAAAAAATTGATGGGAATTATTATAGTACAGACGTCGCCAATGAAGTGGTGAGTTGGTATGGAAAGATGATTCATAATTTCACACTTTCCAAACAAACGAAATTACAAGTGATAGGCGCATATAATTCACCTATTGCCATGCCTCAAGGGACTCGAATGGCCGTTTACAACATCGATTTAGGGTTTCAAACTAAAATATTGAAAGGGAAAGGTGGATTGGGTATCGTGCTAAGTGATATTTTTAATATGCAGAATAGCGGAAATATTGCATCTGCGTCCAACTTTCATTTAGAAAGGACTTTTAAAGTCGATACCCGCGCCCTATTTATCACATTCGCCTATTCATTTACCAATGTTTTCAAGGAATCCTTGTTGGATAATTTATTTTCGAATGATTAAGCAATTGGATGTATGATGTATGACTTATGACGTAAGACATAAGATGTATGACGTATGTATGATGTATGATGTAAGACGTATGATGTAAGATTTATGACGTATGATGTATGACGTAAGATGTAAGACGTATGATGTAAGATGTATGATGTAAGATGTATGACGTAAGATGTATGGCGTAAGATGTGTCTATGTCATCATTCTACATTCTACATTCTACATTCTTAATTCTTCATTCTACATTCTCTTTTAATGAATTGATAGCCAATGGGCAATGCCAATCTGGACTAGCAAAATTCCATTGAATGATGTGTTTTTCTTCGGTCCAGCATTCCCAAACTTTTGTAATCGGTGCTTGAATGATTGATTTTACAGTTAATAGAGTCATATTATAAAAATTAATCAAGTCAGAAAATCTGTCCGCATGGGACTAAAGGCATCAATCAATATTCCATTTTCAATACATAGTGCCCCATGAAGCACATTGGAGGGTACATGAAAAGAATCGCCTTTGCGGAGAATTTGTTTTTGCGCATTTATTTCGATTTCAAAAACTCCTGATTCTACATAACTGATTTGTACGTGTTCATGTTGATGAATTTGTCCCAGAGCACCAGCCTGAAATTCTACTTTGACCAACATTAAACTTGGGTCATGGGATAATACTTTTCTTCGGACTTTGTCATCTACTACTTCCCATTCTAAGGAATCGTTTGAAATAAACGTTTTCATCAAATTTCAATTAAAGGATAATGAGTTGCAATATACAATCCCGATGGAAATTAAGCCGAAAGAAATGATGAATTCTTTTTTGAGAATAGGTAAAAAGTCTCCGAAAATTCAAAATGGTTGATTCGAATGTTTTATCTTGGCGCCGAGAATAACAAATTGAGAAAATGACAATTTTTGACCGAATGATGAGTGGCGGAATTATTACGCAAAACGATCCTGAAATTAGCCGCCTATGGGAGGAAGTATCCAAAACACGTGAGTTATCCGTCAAATTAAATGCTTCGACGGATGTTGCTCAAGCAAGAGTCGTATTATCACAGATAACTGGACAAGAAATATCGGAAAATACCACCATTTTCACGCCATTTCATACCAATTTTGGGAAGCATACGCGGATTGGCGAAAATGTATTTATCAATCATGATTGCTCTTTTTTGGATTTAGGCGGAATTTTTATTGAAGATGACACATTGATTGGGCCTCAAGTAAAATTGGTGACCGAGAATCATCCCATTGATCCTAGAAATAGAAAAGATTTGGACTTGAAATCCATTCACATTAAAAAGAATGCATGGATTGGAGCGGGAGCTATTATTTTACCGGGAGTCACCATTGGAGAAAATGCCATTGTAGCAGCTGGGGCGGTGGTCAACAAAGACGTGCCAGACAATACCATTTTCGGAGGCGTTCCAGCTAAATTAATACGAAACATCTAAGGCAATAGATAATTCGTTTATTTTAAAATGTATATGGATTAAAGGACATTGCTTTATATTTGCAAAACAAAAATTGAAAAGATATGATTATTGAACCAAAAATGAGGGGATTTATCTGTTTGACTTCCCATCCAAAAGGTTGTGAGCAGAACGTAATGAATCAAATAAATTACATACAATCGAAGGGGCATATTGAGGGGCCAAAAAATGTATTAGTCATTGGAGCATCAACAGGTTTTGGACTTGCTTCACGGATTACCAGTGCTTTTGGTTCCAATGCATCAACCATCGGCGTATTTTTTGAAAAAGCACCTCAAGCTGGGAAAACGGCTTCTCCTGGTTATTACAATAGTTTAGCTTTTCATGAGCAAGCAAAAAAAGCGGGACTTTATGCAAAAAGTATCAATGGTGACGCTTTTTCCAATGAAGTAAAAAAACAAGCAATTGATTTGATCAAAGCCGATCTAGGCAAAATTGATTTGGTTATATATAGTTTAGCTTCGCCAGTTCGAATGAATCCAACAACAGGGATTTTACACCGTTCGGTGTTAAAGCCTATTGGAGATACTTTTTCAGACAAAACCGTCGATTTTCATACTGGAATTGTTTCTGAAATTTCGATTGCGCCATGTACGGAAGAAGATATCGAGAATACGGTAGCCGTGATGGGTGGGGAAGATTGGCAAATGTGGATGGATGCTTTATTGAAAGCAGAAGTATTGTCGGAAAATGCCAAAACGGTAGCTTATTCATACATAGGACCCAAAGTAACGGAAGCGGTTTATCGCAAAGGAACGATTGGAATGGCTAAAAATCATTTGGAGGCAACCGCAGCAAAAATCACCGCCGAGTTATCTCAAATTGGTGGAAATGCCTATGTTTCGGTCAATAAAGCCTTGGTGACACAAGCGAGTTCCGCAATTCCAGTCATACCACTTTATATTTCTTTGTTGTACAAATTGATGAAAGAAAAAGGCATTCACGAAGGCTGTATTGAACAAATTCAACGTTTATATAGCGAAAGACTTTATGTGGATGGTGTTATTCCAACCGACGAAAAAGGTAGAATTCGCATTGATGATTGGGAAATGAGAGAGGATGTGCAAGAAAAAGTAGCGGAATTATGGAAAGTAGCGGATACCGAATCTTTACCTGCTATTGGCGATTTAAAAGGGTATAAATCAGAATTTTTAAACTTATTTGGATTTGGATTTGCTGGAGTGGATTATGCAGCGGAGGCCGATGAAAATTTAGAAATAGAGGGATTAATCACCGTTGGATAGATAAATAAATGATCGTTTGTAAAAACTGTAACCATACAATTGAAGGAAAATATTGTAGCAATTGTGGACAATCGGCTCATGTTCATAGCTTGGGATTTACCTATTTTTTTCATGAAATACAACATAGTTTGCTACATGTTGACAAGGGGATTTTATTTACCACCAAAGAGCTCTTTACTAGGCCGGGGCGAACCATCAATGAATACATTGCAGGAAAACGGGTTAATCATTTTAAGCCATTTGCTTATTTGTTTATCATGTCTTCCTTGTATGTGGTTTTTATGCATTTGTTAAAGTTGGAGGACATAGATGCAAACATTTCGTCGGAATTTACTCCGGAAATGAGTAACTTAAAAGTAGATTCCAAAAAAATTCAACACTTTATTCAAACAATTAAAGAAATTTTTAATTGGATTAGAAATCATTATGCCTATTCTAATTTAATGATTCTTCCTGTGTTGTCTTTAGCATCTTTTTTGGCCTTTAAAAAAAGTAGCTATAATTACTTCGAGCACTTGGTTTTGAACACATTTCTGGCAGGTCAGCGAACATTTTTCTTTCTACTTTTTTTACCCATCCTATATTTTTTCAAAGGATCGGATTCTTCCCTTAAGATTGATTTTGTCGAAAACGTATTCAATTTTATATTAACCTTTTGGACTTTCAATCAGTTTTTTTATTCCAATAAATGGATTAAAAATCTGCTATTATCTGCTTTATTTATTGGCTTAGTAGGTCTTTTCATGCTGATAATAGTTGTGGTAGGATTGGCGTTTATTGGTGTGTTTTTATCTTGATTGGGGATATAACCTAATAACCATTCTTCTCGCAATAAAACCATATTTCATCTCTATAATACCACTGAGCGAAGAAAAAAATGAGAGATCGTGTTGGTTTATGTATCTTTGTAGCACATTTTGAATTATTCAAATCTATTCAAACGCCTAAGTAGAAAATAGTACAACATCCATCTCAAATGAAAAAATCCATTTTTGCAGCGATTTTATCGCTCATTTACCTATCAACTTTTGCGCAAATTCCAATGGGAAAAATGCCTGATATGAACCGAGGTCATGTGTTCGGAAAAGTGGTTGATGACCAAGGAAAACCTGTTGAGTTTGCCTCGGTCGTTTTGCTAAAAACAGTGCTTGACCCGACTACCAAAAAAAATAAAGATGTTCTGGTAAAAGCTCAGCAGGCTGAATTAAATGGCGACTTTAACTTCAAAGAAATTCCTATCAATGTTCGTTTGAAAATCAAAATTAGTTTTGTTGGTTTCAAAAACAATGAAATGCCTATCGCCTTTGCCATGCCAAAAATGGACGGAATGAAGCCAGGACAACAACCTGATCCGGCAGTAATGGCTAAAATGATGGCCGCTTTTGAAAAGGATTTAGGAAATATTAAATTAGAAACAGACAATACGATTTTGGATGGTGTGACAATTACCACGGCTAAATCTTTGGTAGAAATGGACATCGACAAAAAGACGTTCAATGTTGGACAAAACATTGTTACAACTGGAGGAACTGCCATTGATGTAATGAGAAACGTTCCTTCCGTGCAGGTTGATATTGACGGTAACGTAAAGGTCAGAAATGCCAGTCCAACTTTATTCATAGATGGGCGCCCTACTACATTATCCATGGATCAAATTCCAGCAGACATCATTGATAAAGTAGAGGTAATTACCAATCCTTCTGCTAAATACGATGCTTCTGGAAGCATGGCTGGTATTATCAACATTGTCCTGAAAAAGAATAAGAAAAATGGTTACAATGGAATAGTGACCATCGGAGCGGATCGTTTTGGAGGGGCTAATTTAATGGGAAATTTCACCTACCAACAAAGTAAGTGGAACTTAACAGCGACCCTCATGAATATGCGTAATAGAAATAATTCGCAAGGTTATAGCGAACGTATAAGCAATATCGGTGGAATCCAGTCGAATGTTTATCAAGACATTGATAATAAAACCCAAGGAATGATGTTATTTCCTAGGTTTTCAGCGGATTATTCGATTAGCAACAGAAGTACCATTACATTGGGGACTTTTTTTGGCGGAGGCGGTAAGTTTACTCCAAATGAAGACATCATGATTTCTAGTACCGTCAATGGAGGGAAAACATTGAGTCACCGTGTGTCTGAAAGTACACGTGAATTTAGTCCTCAAGGTTTCCAATTAGGCTTCAAACATACTTATCCAAAGGCGGGAGAAGAATTAAGCATGGATTTGAATTTTTTTGGTGGAACGAATAAGAACGATGGAGTTTTTACAACAGATTATTTGAAAAACAATGCCATTACAGGTACTCAAATTCAAAAAAATATGGGAAGTGGAAATAATAAATTCATCACCATCCAAACAGATTATGTAAAGCCAATTAAAAACGAGGGCACCATTGAAATGGGCTTAAGAGCTCAAATCAATGAGTTAGCCAACGAAAATAATAATACCATTAAATCAATAGGATCTGATATCTACAGACCCATTGCTTCGGCTTCAATTAATTACAAAAGCATCAATAGTGTCTATGCTGCCTATTTCTCTATTTCTGGAAAAACAAGTGCATTTTCATATAAATTAGGTTTACGTGGAGAAAGTTCGAATTATGAAGGAGAATTACTTGACAAAAAACAAAATTTCAGCAATAAATTTCCTCTAAGTTTATTCCCTTCTATCTTTTTTAAGAAAGATTTATCTAAGACAGACCAAATTCAGTTGAGTATTACTAGACGGGTAAATCGTCCCAACTTCTTCCAAATAATCCCTTTCGTTGATTACAGCGATAGTTTAAATATTTCAAGAGGAAATGCGGATTTAGTGCCAGAATTTACAACTTCAGGCGAGCTTGCATACAGTAAAGCGAAAGGTTCAGCTACCTTTTTGGTATCAGGTTATTACAAATACACGGACAATTTGATTACCCGTTATTTGAAACAAGAGATTAATCCAATCAGTGGCAAAACCGATTTAATTAATACCTATGTTAATGCCAATTCAAGTATTAATTACGGTACTGAATTTATTTACACCAATAAATTGCAAAACTGGTGGGACATCACCGCCAATATCAACTTTTATAATTCAAAAATCAACATTGCGAACATTGATGCCAATCAAGTATCAGATGCAATGTGGACGGCTTTTGGGAAACTAAATAACAACTTTACGTTGCCTAAAAAATGGGTGATTCAATTATCTGCGGATTATCAAGGAAAAACGAATTTGCCCGTTTCTCAAAACCAAGGAATGCAAGGGCCTCCAGGTAATCAGGCACAAAGTTCTTCACAAGGATATATTGAACCATTTTATGGAATTGATTTAGCTATCAAGAAATCGTTCTTGAAAAATGATATGGCTTCATTAACATTATCATTCAATGATATGTTTAGGACTCGTGGGAACACCCGAATTTCTTATGGCGAAGGCTTTACGCAATCGTATTACCGTATTTCTAATCCACAACAAGTTCGCTTAACTTTGTCTATTCGTTTTGGCAAATTTGATATGAGTTCTATCAAAAAAATGTCCAATTCTTCTAGTTCGGAAGCAATGCAGATGCAGTAGAAGGAATTATGAGTTTTGAATTATGAGTTATGAGCCATCCGCTAGAATTTTACAACTCATAATTCATAATTCATAATCCATAATTATTATTCTTACTTTCGCACTTTCGTTCATTTTAACATTACACAATGACCCAAACTTTCAACCGGACTAGAATCATTTTAGTCTTAGGTATATTATCTGCCATCGGACCACTTTCCATTGATATGTATTTGCCCGCTTTTAAAAACATGGCGAATGCTTTGCATTGTACAGACGAGCAAATTGGATATACGCTTTCAAGTTTCTTTTTTGGAATTTGTTTGGGACAATTAATTAATGGTCCGGTATTGGATCATTTCGGCAGGAAAAAAGTGCTTTATGTAGGTTTGTCGGCTTATGTTTTAAGTTCGGTCGCGTGCGCATTAGCTACCTCCGTAGAGCTTTTAATCGTTTTTCGATTCTTTCAAGCGATTGGCGGAAGCATAGGAATGGTGGCGCCGAATGCGATTATCCGCGAAACCTTTGAGGAAAAAGAACGTCCAAGGGTCATGTCTTTAATGATTTTAATTCTAGGTGTTTCTCCTATTTTAGCACCCTCTTTAGGAAGTTTACTGTTAATTGTATCAAGTTGGAAATTCATTTTTGCACTATTGGCAGTCATTATATTTGTGATTATTTTCTTAATCAAAATTTGGTTACCAGAAAAAATAGATCGTGAAACGGGTGGAACGTTTAAATTAAGCAATATCATCCAATCCTATCGTTCTCTTTTCAAACAAAAAGAATTTCTCATTTTTGCTTTTGCTGGATCCATTGGAGCAGGTACCATTTTTGCATTTGTGGGAGGTGCACCCTTAACTTTTTTAAATTATTATGCCGTAGATGCAACCCAATTTGGTTGGATTTTCGCCATAGTGGCTTCTGGAATTATTGGGGCAAGTCAATTCAATCATTTGGTTTTAAAAAGGTTTACGAGTCTGCAAGTACTGAAAGTAACCTTACCTATTCAATTGATTTTATGTACCATTTTCGCAATCTTATCTAAGTTGGGATGGATCACAATGGAAATAAATATCTTATTATTATTCCTTACTCTGGCCTGCCAAGGTTTCAATTTTCCCAATGTGGCATCTCTTGCCTTAAGACCTTTTCACCAAGGTGCTGGCTCAGCCTCTGCTATGATGGGATCCATCCAAATGGCGTGGGGTTCTATTTGTTCCATGGCGATAGGATTATTATTTGATGGCACAGCTTTCACCATGGCAATTGTCATGTGCTTTTGTGCTTTCTTAGCCAATGTGATTTTGTTTGTAATAGGGAAAAAATGATTGATCTGTTCTTCCTAGCTTTTATAGGGACCTTTGGCCAAAACCAATAAACGTGGTAAAAATCTCAATAATGTACTGACTTTTTCAGTAAGTCCCATTTGATTTTTGGTATCATTTAGCCATTTTTTACCATTGAGCAGATTCAACAAAATTTTCCAAGTCCAAAAAATTGGGACTAAAATAAGGTAATTGAGATAAATTAGAACTAAGGGTATTACTCCATAACTTTTGCGAATCCATAATAAATTCGATAATTGAATTTGTATGGAAAACCGATTCACCCAAGAATATTCCTTTCTTCGGTATTCATTTTCATGGATCAAATGGATAAATTTCACCTCTTTTAAATAAGCTAATTTCCCTATTTTAGCTAGTCGAAAACTTAGTTCAGCGTCTTCCGCATACATAAAAAAGTCTTCATCCCATTTTCCAACTTTGAGAAAATTTGACTTCGAAACAAGTATGAATGCCCCTACCAGATTGTTGGTTTCGCCTTCTGGAAAATTTTCTTTGGGTAATAAAGCGTTTAAACAATTTCGTACTTTAGGCGAATTAGGAAGAATATAAAAGTCTTTACGAATGTCGTTTAAGGTATAATAAAAAGGAATTTCAGTGCGATTTTCATCCAATTGTATGCCACCTATCGCCACAAAATCAGAATTATTTTTTAGAAATTCAAAGGCTTTGAATATGCTGTTGTCAATGATCAAAGTATCTGCATTCAAAAATAGGACCAATTCACCCTCAGCTTGTTCGACACCAATATTGTTCCCTTTGGAAAAGCCCCAATTCCCACCCGAATTAATCCATTTCGTAGATGGAAACTCAGCCAATATTTCCTGATTGGCGCCCTCCATGAAGCTATTATCCACCACAATGCACTCATATGAAAGTCCGGAAGTATGTGATGAAATACTTCTTAAACACTCCAAAAGTAATTTTTCGGTTTTGTAATTAACAAAAATGATGGATATGTCGAGCAAATGCGTTTTAATTTTGTTCTAAAATTAGCTTCAATTTGGGATTAATCTATACCTAACAAAATTATTTATGCCAACTAATTCCCTATTTCGACTTAAATACAATCAAGGGGCAAAGAACACTTGTCATGTAAACGGAATTTTGTTGTGAATTAGCAGTAATACATTCCCAAGGCGATCCATATTTTTCCCCTTTGCGAAAATCCCCTTCTCGTAATTCATGGATGTATTCCTTGACTAATTTTTTTGCATTGGGTAAGTGGGTTCTTGCCATTAATTGAGCGACCCATCCTAGCGGCGTCCCCCAATAAGCACCATTTTGATAGGTATCTTTCTTTACCAAACTTTGCTCCCAAGCAGTTTTTGAATCAAAATCATCGCTTTTTAATACGTGTCGAATATTACCTTTCCAACTTAAATTCCCTTTTATGTATGCATCGTTAATACTTATTGATGCCTTTGCCATTTGTTCCGTCGTTAAAATGCCATAATGGGCTGCCAATGCGGTACTCCAGACATCTCTTTGACCGCTTATTCCTGTACTGGCTTTCAATAGGCCTGATTCCGTGAGAAAAGTTTCAGGAATTTGTTGTTTTAATTTTGTTGCATAATTTTTGTAATTGATATAGGAGTCATTTCGATTGAGCTTTTGAAATATTTCTGCCAATTCCTTGGCTGCTTGGTATTTTAAAATAGAGGAAAAACACAAATCGCCTGTTATAATAATCGCATCACGAAATCCAAAATCAACTCCTCGATTATCCTCTCGAACACTCACTAATTCACTTTTTTCCGCTTTAGGCACCGAATTAAATGCCCATTCTAACCGTTCTATTAGAGAAACGCCCTCTATTTTTTGAACCAAAATAGATTCATTTTTTTCGTGAATGGTATAATACCAGGCCATGTGTATAAAAAAATAAGCATCGCAAAATGGCGGTTGTCTTCCCCATTTAGGCTCACCCTGCTCTTCAAAATCATAAGTTCCTGGAAAATAAATGGGTTTGGAATCGTCTATCCGAATGTGGTCCGCGATAGCTCCTTTGGGAATAAAAGTGCCCCATTTTGTCGTTTGATGATGACCACTCTGTGTTTTAGCGGTTAATAACAAAAGATGTAATTGTTCTTTTTGACTCACAAAACCCCCATCCAAGGCCATTGCATAGTCTCGAATCCAAAAGGCAGGATAACTATTTCTACCACCTGGTCGAATGAGGGTTCCTCCCGTATTATTGGGCCCAAAATTAGTTGAAATGCTTTGTCCAGTACGAATACGAGATGCCTCAGTAACGTCTTTGCCCATTTTTTTGAGAAAATCAAAATCTTCTCCAGTGATCAGATTTGATGGCTGACCTGAAATTTTTGCAACTATGAAGAAGAAAAGAATAATCTTTATTTTCATTTTTCTTTGATTAACCAAATGTCAAATACCTTGGAATGTTGCCTCCAATTCAAGTGGGATTCTTCAGGTTGATCGAAAGAAACGGCTATTTTTCCATCGCTGACATATTTGGGACTTAAAGGAAATTCTTTGAATTCTTCAAATCCTTTTTGATAAAGAGTGGGCTCTATACGCTCTCCATCTACTCGGAGCAAGGCTTCTCCAAATCCTGATATCCTTATCAAATAATGTCCATTGGGGTCTAAATCGGCATATTCCAATTGCGGAAAATTTTGAAACAATTGCGTCGATAAACGCTTTCTACTCATTCCGTCATTTTCCCAAAGTACATCCGTTGCATCTTCCGTCCGAGTTTTCACCCTTGGACCTTTGGATAAATCTGAAATATTATCATAATAACTCCCTTTACCCGGATTTTCCCAATTTGCCAATACCTGAATTCTATCCCACTTCTGCTCTTCATTAGGCATTTTTTTAATTTTCTCAAACTCGTCTGAAAGCCACCATCTATTGTTTAAAGGGTAATCGATGAAATCTAAAATGGCACCCCTTTCATATCCGCTTGCTTGGTATTTGGGTACGCTCGTTTGCATGCCAATGGATTGAAACAATGCCTCGCAATACGTCACAATTTTTGCTCTTAGCTCGGGAGAAATTTGCTCTTTATCCGCTTGATTAACCTTGGCTAATGCCAAATCCATTGCGTTATTGAGACCCAATTCTTTGGCATGAAGCAAAATCTGATTGGCTTCTTTTTCCAAATTCTGTTCATACAATTTTCTTCTTTTCACATAAGTATCATAATAGGCTCGCATGACCATTTGTTGCCAACGCCAATTATTTTGTAGCTGCGGATTTTTTATTTCTAAATTTTGCCAAAATTGAAAAGTTGTTTCAATCGCTCCGTTCTCCTCTACCGGGCCTACCCAATTACGCTCCAAGGCAAAAATGCCATCAGCTACAGTCTCTGCCAAGGTATTTCCATAAAAATAACGGGCATATTCCACCATCACATTTCGAACATCTTTGGAAGGATCCCATGCCATTTGACTCCAAACTACCTTATTTACGTCATCGTGTACTCCATCCGAATAAGCTAAAAATCCATCTGTTAAAGCTGCATATCGATTGTGCACTTTGGCATAATAAAAAGGCTGTGGATTAGACACTTCTCTACCTTCTGTTAATGCAAATGCTTGATCCCAATTTTCAGTAGGATATTGACATCGAACAGTATGGGTTAAATCTGGGTAATGCCGGTGTTTATACTGTTTTGGCAAACGAAATCGTGTGTTGGCCATGTCGGGACTACTTGGGCCAGATACCACTCCTGTTAACCAATCAGGTTGATATTTGTCCAAATAATCGTAAAAATAATTGACCTGAGCGTCACTAAAACCCTGCAAAGAAATCCACATTCCCGCTTTAGGGTGTGACATTTTTAATTCAGCGGCTATGGCTTTTAAGAAAGGCATCACATCTTTGGGGTGATTATTTCCAGGATCTCCACCAGGAAAAAATACACCATCTAATCGAGGACATTTTTTGTAAAATTCAGCATGTTGCTTTACCTCCAATTGAAAATTTTCAGGTTTAGACAAATCAACGTCTCCGGGAGTCCAAACCCAATATTCCAAACCATAATCCCGACAAATTTCACTCATTTTCAAGTTCATTTCTTCCCTTGGAATTTTCATATGTGGGCCAGGAGCACCTTCTTGAAAAGGAATATTTTCGATGGCATTCGTGCCAAAAAAGGCTAATTCACGGATGTATTTTTCATATTGAGTAAAATTCCAAGTATCCCATGAATTGGCAGTATTTCTGTACCCTAATTGATGACCACGCAAAGCGTACATCGGCGCAGATTCTTTTTCTGATTTTTTATCAAAAAAAGCTTTGTTTTTGGATAAGTTCGCCGTTCTAAAAAATTCACCAATGGCAAATAAAACGCCTCTTTCATCTGCCCCGACTAACCATATGATATCTTTACCATTCACATTTTCATGTACTATTTTAAACCCTTCTGATTGGGTAGAAAGTAAATGGGGAGTATTGAATGGCGCCAAATCATTTGCGCCTTGGATGGTTAAAATAATCAATGAAGGCTGCTTGGTCGAAAGACCCAAAACAGTTTGTGTTCGCTGTTTCCACTCTTCTTGTATGACTCGTTGATAGGTTTCTTTTTGAGGAGAATGAATTCGATTGGTTAGGAGCAAGCCTGCTTTCGATAAATCTATCAGTTGTGCATGAGTGTAGAAGGTGATTAATAACAAACAGGCAACATTGATCTGCCTCAGAAATAAATTTTTCATGGTAAAATAGGTTTATATACTTTCGGAATTCTTTCGATTATCTTGGGTGAGTCCGAGCGTATTTTTTATTTGATTAAAATCTTGTTGTAATTGATCGGCAAACAAAAGCATATCTGAACAGTGCAAAATAATATTTGCGCCGTTTTTTACCCAATGATTTTGTAAAGCTAAACTTCCTCTATATCCCGTATGTCCACCTGCTGAAACACCTAATTTTCTGGCTTTTTGTATAATTTGAGTACTTAATTCCAAAAAAGCTGAAGAGGAATATTTTTCTGGCATCTCAAATGAAGTGGATAAATCATGTGGCCCAAGAACAATTCCATCTACACCGGGGCCATCCAACGATTGAATTTGTAAAAAATCAGCCATTCTTTCAAGCCCCGTTGGACTTTCTATATTAATTAAAAGCGTATTATTTCGATTATGCGCTTGAATGTAGGCTTTCAATTCATCGGAAGGAATTTCATCACCATGTAAAATACGTTGCAATTTTTTCCCTTTCAAAGGTCGATATTTAACCGCGCCAATAAGATGGAGAACATCCTCTATTTCTTCAACGTAGGGTACCAAAATACCAGATGCTCCAGCATCTAAGGCTTGAGTTGCCAAAAAAGGGCTGGGTTCTAAAATTCGAACAATTGGATTTATGCCAGCAGCTTTAAATGCTCGACACATCCAACTTAAGGTTTCAGGATTATAGCTAACATGCTCGGAACAAAAAAAGACAAAGTCTAAGCCTAAACTTAGGACTGAATCGAACATTTTAGGGGAAGTAGATGTAATCAAAGTTCCAAAAACATTTTTTCCCGAGCGCAAGGAATCTCTAAAGTCTTGACCGACCATTCGTTTGATGATTAATTAAATAGGTAGTCAAATATAGAGAAATTTACATCTCATTGAACAATTTGAATCAGTTTTTCTAATTCTTCTGAATAATGAAATGTTGGTTTGCCAGAGAAAGAGAATTTATCTAAATGCTCTACCATAGCTACCAATTGTTGAGCAATTATTTCCGGACGAAGGTCTTGGCAAATTTCGCCTACTTGATCATTTATGATTAAGGTAGAGCCTCCGGAATTTGTAGCCAAAATGGGGATTTCTAAGGCAATAGCTTCCATCAACACCAATCCCATGGATTCTTCTCGGGAAGTGGATAAAAATACATCGGCCTGACTAAATAATTCCAGATACTCACTCTCAGAATGTGTTGGAATGAATTGGATCACTGGATTTTGTAGATTTTTCAAGCGAATAATTTCACTAAAAGCCGTTTGATTTGGTTTCCCTAGCCAAATAAATTCATAGTTATTGTTGCTGAGTAATTTTGCTATCTCATAAAAAGTATCTGCCCCTTTATTGTAGGAAATTGTACCAGAAGTTAAAACAGTTACCTTATTATTAGGATTAAAATTTTTAGACTTTTTAAATTGTCTTATCTTTTCAAAATCAATAGTGGAATTGATTACGGTAATTGGTTTAAGAAAAAAAGTTTCAAATAATTCTTTTACCAAAGAAGAACAAGCAATTAAATGATCGCAATATTCAATCATAGAATAAAGTTCATTCTTATTTATCGATTCAAAGCGACCAATCATTTCGTGCACATGCACAAAAGCCTTGCAATTAAATCGCGTTTTGTATTTCAATAAACTAACATGATTAATGGTATTAAAATACCACATTGTTGCAGGAAATTGATAATGAATTTTTGCCAGTTTATTCCCAATAACATCTATTCCGGAATGAAACAGTAATTTTTCTGTCAAAGTGAACTCTAAATCAAGGTAAAAAACAGGAATATTTGGTGCGATTTCAGGAACCAAATCCCCTCCCTTTTTGAGTAAAACAATACCGATTTCAGAATGATTTTGTTCATTCAAATCGTTGATAAAATTCAAGATCAACGTCTCAGAGCCTGTTCGATTTAAATTATTGACGAAGAATAAAAGTTTATTGGCCATGGATAGACGCTAATGGCTATACGCCAATTTTCAATTAATCTTCAAAAATACACAATTAGATATTCATAAAAAAGAAAGAGATTTCAAGGACGAAAGAATCAACTTATATGAAGAAAAATGGATTAGATTGAATTAAATTTGGAAAAACCAGATAAAATAATTAATTTTTCGACAATAATTGGTTGTGTTTCTAAATATTTAACTTTTTCAAAAAAAACAATGAAAAAAACTGTACTATTTGCATTAACCTTATCTCTTGGAGTTTGGTTAACAGGATGTAATTCAAAATCCGAAAATGTTTCTCAAGAAGGCGTTTTCACCTTAGAAAAACAAGTTTTAGATGATGGTAAAACTCAAACCGTCAATTTAAGTACTGAAGGGAATGTTCAATACAAAATTTTCACTCCCAATGAATATTTCTATATCGCCATTGCAAAGGATTCAAGCGCTGGTTTTGGGCTAGGTAAATACATCTTGAACGGAAAGAATGTAGAAGAAACCAATATCTACAATAACCTTGGACTAGATACTGTTACGGTAGCTAAATTAGAAATATCAAGTACTGAGAAAGGCTACTCGCAATTTATTCCATCATTGCTTGTAAGTGGCGTAGATTATAAATTAACAGAAGAATATACTAAAGTTCAAGCGGAAGGAAGCTCAGAACTCGATGGAGTTTGGAAGCAAACTAAAAATTTGGTGGTAAGTAGTAAAGATACCACAGACGGTACCTACAACGAATACAAAATTTATCAAAAGGGTCATTTCATGTGGGCTACGCGCTATTTAGCGGATACAACTAAAAAAGAATACAAAAATGCGGTTGGTCATGGAACTTTCACATTGAACAAAGGGGGTTTGACGGAACAGTTGGAACAAACCAATTTGCCAGGCATTATTGGTAAATATCAAATAAAAGTAACCTTTAACGGCAAAGACGAGTACACACAAGAAACGGCTGATAACAAAAATAAAACAGTAGGTTTTAAAACTTATCAAAGAGTAAAGTAAAACCAATAAGCGCTTTACAAATAGATAAAAGGTGATCCTAAAAAATCACCTTTTTTTATTCCTTTCCATTGAAGATTTCGAGGGCTTCTTGATCCTTTAATTGAACAATTTGATATTTTAGCGCCTTTTTAAGCTTTTCAATAACGGACCGATAGGCAGGTTTTCCATACAAATTAATCAAATTGTGAGGATCTTTTTTGATATCATACAATTCCCAAAAATGCTTTGGCCCATAAAAACGAGCAAAAGAATATTGCTCTGTCCGAATGCCAAAATGGGGCGAAACATGATGGGGTTGAGGATATTCATAATAATGGTAATACGATTCGTTTTTCCAAGCCGCATTTTTTGTTATTAAAATAGGCAAAAATGATCTGCCTTCTAATTCTTTTGGTAACTTGGTTTGCATGATATTCAACAAAGTAGGTGCCCAATCTACATTGGAAACTACTTCATTCACTTTTGTTCCTGGCTTGATTACTCCTGGATAACGAATCAAAAAAGGCGTTTTCAACGATTCTTCGTAAATGAATCGCTTATCAAACCAACCATGCTCTCCCAAATAAAATCCTTGGTCAGAGGCATAAATAACAACCGTATTTTGAGCCAAACCTGTTTGATCTAAATAATCCAATAATTCTCCCACATTACGATCCAAGGAATTGGAAGTTGATAAATATTCCTTCATGTAGCGTTGGTATTTCCACTCGGTTAAAGCCTTACCAGATAATTTCAAAGAATCAAATTCTGCTGTGATTTTGTCATAATATGGCTGAATTTTTGCCGCTTGAGAAGGATTCAATCGGTAATTAGAAAGGCCTTTGCCTTGAGTGAAATCCAAATGAATTTTTAGGTCGTCCGTTAAAGTCATTGTTTTCTCAATAGACATATCTTGATCTTTGGCCGCGATTCTTCCTTGATAATCATCATAAAAAGTAGGAGGCAGTGGAAATGTAACTTTATCGTAAGCGCCTAGATCTTCGATGGCGGGGATCCAAGAGCGGTGTGTGGCTTTATGGCCAACCACCATGAAAAAAGGTTTTTCTTTATCTCTATTTTCTAACCAACCTTTGGATAGTTGGGTAATCACGTCGGTCACATAACCTTCGTGTCGTGTTTTTTCGTTTTGACTATTTACAAAATCGGAATTATAGTACCAACCGTGGCCAGGCAAAATATTTAGGTAATCGAAACCGTGCGGAAGGGAGCCCAAGTGCATTTTACCTACCCAAGCCGTTTGATATCCATTTTTTTGCAATTCTTCCGGAAAAACCGCTTGATTGATATCAAAAACTTTTTCGTTCAACTTGTAACCATTGGAGTGACTGTATTTACCGGTCAAAAGTGTTGCTCGGCTTGGCCCACAAATGGAATTAACTACCACATTGTTGTATAAAATGGCTCCACCTTTTGCTATTCGGTCGATGTTTGGTGTTTTGGCTAACGTACTACCATAAGCACTAATTGCTTGAGACGTATGATCATCCGTGATGATGAAAATCACATTCGGTCTTTTTTGTTGTGCCCAAATTGGAGATAGGAGCACCCCCGACAATATAAGGGTGGTAAAAAGGTTTTTCATAGGTTTAGAATTTTCGTGCTAGCTAATTTAATTAGTTATTGGTTATCAGTTTTTATTTTTAAAATTTTCTCTTTTCTTCTCTTTTCTCTTAATGTTTAACAACAAATTTAACCATTAAGAAAAATGAAGGAATTAAGAACATTAAGGGCTACAAAATTTTTTTATGTTCTCCTTTGGCTATTTGTCTCTTCTCTCCTTCCCGTTTTCTCTTTTCTCTCTCCCATAAAACACTAGGATGAGGACAATTTTGTGCATAAAACGCTTGGTCTCTTGCAGAACATACACCGGGGTAATCCCCCACAAAATCTTGTAAATCACGAATGCATTGAACGTGCAAATGAGGTGGCCATGAGCCATTTTCATGCGAATTACCTAGATGACAAAATATTTCGCCTTTCTGAATTTTTTGTCCAATACGAATATTTTCCAGATCTTTTTTTGACAAATGACCATACAAACTAAATAAAAATTGCCCCTCTAATTCATGTTGCAAAATAATCGTAGGGCCATAATTTCCTAATCCCTCATTGGTTTGGAAAGCATGAACAAATCCATCTTTTGGTGCAACCACAGGTGTGCCTGCTTTTCCCCAAATATCAATTCCCAAATGGATGTTCCTAAAATCATTTTGATTCGTGGCAAAATTGGTATGTGCCTCGTAAATTGTCCGAGGCTCTAAATATCCACCGATGCCCCATTTATCGCTAATCAAATGCTCCATATAAGCGCTAAACTTCTCTAAATTTCCAAAAATAGCTGAATGCAAATTGGTATTATTCTTGCTTAAATCAATGGAAATTGAATTTTCGGATGTAAATTCCTGTGAAAAAATGGCGTTCAACATTTTTATTTAAATTGAAAAATGATGGGTAAAAAGAAGATAAAAAATAGAAGCAAAAGACCATAATAAACAAATAAACTGGTCAGACTGCTTTTTAAATCCGACACATCTTTTTTCCCTCGACAAATTTGAATCAACGATTTTGCCACCAAAATCAAATTAATCATTAGCAGGATATTGCTTCCCAGTACAGCAATTCGATTAGGAGTAATCCCATATTCATACAAGCGAAAAGAAATTGCAGACAAGGCGATGGCATTATTAATGACTGCCAAAAGGGCTAAACCTGTTAAAGTAGTTAATTGAAATTTGCCTATTTTCTCCTTACTTGCTTCACTTACTGAAAAGAAAATCAAAGCCATGACTCCCAATAAAATAATGTTGAACACCAATAAAAATTCGCGGTCATTATAAGGGTCTTTTCTAGTAAAAATTAGAGCGGCGAGAAATCCGGTTAAGGTGATAAGGACCAATGGCGTGAAAATTTTAGCAATAATAGGTGAAATTTTACCCACTAATTGGGGATTATTTTGGACCAAAAATGTCGCTAAAATAGGAATGGAAGGAAGGACCGAAAGCACGAAATAATCAAAATACCATTTTTCAATGTAGATATCTATTAGTTTAAAAAGTCCAATTGTTAGACCTGTAAATATTCCACCTGCTAATAGTAAAACCGCAAGCATGATGAGTAAATTGCCATTATACTGTAAAAATTCGATGCGCTTGGCACTTGATTTCCAGTCGTTTCCAAGGAAATTATAAGCCACCAAAATCCAAATAAAAACAGGCAAATTAATACACGCTAAAATGAGTGTATTGCTACTTGGGACACCGGGTAAAAAATTGATGTAAATTGCCGAAATAGCCAGAATTGCCAAAGAAATTAGCGCTGTTTTGGAAGAAAAACCTTGCTTACGGGCAAAAAATACAGCGATAAAAGGAAAAGAAACAAAACCGATGTTTCGGGTATAATAGAACTCATTTTGCAAATGAAAAATTCGAGGTAATTGCATTAATAAAGCGGAAATGAGGGCAAAAATCCCCAAAAGTATCCAATCTTTTTGGTTACCAAATTGGGATTTACTAGTAGAATATTTCAAACGATGATACCAAACCTGCGCGATTAGCGAATGATTGATACTTGGGTAAATATCGAAAAAGGCGGAGTTAAACTCCTTTTGATTGATTTGGTAAAGTTGTTCCAAATGTGCAGGTTGATCGAGATGATCAACAATTTCTTGTGTCAGATTATTTGCCATTATTGGAAAGGTTTAAAAGGAAAGAAAAATTAATTCTTAAACTCGAAGTTAGCAATAAAACGGCTAAGCCAATTTCCATTCATCCCATTATTCGACAAATGAACCCGAAAGTAGATACCTTTTTCGTCCTAGCCAAAATCCTTCAAGTGGAAGTATGTGTTTTATTATCCTATTGATTGATTTACTTTTAGAAGAAGCGCTAAAATGAAAAAATAGTAAACTCATCATTCAAGCCTCATAATGGAATAAGTTTCTTTTTTTGGAAATAACTGATGCTTATCTTTAGTACCTCACGAGCTTTAAAATGCAAGAGCTTAGATTTTAATTTTTTCAATAAAATCCAACAATTTGATCACTCATCTCCCACTCTAAACATCCAGTGAAATCTTTTCTGTTTAAGATCAATTAACCATTAAGGAAATGAAGGTATTAAGTACATCAAAAAGATCCATACTTAATAAATCTTCATTATTTACAATTAAAAAAGAAGATCAACTTTGTATTAATAGTAATAGGTGTCCGAGTTCTCACCCAGCCACCTATTTACCTTTTACCTTACCTATTACCTCTTAACTCTTACCTATTACCTATTACTCTTACCTCTTACCTTTTACCTATTTCAACTTCATATTCAAAGGATCCCAATGAATGATTTTCTTTTGGAAATAACTTTCATTACATGCCAATGCAGGCGCAGCAGCTCTAAATCCAAATGCGGCATCTTCCACAACAGTCTTACCTGTTCTAATTGCATCGAAGAAATTCGTAAAGTGATCTACGTGTTCATCATATCCTGCTGGAGCTTTAAACGATATATCTTCTTTCAATCTTCTCTTTCTTTGAGACTCCGTCCATTTCTCATTGTACTCCCTAGTCATTTCATCTTGCATACTTTTTGAGAAAGTAAATACCGAATCGTATCCTCCAAAACCTGGTGCCTCTGGCAATAAACTATGTTTGATTGAAATAGTGTTGCCTTTAACATCCATCACTCCCTCTGAACCAATGAATCGAGTTACTTCTTGTCCGCCTGTTCCACTGATAAAATTCACTTGTAAAGTCAACTGAAAAGCAGGATGCTGAGGGGTATCTCCATATTGCATGATACCAGACATTACATCCGGTAAATTTCGTCCGTCTTTCCAATAACTAAATTGACCTGTACTGAAGATTGTCTCTGGCCCCAAAGAATTGGTCACAAAATGCGTACCGCTCAATAAGTGAATGAATAAATCGCCAGCAACTCCTGTTCCTACTTCTTTAAACGCTCTCCACCAAAAAAATTTCTTCGCATCAAATTCCATTTTACCAGTTGCCTCAATGAATCGTCCCCAATCGATTGTCATGGCATCCGCGTCTTTAGGTATGGTATATTCCCATGCCCCAATCGAGCTTTGACGGTCATACACGGCATTCACCATGCTTAATTGGCCAATCTCGCCTGCGGCTAATAATTCTTTTGCTTTCGCTAAACCGATGCTACTCACACGTTGAGAACCCACTTGCAAAACTTTGTTGTATTTCTTTTGCGCTTGAATTACTTTTTGACCCTCGTCAATTTTATATACCATTGGTTTCTCACAATACACGTGCTTTCCCTTTGCCAATGCATCAATGGTAATTCTTGCATGCCAAACATCATGTGTAGCAATGATGACCGCATCAATATCAGTTCTATCCAATAATTCCTTGTAGTCTCTTGTGGTATATAAATCTTTGCCGTATAATTCTTTGGCATTTTCAATACGTCCTGTGTACAAATCGCAAATTCCAGCTAATTCAACTCCTGGGACCTTTAATGCAGAAGCTAAATCAAAGTGACCTTGAACGCCAAATCCAATAACCCCCAATCGGATTTTTTCTCCTGCTGAAATTTTCTTTTCATAGAGTAAAATTCGTTCTTCTGCCTTTTCCTTCGCAGCAAATGATTGTAATGGAGCAGCAGCGGCAATCATACTCGTTGCGCCAATTTGTTGCAAGAACCTTCTTCTAGAGGCTTGGCTATCGTTTTTCATTGTTATAATTTGTTTAGATTTACAATTTAGGAAAAAAAGATGTATGATGTATGATGTAAGACGTAAGATGTATGATTTAAGGCGTAAGATGTATGATGTAAGACGTATGATGTAAGACGTAAGATGTATGATGTAAGACGTAAGATGTATGATGTAAGACGTATGATGTAAGACGTAAGATGTATGATGTAAGACGTATGATTTAAGGCGTAAGATGATTTAAGTATATTTAATATCAATTACTTGATAATCAATCATAATGACTTGATTGGGAAATGTTTTTTAAAAATATCGTACCATGGAAAAGCCAATAATTCAAACCAAATCGTTATTCTTCGCACAAAATATTTATAGATTTTGTAAGGACTTAGATTGCCAAAAAGAATTCATTATTTCTAAACAACTATTAAGGTCAGGGACTAGCGTTGGTGCGAATATTTTTGAAGCTTATTTTGCAGAATCTACTAATGATTACATTCATAAACTTTCTATATCATTAAAAGAAATGAATGAAACAATTTTTTGGTTA
>Ga0114962_10000201_pt1 | contig 51267 bp, 43 predicted proteins | sample C_130820_MF_Meta_FD_87017 | JGI IMG/M metagenome (GOLD analysis project Ga0114962, IMG submission 87017) | Freshwater microbial communities from Lake Croche, Canada to study carbon cycling - C_130820_MF_MetaG | ecosystem: Environmental > Aquatic > Freshwater > Lake | place: Lake Croche, Canada... | reverse complement strand
TCTTCGTTTGGCGGCCATAGCGTCTTGGCACCACCCCTTCCCTTCCCGAACAGGACCGTGAAACGAGACAGCGCCGATGATAGTGTGGTTCTCCCATGCGAAAGTAGGTCACCGCCAAACTCCTATTACCCAAAAAAGCTCACCCTAGGTGAGCTTTTTTGCTTTATAAATTAAGTTTTGATTACTGGAGCGCATCTTGTATCAAGTCGAACACTTCATTGCGGGCCACCGCACGAGCGGAACCTCAAATAAAACATCAGATATCTACAATCCTGCGCTAGGTAAAGTTGCAGGAAAGTTGCATTTGGCCTCAGAAGCGGATGTCAATACCGCAGTTGCCGCCGCTAAAGCCGCTTGGCCAGAATGGGCTGATGCATCACCGCTGCGCCGTGCCCGAGTGATGTTCAAGTTCAAAGAGCTGCTCGAAGCCAATCAACAAAAAATGGCTGAGATCATTACCAGTGAACACGGTAAGGTGGTTTCAGACGCCTTTGGCGAAGTTCAACGTGGTTTAGAAGTGGTTGAATTTGCCTGCGGGATTCCTCAAGTTCTGAAAGGTGAGTACACCGAACAAGTAGCCCGCGGTGTAGATAGCTATTCGATGCGACAGCCCTTAGGTGTAGTTGCAGGAATTACCCCCTTCAATTTTCCGGCAATGGTTCCAATGTGGATGTTTCCTGTTGCGATTGCCTGTGGGAATACCTTCATACTAAAACCCTCTGAACGTGACCCTTCTGCTAGTTTGATGATTGCAGAGCTTCTGAAGCAAGCGGGCCTTCCGGACGGCGTATTTAACGTGCTGCAAGGCGACAAGTTGGCGGTAGATGGCTTAATCAATCATCCTGACGTTAAAGCTATCAGCTTTGTCGGATCTACACCCATTGCAAAATACATTTATCAAACTGGTGCGTCCCACGGTAAGCGCGTGCAAGCATTAGGTGGGGCCAAAAACCACATGGTGGTGATGCCTGATGCGGATCTCGATCAGACGGTAGATGCTTTAATGGGAGCAGCTTATGGTTCTGCTGGTGAGCGCTGCATGGCAATTTCAGTGACCGTTGCTGTTGGTAAAGTAGCCGATCCTTTAGTAGCTAAGCTTACAGAACGCCTTTCAACCCTCAAAGTTGCCCCAGGCACTGACCCTGCAGCTGAAATGGGTCCTTTAGTTACTTTAGCGCATCGCGATAAAGTAAAAAGCTATGTTGATCAGGGTGAAAAAGAAGGCGCATCGCTTGTAGTAGATGGTCGTGGAATTAAAGTAGCCGGACATGAAGAAGGTTTCTTCTTAGGTGGATGTTTGTTTGATCATGTGAAGCCTGAGATGACGATCTACCAAGAGGAGCTCTTTGGTCCCGTGTTGTGTGTGGTGCGCGTTCCTGATTTTGAGAGCGCAGTGAATTTAGTGAATCAGCACGCTTACGGTAATGGTACCGCTGTGTTTACGCGTGATGGTGATGCAGCCCGCGAATTTGTGCGCCGAATCGAGGTAGGAATGGTGGGTGTCAACGTACCAATTCCCGTACCTATGGCTTTCCATAGTTTTGGCGGATGGAAAGATTCCTTATTTGGCGATCATCACATGCACGGTCCAGAAGGCGTTCGCTTCTATACGCGTCTGAAAACAGTGACGAGCCGGTGGCCTACTGGTATTCGTGCGGGTGCTCAGTTCTCTATGCCAACGCTAGAGTAACAACAGAATCTGGGGTGGCTGCAACAGTCCATGCGTCTGAAGCGGCTGCTCCTTTTTTTTGATTCACTTCACTACTCTGTTCCAAGGCGTTGTGGTCTTGCCCATATCCCCAGCTCGCAAAGAGAAAGGCGAGATGATTCGCCTGAGAAGCATGGCCATCTTCATCGCGATCACCTACATACAGAGTGGTCTGTGAATTCAGATGATGGTCTTGCATAATCTGTTTGATCAAAGCTGCCTTGTTGGGTTTTGGGGGGTCAAATGAATCAGGACCATACACGCCCTCAAAGTAATGATTCCATCCTAAATGTGCCATGATCTTGTGAGTAGGATAAGCACGCTTATTGGTAGCTATGAAGAGTTGGATACCGCGCGCTTTGAGTGCTTGCATCATGGTCTCAACGCCTTCAAAAGCAGGCGTTTGTAGGCATCCACTCCCGTCATAGGCCTTCTTAAAAGCAGAGATTAATTTTTCTAGGGTAATAGGATCAGATATGCCTGCAACCATGGCCATGGTTTCACGCATCGGTGGTCCTATCAGACTCGACTCTAGAGGTATGGTGGGTTGTAAACCACACTCGTCAAAGGCCAATTTGTAGCCCGCTAAAATACCGGGTGCGGAGTCAACCAGTGTTCCGTCGAGATCAAAAATAATCGTTTGAGTAGTCATGCTGAATGGTTTCGTAATTGCAAAATATATTCGATCAAACAAGGACTATAGCAAGCTTAAGGTAATCCAGTTTTTAACTTATTCAATCTTTAATCGAATAGTTGATACTCTGCCATCCGCCTCTTCTTGTTGACCAACTGATAAAATGCCCCGAACCTTGAGCAATGTGCCTGAGGGGTGATTCAATAATTGAGTAATGACTGGATTGGCAGGATCAAAGTGAACGAACACTACGGTGGGGGGGAGATCGTCTGCCAAACTTTCGTCCTCTTGATCAATACTGAAGGGCAGTGGACTCAGGATGATTCTTCCAGGCAGGATGGGAGTTTGTGCCACGACATACCCCAACATGCTCACACGTTGGTTTGCCAGATTGAGAAGCGTCTCGCTTGGTTCTAAACCTTCAGGGCCAACGGGCATCTTGTAGAGATCGCCAAATTTGAGCGTGCTAAATGGCGCAGGAACACTATTAGGCGCAGCAACTGCATGGGGTGCAATGAAGCCGATACCAAATGGAATGCACCCAAGGGTCACACTCAGACCTATAAATAAGGGTTTAAAGAGAGATTTCACTCGCGAACACCACCTAACATGGCTTGTCCTATTTTGAAGAAGACATCGGTGTTATCAAAGAATCCAGAGAATAAACTTGCTCCACGCCCCATCGCGCCAAGTGGCACATCGGTTCCAGTATGTACCGCATTGTCTCCTGGTACTTGGCCGGCAATAAAGAGTCCATTTTCTGCATTACGCGCTGCTGGATGAGCGGGATAGGTGCTCAGTGGCTCAACACCGATAAATGGTTGTTGTGAGTCTGAGGTAGGGCGAGGATTCGAGAGCCAGGTTTCATAGCGATCCGCATTCGCACCATAGCCGATTAATACCTTGCCTTGGATATCGGTATCAGCAGGATAGCCATCGGCCAAGATGCGGTAACGTGGGAAGCCAGCGCCTTCATATAAGGCGACTTGTTTGTCTCTGAGCACCGCTGCTTTACCTGGGTCTGAAGCGAGGTTCTTTGCTACGGTATCGCGATTTACTTTGAGCGAACCAATCAGTGAGGCGCCTGAACATTCATGATCTGCGGTGACAATCACCAAGGTATCGGGGTGTGCCTGCGCATAGCGTTGACCCATGGCAACCGCACGATCAAATTCCAATACTTCTAATATCCAACGATCTGTATCCATGAGATGAGACTGCTTATCGATCGAAGCGCCCTCTACCATTAATACAAACCCTTTTTCATTATCTTGATCGAGTACTTTCAGGGCAACATCGGTCATCTCATCTAGCATGGGTTGATCGGGAAAACCAAAGTCATGCACTACAGAACCCTGGGGTGCGCTACCTGGTCCAGGAGTGACTGTTCCCTCTCCATATGAGCCTTTACCCGCCCCAGCATTACAACCGTTGGCGAAGGCCGATGCCGATGCTTCGCTGGCACAACGACGGCCATTGATTTTGTCAAAGGCCACATTCATATTGGAAAAACTAAAAAGGCCTAGGAGTTGATGGGGTGGTTTATTTTCCGAAATGAGATTGCGCATCACTGTGTTGGTGGGTGCGTATTTCCATCCGGTTGATCGAAAATCTTCGATGAGATTACGCTCAGGATCTTTGGCGCCTTTTGCTGCGCCCCATCCTGCTACAAGATCATCGGGCAGTACATAATCGCTCGAGGCTGTGCGCTGTGAGCCATTCATCACGGGCTGTGATTTCTCAATTTTCCCCGAGGCATTCGGTAAAAACCATTTGCGCCCGCCGCCCATTAAAACGCGTAAGCCCGTCAGTTTTTGATCATCAAGATATTGGTCAACAATTCCGCTACCTTTGCCACGATCAGAGGTATGAACAGCATTGGCTGCAGGAGTTGCATCAAAGACGTCAGCCGTGGTGACTAAGCCCAAAGAGGTTCCTTTAATACGATGCAAATATTCAGAGAGGTATTCCACACGTGGATTATCGAAGGCATCTTTGGTGTCGTCTGGGAAGACGCCTTCCTCGTTGTTATTGGCCTTATTGCCTGTAACGTAATTCGACATCCCCGGTGAAGAATCAGTAACAATGGAATTTAATGAGGCCGTCATGACCAATCCACTGATGGGGAAGGTATCCATGGCCAGACGCCCATTGGCTTTTCCTTGTTCATAGCCTTGAGCCACGATACGGGCTGCGGTGCGATGTGTGGCACCCATGCCATCCCCTAAGAAAATAATGACGTTCTTGGCTTTAGCGCTGCTGTGCTGAAGATTTACGATCTCGAATACATGCCATTCATCAGCGGTCATTTTGCCATCGCTTTGTTCTGCCTTAACGATCAGCTTATGGATTCCCTCTTTCTTTTGACTATATGCACGATAGGAGGCCACCACTGAGTTGGGTCGTAAGCCATCGACTAATCCACTGGTAACAAAGCTTGTATTGTTAGGATGGGGACCTTCTGAAGAAATAGATACCAATTCTTTTCCGTCAATGATGAATTGCACGCGCGTGATGGTTGTCCCTGCATCAGGTTGCACGGTAGTCTGCAAATCAAAACGTTGGTCAGTCAGAAATCTGGCTGTGACGGGCTCACTCTGACCTTGATGATAAGGTTTGCTGGGTGGAGTGACTCTCGAAATCAAAGGATCTGAGTACGCGGTTGAAGGCAATAAAAAAAGATGAGCCAGCAAGGAAAGTGAGACTAAGAAACGTGACATCAGAACTCCATAGTCTTGGGCGGTTAAGCAAAGCGTATAAGCGTTGCAGAGCAACATGACCCGATGATGACAGGGCTATCGTTCTTACACAAAGGCAATGAATAAATACGTGTAGTATCAAGTGACCTTAAATTGATTCCGAACCATAACAGCAAGGTGAGCAATGTTTAGATTTCTCAATCACTATATTCGCTATTGGGCCTTAGCCATCAGCGTTGTTTTGGCGGTCTTCTTATTCATCTCCCATTGGTATTTAGGCTGGTCATGGGCTGGGTTTATTGTCTTTGGTTTACTGGCCTCCGTGGGGGTGCGTGATGTCAGTCAAACCCATCATGCAATTCTTCGAAATTATCCTGTGATTGGTCATTTAAGGTTTTTTCTGGAGTTTATTCGCCCAGAAATGCGCCAATATTTTTTGGAGTCAGATACAGAAGCCACGCCGTTTTCTCGAAGCCATCGTTCCTTGGTGTACCAGAGAGCTAAGCAAGAAATTGATAAACGCCCTTTCGGAACGCTCCTTGATCCCTACGCTCCTGGTTACTCTTGGATCAATCACTCTGTGGTACCCCAAAAACCAACTGGGCATGATTTCCGAATCGAAGTTGGCGGGGCAGATTGCAAGCAACCCTATAGCCATAGTCTTCTTAATATCTCAGCGATGAGTTTTGGTGCGCTTTCTGCCAATGCGATTCTTGCACTGAATCAAGGTGCAAAAAAAGGAGGATTTGCGCATGACACGGGAGAAGGTTCGATTTCTGTTCATCATCGCCAACATGGTGGTGATTTGGTATGGGAGATTGGCACTGGGTACTTCGGATGTCGTGATGCGCAGGGTAGATTTGATCCTCAAAAATTTGAGGAGCATGCGCTTGAATCTCAGGTAAAGATGATTGAAATTAAATTATCGCAAGGAGCAAAACCAGGTCATGGCGGCGTATTGCCAGGTGCTAAGGTTTCTAAAGAGATTGCAGAAGCGAGAGGCGTTCCTCAGGGGCAAGATTGTTTGTCTCCCGGAAGCCACTCTGCTTTTTCAACACCGATAGAGCTGCTTGAGTTTGTTCAGCAATTGCGCACCTTATCTGGCGGGAAACCAACGGGATTTAAATTGGCAATTGGACATCCATGGGAATGGTTTGCCATTGTTAAAGCGATGCAGAAAACGGGAATTACTCCAGACTTTATTGTTGTAGATGGTAAAGAGGGCGGCACAGGCGCTGCACCACAGGAGTATTTGGATCGAGTCGGGGTGCCGATGCGCGAAGGTTTATTGCTGGTTCATAATGCCTTGGTTGGAGTGGGGTTGCGAGATAGGATTAGAATTGGCGCAGCCGGAAAAATCACTTCTGCATTTGATATGGTTCGAGTCTTTGCTCTGGGAGCAGACTTTTGTAATGCGGCGCGTGGATTTATGTTCGCACTGGGATGTATTCAGGCTCAGGCTTGTCATACTGATAAATGTCCGACAGGGGTAACGACACAGGATCCCTTTCGTCAGCGCGCTCTAGTGGTTCCTGATAAAGCAGAACGTGTGTACCACTTTCATCAAAATACATTGAGTGCTCTGGCTGAGTTGATTGCCTCTGCAGGTTTAAATCATCCGGGTGAATTAAAACCAGAGCACATCATGGTGCGTATTTCAGCGTTTGAAGCAAAGCCATTGTCCGATATGTATCAATTTTTAGAACATGAAGAGTTGCTTAAGAGTCCTGATCGCATTATTGCATTCCGACATTTTTGGACACGCGCATCTGCACATCAATTTGATCTCGCTTAACTAAAAAAAACAGATATGACACAGTCGCAACCTCAAGCATTAGTCACTTTGTTTTTCACAGAAATGTGGGAGCGTTTTAGCTATTACGGTATGCGTGCCTTGCTGGTCCTGTATCTGGTCAAGTCGGCAGGGTTTGAGCGTACAGATGCCCTAACACTCTATGCGACTTATACGGGAATGGTGTATTTCGCTCCCGTATTGGGCGGGTATTTATGTGATCGTTATCTGGGCTATCGTAAATCTATATTGCTGGGTGGTCTCATTATGATGATGGGGCACTTTGCGATGGCAGTGCCCTCGCTGCTTTACTATGCTCTGGGTTTGTTAGTCATTGGTAATGGTTTCTTTAAACCTAACATCACGACTTTTTTAGGTACGTTTTACCATGAGAATGATCCCCGCCGAGATGGGGGTTTTACCTTCTTCTATATGGGTATTAACCTCGGCGCATTCCTCGCTCCTTTAATCGCAGGTACGTTAGGTGAAAAAGTGGGTTGGGACTGGGGATTTGCTTCTGCTGGCATAGGAATGGCTTTGGGGCTCACCCAGTTTTGGTTAGGCCATGGGCGTTTAGGAGAAGGGGGGTATCCTCCCGGGAGGAACAGTTGGAAGCCTCGAGACGCACTCGATATTGTCTTGATTTGTTTCAGTGCTATTGGATTTCTTGTTCTTGTTTTTCAACTATGGCCTTTACTGGGAACTGTCCTCGGTGCTCTTCCGTTTAGTTTTAGAATCGGTCTCCCTTTAATCCTGTTGGCTTGGTTGGTGAGCGATATCCATCGCAAGGATGGAGCAGAGGCGAGAGATCAAGTGCTTGCCATTGTTTTGTTATGTGTTTTTGTCATTGTGTTTTGGATGGGCTTTGAGCAAGCCGGTGGAACAATGAGTTTATTTGCCGATCAGCAAACAGATCGACATTTCTTAGGCTGGGAAATTCCTGCTTCCTATTTTCAGGCAATCAATCCATTGGGGATTTTATTATTTGGGCCTGTTTTTTCGATGTTGTGGACCCGTTTAGATGTCAGTCGCTTTGCGTTATCTACCCCGGCAAAGATGGCGCTCGGTATGATGATTTTAGGGTTAGGGTTTGTCTTGTTGTTTATTGCGCAAAAGCAAGCAGAACAGTTTGGAACAGTGGGTCCATGGTGGTTAGTGGGTGTGTATCTGCTTCACACCTTGGGTGAGCTGTGTCTCTCGCCGATAGGTTTATCAATGGTGACAAAGCTTGCCCCTCTGCGCGTGGCATCATTAATCATGGGGACATGGTTTATTGCCAACGGAGTGGCGAATTATTTTGCTGGACGTTTGGAAGGTTTGCTGTCGAGCGAGGGAATTCCTATCTATGGTTTTTTAATTGCCAGTTCAATAGGCTCAGGCATCGTGCTGTTGACCCTGACCCCTATACTCAAACATTGGATGCACGGGAAGGCCTGATCGCAAAATCATTATTGAAGCGCGATTTCGACGCTTAAGCGGCAGTTCAGACCATCTATTCTTAAGGTGGCAGGGGCACCAAACGGCAGGGTGAACTTTTCTTTAATGTGGCCAAAGGGTAGCCCGGAGATGACAGGGCCAGCAAAGCGTTTACGCAGCCCTGTGATGACTTCAGAGAGGTGATATTGAGCAACTGCACCTTCTGGGGGTTCGCAGCCTGTAAACGCCCCCAGTATGATTGCTGATTGTTTTGCCAGTACTCCAGATAGGTCAAGCTGCATGAGCATGCGTTCAATGCGATACGGTGCTTCACCGATATCCTCGAGGAATAAGAGTCCACCTTCGATCTGAGGGAACCATGGTGTACCCATTAGATGGGTAACTAAACTTAAATTCCCTCCCCATAAAGTGCCCTCAATTTTTTTTGGCTGATGCGCTTGATCACTCTGCCATTCGGGGTAGATGTGCTCCGCTGAACGTTGACCGCTGACCAATGCCCAAAAATGTTCAGCGTGAAGTGCGCTCTCATCACTTCCAGCGAAATCCGTTACAGCCATAGGACCTGCAAGACTGATTTGCCCTGTTTGAGAATACAAGGCTAAATGGAGAGCAGTGAAATCGCTGAAGCCACAAAAGAGTTTTTGGCTTTTTGCGCAGGCTTTCCAGTCAATGTGCGGAAGCAAATGCGATAAGCCGAAACCGCCCCGTGCTGCCATGATCAAATCAATATCAGGATTGGCAACCAGTTGGTGGAAGTCGCTCAAGCGAGATTCAGTGGATCCTGCAAAGTATCCTTCTTGAGCGAGTACCGATGGAGCGACCACAACCTTATAACCGTGCGATTGTAACCGAGACACCGCAAGAGGTAATTTCTCCGGTACCGGCAGATATCCTGAGGGAGCGCATATCCCTATCGTGCCCCCTTCCCGTAATGCTCTATTTAGATGAACCATTGGTTAGCTAGGCAAACCATTTCTGGTTCTGCGCGTCCACCACACTTAAAGCAGTCATGTTGATGATGCGTCGGACGGTGCAACTGGGGGTGAGGATATGCGCTGGCGCGGCTGTGCCCAACAAGATGGGTCCTACAGTGATGCCATCTCCCATCACTTTGAGCAAGTTGAAGGCAATGTTGGCAGCATCCAGATTGGGCATGACCATCAGATTTGCTTGCCCCTTGAGAACGGTATTAGGCATCACCGCCATTCGAAGATCTTCTGAGATTGCGGCATCACCGTGCATCTCGCCATCTACTTCCATTTGTGGGCTACGTCGGCGCAAGATTGCCAAGGCATCTCGCATTTTTTGTGCGGAGGCACTGTGCGATGAGCCAAATGAGGAATGAGAAACCAAGGCTACTTTGGGAGTGATACCAAAGCGACGAACCTCATCGGCTGCGAGGATTGCAATCTCAGCGATTTCTTCTGCAGTGGGATCAGGGTTCACGTAGGTATCGGTGATGAATAAGGTGCCGCGCTGATTTAACAGTACATTCATCGCTGCTGGTTTTTCAACCCCGGGGCGCAAACCTAAAACATGAGTGATGTAGTCTAAATGGCGCTCATATTGGCCAATACTTCCGCAAATCAGGCCATCAGCTTCTTGGCGACGCACCATCAGTGCACCGATGAGAGTGGGATTGCGCAATACTTCTTGCTTTGCAAATAAGGGTGATACTCCCTTCCGCTCCATGAGACGGTGATAGAGCATCCAATACTCTTTGAAGCGCGGATCAGAATGCTCGTTGACAACGTCAAAGTGTTCGCCTTCTTTCATGCGCAGGCCCATGATCTTGATCCGGCGCTGAATGATTTCAGGGCGACCAATTAAGATGGGGCGCGCTAAGCCTTCATCGAGCACAACTTGCACTGCTCGCAATACTTTTTCTTCCTCGCCTTCTGCAAACACAATGCGGCGCGGTGAGCGCTTGGCCTTGGTAAATACGGGCTTCATCAAAAGCCCCGAGTGATATACGAATTGATTGAGCTTCTCTCGGTAGGCATCCATATCGGTAATGGGGTGGGTGGCTACTCCACTGTCCATTGCCGCCTGGGCGACTGCAGGGGCTATCTTCACAATCAATCTTGGGTCAAAAGGCTTGGGGATCAGATAATCAGGTCCAAACGCCACTTCCTGATCTCCATAGGCTTGCGCTACGACATCCGATTGTTCCGCTTTCGCAAGATCTGCAATCGCATGCACGCATGCAATCTTCATCGCTTCGTTGATGGTGGTAGCGCCAACGTCTAATGCCCCACGGAAAATAAACGGAAAGCACAGGACGTTATTGACTTGATTGGGGTAGTCCGACCGACCGGTTGCAATGATGGCATCAGTGCGCACTTCGCGCACATCTTCAGGGAGAATTTCTGGGTCAGGATTGGCTAAAGCCATAACTAAAGGCTTGGCTGCCATCTTGGCGACCATCTCTTTTTTGAGCACGCCTCCGGCAGAAAGGCCTAAGAATACATCTGCCCCGTCAATAACTTCAGCAAGCGTTCTTGCGTCTGTTTTACGCATATAACGCGCTTTGTTGGGGTCCATGAGTTCAGTTCTGCCCTCATACACCACACCGGCTAAATCTGTTACGAAAATGTTTTCTTGCTTGATGCCTAATGCGACAAGCATATCCAAACAAGCCAGCGCCGCAGCGCCTGCACCAGAGGTCACTAACTTCACTTGATCTAGGGCTTTGTTGACCACGCGTAAGCCGTTGAAGATGGCAGCCCCTACAATAATGGCTGTTCCGTGTTGGTCGTCATGAAATACCGGTATTTTCATGCGCTCGCGCAGACGCCGCTCAATTTCAAAGCACTCAGGAGCCTTGATGTCCTCCAGATTGATTCCCCCAAAAGTGGGTTCTAACGAGGCGATGATTTCAACTAAAGCGTCGGTGTCTGTTGCATTCAGCTCAATGTCAAAAACATCAATTCCTGCAAATTTCTTGAACAGAACTCCTTTGCCTTCCATTACCGGTTTTGCGGCCATAGGCCCAATCGATCCTAAGCCAAGCACTGCGGTTCCGTTGGTGATCACGGCAACCAAATTGCCTCTGGCTGTAAGATTCCGCACTTCATTGGGATCTGCGGCAATGGCTTCGCAGGCTGCTGCTACTCCAGGCGAGTAAGCAAGCGCCAGATCTCTTTGGGTGGTGAGGGGTTTCGTTGGAGCGATAGAAATCTTCCCGGGTGTGGGAAAGCGGTGGAAATCAAGGGCAGCTTTACGAAGATCGTCATGCATAGGGTTGAAGGCGCTGGGCCCGCTCCAATCGGTACTTTAGGGTACGTACATGATAAGCTTTAAGGCTCTTCCCCGCGAGTGGGGCTTATATGTAGAAGGATTGAGATCCATGTCGGGTAATACCATCGGCACCTTATTTACCGTAACTTCATTTGGCGAAAGCCACGGTCCAGCCATTGGCTGCGTCGTGGATGGTTGCCCCCCGGGGCTGGTTTTAAGCCAAGAGCACATTCAACATGAACTGGATCGTCGTAAGCCAGGCACTTCACGCCATGTAACCCAAAGGCGCGAAAGCGATACAGTTGAAATTCTCTCTGGCATTTTTGAAGGGCGAACAACCGGTGCCTCCATCGGTCTTTTGATTCGTAACGAAGATCAACGCAGTAAAGACTACGGCAATATCGCTGATCGTTTTCGTCCTGGCCACGCTGATTACACCTATACCCAAAAATATGGTTTTCGCGATTATCGCGGGGGCGGCCGATCCTCTGCGCGAGAAACCGCGGTGCGCGTGGCTGCGGGTGCCATTGCTAAGTTATGGCTGAAAGAGCGCTTTGGAATCAGCGTGCGTGGGTATTTATCGCAATTGGGAACCGTCAAAGTTCCATTTGTGCGTTGGGACGATGTGGATCGGAACCCTTTCTTTGTGGCGAATCATGAAGCCGTGCCCGAACTTGAAACTTTTATGGATAAGCTGCGCAAAGATGGAGATTCGGTTGGGGCGCGGATTGAGGTTGTGGCAGAAGGCGTTCCTCCGGGTTGGGGAGAGCCTGTTTATGATCGGCTTGATGCCGATCTCGCTTATGCTTTGATGGGCATTAATGCGGTGAAAGGGGTTGAGATTGGAGATGGTTTTGGGGTGATTGAACAACGAGGAACTGTGCATGGTGATGAAATGAGTCCTGAAGGATTTCTTTCCAATCATGCTGGAGGCGTCTTAGGCGGCATCAGCACCGGTCAGACAATTCTCGCATCGATTGCAATTAAGCCCACATCGAGTATTCGATTGCCTAGAAATTCAGTGAATTTGCAGGGCGAAGCGGTGATGGTTGAAACCTTTGGTCGTCATGATCCATGCGTTGGAATTCGTGCAACACCCATTGCCGAGGCCATGGTAGCACTGGTCTTAATGGATCATGCTCTGCGCCATCGCGCCCAAAATAGTGACGTGAAATGTGAAACCCCAGTTATTCCAGCCAGCCTTACGGGCCAATCGAGATAACAACAGTCTCGATTAGAACCCCCCGCTCATGGCAAAATAGTCGATTATCTCGAATCAAAGTGTGAGTTTCATATGTCCGCGCAAACGCTTTACGACAAACTTTGGCATTCTCATGTCATTCGCAGTGAGCCTGATGGCACTGCGCTGCTTTACATTGATCGGCATCTCGTTCATGAAGTGACCAGTCCTCAGGCCTTTGAAGGCTTGCGCCTGAATAATCGTTCTGTATGGCGTGTGTCCTCGATCTTAGCGACGCAAGACCACAATGTGCCAACGACTGCAGTCAAAGAAATTACAGACCCCGTCTCGCGTCTTCAAGTCAGTACCCTAGATGAGAATTGCAAAGCTCACGGCATTACTGAGTTTGCGATGGGGGATCCCCGTCAAGGCATCGTTCACGTAATAGGTCCAGAGCAGGGCGCCACGCTACCGGGCATGACGGTGGTGTGCGGAGACTCTCACACCAGCACCCATGGCGCTTTCGCAGCCCTTGCAATGGGTATTGGTACCTCTGAAGTAGAACATGTGTTGGCTACCCAATGCCTGTTGAGCAAAAAAGCCAAATCGATGTTAGTGCGTGTTGAAGGGGGCCTGCGCCCAGGCGTCACAGCCAAAGATGTCGCGCTAGCCGTTATTGGTGAAATCGGAACTGCGGGTGGAACAGGTTACGCCATTGAGTTTGGTGGAAGCGCTATTCGCGGCTTGAGTATGGAAGGCCGGATGACCCTGTGCAATATGGCGATTGAGGCCGGGGCAAGAAATGGGATGGTCGCGGCAGACGAAACCACCATAGCGTATCTGAAGGGGCGTCCCTATGCCCCCACTGCTCAGCAATGGGATGCGGCAGTGGCGGTATGGAATACCTTACATAGTGATGAGCATGCCCAATTTGATCGCGTGGTAGATATTCCGGCAGAAAGTATTGAGCCTCAAGTGACATGGGGAACTTCGCCTGAGATGGTGACCACCGTAGGCGGAAAAGTACCTGATCCTGCTCAAGAGAATGATCCTACTCGTCGTCAAGGAATAGAAAAAGCCCTGACCTATATGGGCTTGAAAGCCAATACGCTGATTGCCGATATTCAAATAGATAAGGTGTTTATTGGTTCCTGCACCAACTCAAGAATAGAGGATTTGCGCGCAGCGGCTGATGTGGTGAAAGGTCGTAAGGTTTCATCTCGCATCAAACTCGCCATGGTTGTTCCTGGTTCAGGTTTGGTGAAAGCGGCAGCTGAAAAAGAGGGCTTGGATCGGATCTTTACTGAGGCAGGTTTTGAGTGGCGCAACCCTGGTTGCTCGATGTGTCTTGGAATGAATGATGACCGCTTAGAGCCAGGTGAGCGCTGCGCCTCAACTTCCAATCGTAATTTTGAGGGTCGTCAGGGAACGGGTGGTAGAACGCATTTAGTGAGCCCAGCGATGGCTGCGGCCGCTGCAATTGCAGGCCATTTCGTCGATATTCGCAATCTTTAAGCCCAGCAAGTAAGAGATCTACACAATGCAAAAATTTACTACGCATGATGGTTTGGTGGCACCGATGGATCGCGCCAATGTCGATACCGACGCCATTATTCCTAAGCAATTTCTGAAGTCGATTAAGCGCTCGGGGTTTGGGCCCAACTTATTTGATGCATGGCGCTATCTGGATGAAGGACAACCAGGCAAAGACAATTCCAACCGTCCACTTAATCCTGATTTTGTATTGAATCAAGCGCGATACAAAGGCGCATCTATCTTATTGGCACGTGAAAACTTTGGTTGTGGTTCGAGTCGTGAGCACGCTCCTTGGGCCCTAGAGGATTTTGGTTTTCGCGCTGTGATTGCTCCTTCCTTTGCCGATATCTTCCACAGTAATTCCTATAAAAATGGTTTGCTGCCCATTACCTTGTCGTCCGAAATTGTGAACGATTTGCTGCAGACCACGGCTAGCCATGAGGGATATCGCCTCACGATTGATCTGCCTGAACAAAAAGTAATGACTCCCGACGGACGCGCGTTCACTTTCGAGATTGATGGATTTAGAAAATATTGTTTGATCGAAGGATTAGACGATATTGGCCTGACGCTACGTCATGCAGAAGAAATACAACACTTTGAGGGCAGCCGTCGCGCCGCTCAACCTTGGCTTTTTGTGGAGAGTGCTCGATGAAAATCGCTGTATTGGCAGGAGATGGGATTGGCCCAGAAATTATTGCTGAAGCCCTGAAAGTCATTGATGTGCTTCGCACAGAAGGTCTTCAAGTAGAAACAGAAGCTGCTGCAGTAGGTGGAGCAGGAGTTGACCTGACTGGAGACCCACTTCCAGAAGCCACGTTGAAACTATGCCGTGAATCTGATGCCATCTTATTTGGCGCAATTGGTGGACCTCAATACGATGTATTGCCTCGTGAACAACGTCCAGAGCGCGGATTATTGCGTTTGCGTAAAGAACTGGATTTGTTTGCAAACCTCCGTCCGGCAAAAGTGTTTCCCCAGTTGGCTGCCGCTTCAACCCTGCGTGCTGATGTAGTGGCTGGGCTAGACATGCTGATTATTCGTGAACTCACCGGTGATATTTATTTTGGTGAGCCGCGGGGTATTCGCATTGAGGCCAATGGCGAGCGGATAGGTTTCAACACCATGATTTACAGTGAAAGCGAGATTCGTCGGGTAGCGCATGTAGGCTTTCAGTCTGCGCAACGGCGCAACCATCGCCTGTGCTCGGTCGATAAAATGAATGTTTTGGAAGCGACCCAGTTATGGCGTGACGTGGTGATCGAGGTTTCTAAGGAATATCCCGACGTAGCGCTTTCGCATCTGTTGGTTGATAACGCGGCGATGCAATTGGTGCGCAATCCTCGTCAGTTTGATGTGATTTTAACGGGAAATATTTTTGGGGACATCTTATCGGATGAGGCCTCAATGCTTACGGGTTCTATCGGCATGCTGCCATCGGCATCTTTGAATTCTGGTTCTCAGGGCTTGTATGAGCCGATTCATGGATCGGCTCCTGATATCGCAGGAAAAGGCTTGGCTAATCCGTTGGCGCAAATTCTTTCATTGGCAATGATGTTCCGGTACTCCTTAAATCGTGCGGATCTTGCTGATCGTATCGAAAAAGCCGTTGAGGACACTCTTGAGGCCGGTTATCGCACGGGCGATATTGCAATGCCCGGCGAAAAGAAAATTGGAACTGTAGAGATGGGTGATGCAGTCGTGCGCGCCCTCAAGCAGGGAAAGGCATGATGTTAAAAACCGGATTAATTGGATGGCGAGGGATGGTAGGGTCTGTGCTGATGCAGCGCATGCAAGAAGAGCGAGATTTTACACATATTGCCCCCACCTTTTTTACCACCTCTCAGGTGGGTGCTGCTGCACCCAGCTTAGCGGGTGAAAATGCAAAACTCCATGATGCAAGTGATTTCAATCATCTTGCTGAAATGGACGTGATTCTGACTTGCCAAGGCGGGGATTACACCACTGAAGTCTTTGACGCCCTGCGCGCTCAGGGTTGGAGCGGATATTGGATTGACGCTGCTTCAACACTCAGAATGCGTGATGATGCCGTTATCATTCTTGATCCTGTTAATCGTGAAGTCATTGATGCTGCTTTGAATTCAGGTGTAAAGAATTATGTTGGCGGTAATTGTACTGTCAGCCTGATGTTGATGGGATTGGGTGGATTGTTTCGAGATAATCTCGTTGAGTGGGTTTCAGCGATGACTTACCAAGCAGCTTCTGGAGCAGGTGCGCAAAATATGCGTGAACTGCTTTCTCAGATGGGGGTGCTAGAAAGCAAGGTTGCCCATCAACTCGCTGACCCTGCTTCTGCAATATTGGAAATTGATGCTGCTGTAACGGCTACCCTGCGAGATGGCTCATTGCCTACCCAAAATTTTGGATATCCGCTTGCTGGTAGTTTATTGCCTTGGATTGATAAAGACTTAGGTAATGGGCAAAGTAAAGAGGAATGGAAGGCGCAGGTCGAAGCCAATAAAATTCTTGGTCAATCTGCCAACCCTATTCCTGTTGATGGAGTCTGTGTGCGCATTGGAGCCATGAGATGTCATAGTCAGGGCTTAACGATCAAGTTAAAAGAAGACTTACCGATAGAACAGATTGAGAAAATTATTGCGTCTTCTAACGATTGGGTTCGCGTGATTCCAAACCAACGTGAGGCGAGCTTACAGGGTTTGACCCCAACGGCAGTGAGTGGAAAGTTAGATATTCCTGTAGGTAGATTACGTAAATTATCTTTGGGGCCTCACTACTTATCTGCTTTTACAGTAGGGGATCAATTACTTTGGGGTGCAGCAGAGCCCTTGCGGCGCATGCTTAGGATTCTCGCCGCAAGGACAAATTAGTGGTAACTTTCCGGGTTGCAAGGCGATATCGACCGCAGCACCTATGGAGTTTTGAATGCGCGGCACTGTGAAAACCCCCATGATTAAACTGCAAGGCTTAAAACCTTGGATCCTTGCGCTTAGCTTTGTACTGAGTGCTGAAATAGCTGATGCCGCAAGTTTTGGCAAGATGAAGGTCTTGTCGACACTCGGTCAGCCTTTGCTTGCAGAAATTGATTTGGTGAATGTCACGCCCGATGATTTGCTGGGCATGTCTGCGAAGATTGCTTCTGCTGAAATGTTTAGTGAAGCCAATGTAGAACGCTCCCCAGCTTTAGATTCTGTGAAGTTGGTGATTGATAAACGTGAAAACGGTCAGCCTTTTATTCGTGTGAGTAGCGCTCAAGCTATTTCACTCTCATCTTTGAATTTACTCGTAGAGGTGAATTGGGCTTCTGGGCGTTTGGTCAGGGACTATCCCGTTTTACTGAACCCACCTAAATCTGTTGCAAGCGCATCAGGTGCTGGGGCGGTGAGTCCCCCTGGGTTTGTAAATCAAACGCCTCCCCCTTCTGTTGAGGGAAAAGAGAAAGAACCCTCAGCGCCTGCTGTTGAATCTCCCAAACCCATCGCACCTCCTGCGCAAGTTGCGAATTCAGCGTCTCCTCAGCCTGCTGCTCCTGCGCCAGCGCCTGAACCCTCTCGTGAAGAGTCCACCCCGCCGACCGCACTTCCGGCAGGGGCTACCTCGCCTGAACGTTCAAGTGCAAATGAAAAAATCACGAAAGCAGTCGATAGTCAGGCCAAGCCTCATAAAGTAGTCAAAGTCAAAAATGGAGATACGCTGACGAATATTGCGGCTAAGCTCCACCCCCCTAGGGGCATGCTTGAGCAAACGATGGTGGCGGTATTCGAAGCCAATCGTCAGGCATTTATTAAAGATAATGTAAATCGCATTCGGGCGGGATCTAGCTTAGAAATACCAAACGCAGCTGAGATAGCTGCTGTTCCATCCGAAGAGGCGAGTAAGCGCCTTAAATTGATGGCCAAAGATTTTGATGCTTATCGCGGCCGTCTGGCGAGTGCTGCTGCCGCTCGGCCTGTGGCTTCAACCTCGGCTAAAGCGCCGGTGACAGGAAAAATGGAAGGGGCCGCAGATGATGCAGCAACGCCCGTGAAGCCTGGTGCAAATGATGTCTTGAAGTTATCACGAAACGCTGAGGGTAAAAAAACCGAAAAGTCTGGTCGCGGTGAAGAGGCGAAGACGGATAAAGCTCTGGAGAAATCGTCTGAGAAAGGCAAGGCTAATTCGGCAGTTGAGGACAAACTGCGGGAAGAAGCAATTGTTCGTGAGAACCAGCTTAAGGAAGCGCGCGATCGTGCGGCTATCCTTGAAAAAGATGTTGGTCAAATGCGAAAGCTTTTGCAGGAGAAAGAGGAGCTTGCACGTAAGACTGAAATAGAAAATGCAAAAAAAGCGGAAGAGCAAAAAAAGGCTGATGCAAAACAAAAAGCGGAAGAACAGAAAAGAGCCGCTTCCAAAATGATGGCTCCCGTCACTTTGCCCGAAGCAATCAAACCTGTGCTAACAGAGGAACAAAAAGACGCGGCAAGGAAAGAGGCACAGGTGAGCAAAGAGGCTGCTGCCAAAAAAGAGGCAGACAATAAGCCAGCAGAAGAAGCGCCCGCTAAAGTTGCAGATGCTGGTTCGGTCAGTAAAGCACCAGAAGCTTCAGCGCCCGAGGCAAAAGTTGTTGGCGAAGCAAGTGAAAAAGACGCCAAAGAAACGGATCAAGAGAAAAAAGAAAGCATTAAAGAAGAAGATAAACCCGTTGCACCTTTGGGCAGACCTGACAAAAATCCGGCGCTGCCTGAAACCCCTGAGACCTCATCCAGTGTCCTCAGTATGCTCACCGAGCATCCCTTGGCGATTGCTGGAGGCTTAGCAGCGGGTGTATTGATCGGTTGGCTGGGGTTAACTGCACTTCGCCGCCGTCGGGAGCAACTTCAGGATGCTCTCTTTGAACCAGACCCTATCGATCCGATTTCGCATGGGGTAACAACGCCAGAGGCGGAATCCGTCCCTGTTGAGCAGGTGAAAGCCGTGCAGATTGCCGAGACGATTAAAAGTTTTGCAGAGGGCGATGCTGCGGAAGAATTGCCATCTAATGTGCGCCAGGATGTTGACCCGATTGAAGAGGCAGATGTTTATATTGCCTATGGTCGAAATGAGCAAGCCGAAGAGATACTGTTGAAAGCAATCATGTCCAATCCAGCGCGCTTGGAGCTGATCAAAAAATTGCTCGATCTCTACGCAATGGAAAAACGCTTGCCAGATTATGCCCAAGGCTTTACCAAACTGCAGTCTCTGGCACCGGCTGGTAGTACCTTGCTGGCAGCTGCAAGAAGGGTAGGTGCAGAGCTTGATCCTGCTAATCCCCTATACAGCATGGTGGCACCTTCTGCAGCTCCTGCTCCTGCCCCTGCCCCAGTGATCTCTCCTGCTGCAGCAACACCGGCGAGTTTGAGCGGAGTAGATCTTGATGTGACTTCGGGTTCGGTACCTGCTGGTGGTCCTAATAACATTGCTTCTGCACCCGCTTCCTCGCTTGTTCCACCCGTTCCTGGAGAGTCTGCAACACCTCCTAGTAGTTTTGGCGATATCGATCTTGAGCTCGCGGAAAAACCCGCAGCAACCCCCGCGGCCACACCCGCAGAAACGCCTCCTGCAGAACGTGGGCCAGAATGGCAAGCCGTTGCAACACAATTGGATCTGGCGCGGGCGTATATGGAAATTGAAGACAAGGACAATGCGCGCGATCTACTCAATGAGGTGATTGCTAAAGGAGATGCTGCTCAGCGCAGCGAGGCAGAGCGCATTCTGGCCGAACTAGGCGGCTAGGAAAGCCCGCTAAGTTGTGCGAATAGCACTCGGACTGGAGTATGACGGCCGTGGATTTGCGGGGTGGCAACGTCAATCAGATTTGCCAACGGTTCAGTTTGCGGTGGAGTCTGCCATAGCAGCAATTGCGGGGCACGAGGTGACCTTGCATGCTGCGGGCAGAACTGACCGAGGTGTCCATGCCCTCCTTCAAGTCGCTCATTTTGATACCGATGCAGACCGCCCCGAAACAGCTTGGGTACGGGGAGTAAATAGTCATCTGCCACAAGGGATAGCAGTGCTTTGGGCTACAGGTGTGGAAGAACGTTTTCACGCTCGATTTTCAGCCACGGGCAGGCATTACCGTTACCTCATGCTCGATCACCCTGTTCGGCCTGCTTTGGCAGCAGGGCAGTTAGGTTGGTACCACGCTAAGCTCGATGTTGAAGCAATGGCTGCAGCCTGTTTATGTGTGTTGGGAGAACATGATTTTTCTAGTTTTCGAGCGTCAGAGTGCCAGTCAGATACCCCAGTAAAAGAAGTGCGTTACGCTAGCGTTCAGCGTGTTGGTGGCCTGATAGAATTTCGCTTCTCAGCAAACGGGTTTTTGCATCATATGGTTCGTAATCTTGTGGGCAGTCTTGTGGCAATTGGAAGTCACCGTCAACCTGTTGAGTGGATGGCAGAGTTGTTGTTTGCCCGAGATCGAACCATTGCGGCACCTACCTTTGCGCCAGATGGTTTGTATCTGAGCCAAATTGACTACCCCGCTGAATTCAATTTACCTCTTGCAAAGCCACATTGTTTGTTGCCATGCCATGCTGTCCTTGCTGAATTGAGCGCGCAGTGATGCGATGCCGAATCAAAATCTGCGGTTTGACAAGGCCTGAAGACGTAGAGGCTTGTGTTGAGGCGGGCGCTGACGCAATTGGGTTTGTTTTTTATCCTGAGAGCCCCCGCGCTGTCACGCCCCAAAACATGCGTGTGCTTTTAGCGAAGATTCCTGCGTTTGTACAAACCGTAGGACTTTTTGTGAATCCTGAACGTCAATGGGTGGAAGAGGTTTGTCAGGCCGTGCCTTTAGATCTTTTGCAATTTCACGGTGAAGAGGCCCGTGAGTACTGTGAAAGCTTTGGAAAACCTTATATCAAGGCTATTCGGGTTAGACCCGAGCTCGATTTGCTACAATATTGCTTCACCTATGCGTCAGCGCGGGGTGTGTTGCTGGATGCTTACCACCCAAACCTCTGGGGAGGGAGTGGGCAATCCTTCGATTGGTCTTTAATACCAAAGAATTGTTCTCTTCCGGTGATTTTGTCGGGAGGGTTGAATGAATCAAACGTGGGTGAGGCGATTCGCGCCGTGCACCCGTTTGCCGTCGATGTTAGCAGTGGCGTGGAGATCTCGAAGGGGATCAAGGACGCCAATCGCATCCAGGCGTTTATCAGCGGAGTTTTAAAAGCATGAAGATTTATGACCTGCCGGATGCAAGAGGACACTTTGGTCCTTATGGTGGAACCTTTGTTGCAGAGACACTAATTGCAGCATTGGATGAACTGCGTCTTAACTACTTGCGCTTAAAAGACGATCCTAAATTTAAAGAAGAGCTCGCTTACGAGCTGGCGCATTATGTAGGACGTCCTAGCCCGATTTATTTTGCCCGTCGTATGACGGAACTGGCTGGTGGGGCAAAAATTTTCTTGAAGCGCGAAGACTTGAATCATACGGGTGCGCACAAGGTTAACAATACGGTTGGCCAAGCAATGGTGGCGCGTCATATGGGAAAGCCCCGAATCATCGCGGAAACCGGCGCCGGACAGCACGGCGTGGCTTCAGCAACGGTGGCTGCGCGTTATGGAATGGAATGCGTGGTTTACATGGGTTCCGAAGACGTGAAACGTCAGGCGCAAAACGTGTATCGCATGAAATTACTGGGTGCGACCGTTGTACCGGTGGAAAGTGGCTCAAAGACACTCAAAGATGCGCTCAACGAAGCCATGAGAGATTGGGTTACCAACGTACAGAATACTTTTTACATTATCGGAACCGTTGCAGGACCCCATCCTTATCCCATGATGGTGCGAGACTTTAACTCTATCGTTGGTAAAGAATGCCTTACGCAAATGCCTGAGATGTGTGGCCGCCAACCTGATGCCGTGCTGGCTTGTGTTGGGGGCGGGAGCAATGCAATGGGCATCTTCCATCCCTATATCCCTTATGAAGAAGTGCGCTTAATTGGCGTTGAAGCGGGTGGGGAAGGCATTGCTACAGGTAAACATTCGGCCTCTTTATCTGCCGGTACACCCGGTGTGTTGCATGGAAATCGCACTTATCTGCTGCAAGATGAGAACGGTCAAATCATTGAGACCCATTCTGTCTCTGCGGGGCTAGATTATCCTGGAGTGGGCCCCGAGCATGCTTGGTTAAAAGATAGCGGCCGCGCTGAGTATGTCAGCGTGACCGATGATGAGGCATTGCAGTCTTTCCATGATCTTTGCCGTCATGAAGGGATTATCCCTGCCCTGGAATCGAGTCATGCCTTGGCTTATGCGATGAAACTCGCCAAAGAAATGCGTCCTGATCAAATCATTTTGGTGAACCTTTCAGGCCGTGGCGATAAAGATATGGCGACAGTTGCTGAACGCATGGGTATGACTTTATAAAATAGTTTTTGGAGAAATACATTGTCTCGTATTGCTGGTATTTTTGAACAACTGGCTGCCCAAGGTCGTTCTGCACTTATCCCTTTCTTTACTGCAGGTGATCCTGATCCTGAAAGTGCTGTCCCATTCATGCGCGCCATGGTGAAAGGCGGGGCAGATATCATTGAACTCGGTGTTCCTTTTTCCGACCCGATTGCAGATGGTCCTGTGATTCAACGTTCTAGTGAACGCGCACTTAAGCATGGCGTGTCTTTGCGACGGGTAATTGAAATGGCGCGGACCTATCGTAAGGAAGATGAAAAAACGCCACTTGTGTTGATGGGCTACGCCAATCCGATTGAGCAAATGGGCTTTGAGCACTTTGCCGATACCGCGAAAGAAGCAGGTGTGGATGGCGTTCTTGTGGTGGACTATCCCCCCGAAGAATGTGAGCGCTTGGTTGAGGTATTGCGTTCAAGAGATATCGATACGATTTTTTTGTTATCTCCCACGAGCACCAATGAGCGGGTTGCAGCTGTTGGTCAATTGGCTTCAGGTTATGTGTATTACGTTTCTCTGCGGGGTGTCACGGGTGCTGCCAACATCGACACCCAGGATGTTGATCAACAAGTTCAGCGTATTCGTCAGCATGTGCGCGTTCCAGTGGGCGTAGGCTTTGGTATTCGTGACGGCGAAACCGCACATGCCATCTCCAAAATTGCGGATGCAGTGGTCATTGGAAGTCGTATTGTTTTGACCATTGAAGAGTCAGTAAATGGCGAAGTTGCATTACCTCGCCTTGAGGCCTTGTTGCGAGAGTTCAGAGAAGCAATGGATCGCAGCCAAAAAACAGTCAGTTTGGGCTAAGGAAAACAACATGAGTTGGTTCAAAAAACTACTTCCCCCAAGGATCAATCGTGATGCTATTAGTGCAAAGCGATCTACCATGCCTGAGGGTTTGTGGAGCAAATGTGATTCCTGTGAGGCCGTTCTGTACCGTTCTGACCTCGATAATAATTTGCAAGTGTGTCCCAAGTGTTCTCATCATAATCGCATTAGCGCCCGAGATAGGCTGGATGCTTTTCTAGATGAAGATGAGCGTTTTGAATTAGGTTCTGAGGTTATTCCGGTCGATACGCTTAAATTCAAAGATAGTCGGCGTTATACCGAGCGCTTAACGGAAGCCCAGCGGGTCACGGGTGAGACGGATGCATTGGTTGTTATGCAAGGAACAGTGCATGGCTTACCTGTCATTGCAGCGAGTTTTGAGTTTTCTTTCATGGGGGGCTCGATGGGATCGGTAGTGGGTGAACGCTTTGTTCGTGCAGTGGATGCTGCTATGGACCAAAATGTTCCTTTTGTTTGCTTCTTGGCAAGTGGGGGAGCACGTATGCAAGAAGGATTGTTGTCCTTGATGCAGATGGCTAAAACCTGTGCAGCGCTTAAACGACTTGCAGGTGTTCCTCTGCCTTTTATTTCTGTGTTGACTGACCCTACAATGGGCGGCGTGTCGGCCAGTTTTGCGATGATTGGTGATGTGGTCATTGCTGAGCCCGGCGCACTCATTGGTTTTGCTGGACCTCGAGTGATTGAGCAAACTGTGCGTGAAACACTCCCTGAGGGTTTTCAACGTGCTGAATTTCTGCTGGAAAAAGGTGCGATCGATATGATTGTAGATCGCAGAGCAATGCGCGAGAAAGTGGCGAGCTTGCTGGCCTTGCTCACCGGCCAGACTCTCGCAGCGTAAGGTTAAAGGCTCGTACTTTGGTGGGTTCCGCTTCCCCCTTTCCTACCAGCGGTGTGGTTGCTGACTGGTTAAGCTATCTTGAGGGATTGCATGCCAAAGCCATCGACATGGGTTTAGACCGTGTCGTTGAGGTGTTGCATCGTCTACCACCCGCAAAAAAAATTCCTGTTATTACTGTGGGGGGAACCAATGGTAAGGGGTCGACCACTGCTTATCTTGAAGCCATTCTGCACGCTGCTGGCTATAAAACAGCTTGTTATACCTCCCCTCATCTATTGCGCTACAACGAACGGATTCGTATCAATCGAAAGCCGGCTTCAGACGAAGAGATTGTTGAATCTTTCTTAGCCGTCGAGTTGGCTCGTCAGCAGACGTCACTGACTTATTTCGAATTTGGAACGTTAGCCGCCCTTCACCATTTTGCGCGATGTGAAGCGGATGTCCTGATTCTTGAAGTTGGAATGGGTGGAAGACTGGATGCCGTCAATGTGATGGATTCAGATTGCGCTATCGTCACTAGCGTTGCATTGGACCATATGGAGTTTCTTGGACCAGATCGGGAAAGTATTGCCTTAGAAAAAGCGGGGATATTTAGATCAGATTGCGTGGCGATTTTTGGGGAACAAGATGTTCCCGCTAGCCTAAAGGAATATGCGCAGACATTAGGCGCAAAACTTTGGATTGCAGGTGAAGCTTTTCATCACAAATCATCTCCTTCGCAATGGGATTTTGTAGGGCCTGATGGTACTTTGTTTGCCTTACCCTATCCCGCTCTGCGGGGCGCATATCAGCTTGACAATGCCTCATGTGCTTTGGCCGCTTTGATGGCACTCCAAGATGAACTTCCGGTTTCAATGCAACATATTCGTCAAGGCTTTGTCTCGGTGGATCTTCCCGGGCGCCTTCAGGTTTTACCTGGCCGCCCATCGATTATTCTTGATGTTGCGCATAATCCCCATGCTGCAGCGGCTTTGGCGCGCAGTTTGGAACGTATGGCCGGATTTAAAACGACGCGCATTGTTTTAGGGATGTTGCGTGACAAAGATGTGCGAGGAGTGACCCAATTATTCTCAGGACTGGCGGGTGCTTGGTATCTATGTGACTTGCCAGCACCACGAGGCGCTTCAGCTGAGGAAGTAGCCAATCAAATTGATTGGGCAGATCCTAACAGCGCTCCTACACTTCAACTTTTTTCAAATCCTGCACAGGCCTTGCAAGCCGCACAAAATGACGCTGACCCCGATGATCGTATCGTTGTTGTAGGATCTTTTTTGACAGTGGCTTCGGCGCTGGGGAGTTTGGGAAGAACATGACTGATGCGGATCTAGCAGATATCAAAACAAGATCCCGGCATCGTTTGATTGGTGCGTTTGTGTTAGTACTCTTATTCGTTATTGCCGTTCCCATGATTTTAGATCGTCAGGCTCCTCGATCTGAATCGGTTCATGCCTCGGTCCCTGCAGAAGTCGTCTCGCTGGAGCTAAAAAAAAGTGCTTCTGCACTTGGATCTGAACCCCCTATTTCCGCACCGAATGCGTTGGTGGCTGATCCTAGTTCATCCGGCTCCGGATCAACTGCTCCCGCAACGTTGGATAATGCTTTGCCTTCTTCCTCTCCTGATTCCAAATCAGAGCCGGTATCTACCGAGCACGGGACAACCGCAGTGATTCCACCTCTGCCAGATTCTATTCGGCCAGGGGCAAGCGATACCGCCAAGTTGGAGGCTAGAGCCAAAATGGTGGAGCGTTTGCCAGCGGCTAGAGCTGCCGTCTCTTCTGGCGCGCCTGTGCAATCTTCTGCCCCTGTTAAATCTTTGGCTCCTCCCGCAACGACCGAACCTGTTCAACCTGGGACACCTGTGGTGTCTCCTCCGCTTGAAGAAAAAGCAGAGACAGCAAAAGGATGGTTTGTTCAGCTTGGGGTATTTGCTGAGGAAGCACGCGCAATAGCATTGCGTGAGCGATTACATGAACATGGAGTAAGCCTTCAAACTGATACGATTCATGGTCCGCGGGGAACCTTCACGCGCTTAAGAGCAGGCCCTTATCAGCAACGCGAGGATGCCAGCTCTTTACTCGCGCGTATTAAAGCTTTGGGGGAAAATGCGATTTTGGTACATCAATAGGAAAACCTAAGCGATGGAATTACTTTCCAACTTGAGCGCCTATGATTGGATCGTCATCCTAGCAGCTGTTTTTTCAATGCTAGTGGGCTTAATGCGCGGAATGATTACCGAATTGGTGAGCTTTGGGTCTTGGTTTGGCGCGCTTCTTTTGGCTCGGTTAGGGGCAGAGCCGTTGGGAAAATTTTTCGAACATACGATGGAAAATAGTGCGTTGCGTTTGGGCCTGGCGTTTATTTTGATTTTTTTTGTGGCGCTGATTTCGATTCGTTTAATAGGTCGGGCCTTGTCAAAAGTAGCAAGCCGAGTTGGTTTAGGATTTCTTGATCGTTTTCTCGGGGCTGTGTTTGGTTTGGTGCGCGCTATAGCAATATTGATGGTATTGGTTGTGTTTGCTGCATTGACCGGATTAAATGATCAAGCTGATTGGAAGCGTGCATGGTTTACCATACCGTTAGAGCGCTTGACTGCCTTAGCACTGCCCTTGTTACCTAAGGCTGTAGCTGTGCGGGTTCACCTGCATTACGACAGCCATGTATCGACCCCTATTCGATTTGTGAAGGAGGCTTGACCTGCATGTGTGGAATTGTTGGAGTGATGGGGCGTGCACCGGTTAATCAGGTGCTCTACGATGCGCTGCAGCTTTTACAACATCGTGGGCAAGATGCAGCAGGTATCGTGACTGCAGATGGCAATACTTTTCATATGCATAAAGGGTTGGGCCTCGTTCGAGACGTATTTCGCACCCGGGATATGCGTTCTTTGACAGGTCACTCGGGTATTGGGCATTGCCGTTATCCCACTGCGGGCTCTGCAAAATCCCCAGCTGAGGCGCAGCCCTTTTATGTGAACTCTCCCTTTGGGATTGTCTTAGGACACAACGGTAATCTGACTAACTCGCGTCAGCTACGCAAAGAACTTTTCGTAGAAGACCTTCGTCATGTCAACACGAATTCAGACTCTGAAGTCTTGCTAAATGTTTTGGCGCACGAACTGCAGGCGGAAGCCGCTGGCCACAGACTGGATGCCGAAGCGATTTTTCGTGCGGTGGCAGGGGTACATCGCCGCTGCAAGGGGGCTTATGCAGTAGTGGCGATGATTGCTGGTTATGGCATGGTCGCTTTTCGAGATCCATTTGGTATTCGCCCACTCGTGGTAGGCACCGCTGATACGCCAAACGGTAAGGAATGCATGGTGGCTTCTGAGAGCGTGGCTTTGGATGCAGTGGGCTTTCAGTTCTTGCGTGATGTAGCCCCTGGGGAGGCCATTTTTTGTGACTACGAAGGTCATTTCTTAAGCCGTCAATGTGCCTTACGTCCCGCCTTAAATCCTTGCATTTTCGAGTATGTCTATTTGGCGCGTCCAGATTCAGTGCTAGATGGAGTCTCAGTCTATGAGACTCGCTTACGCATGGGAGAAAGTTTGGCCGATCGAATCATGGAAGAGTTTCCTGATCTGGAATTGGATGTCGTCATTCCGATCCCTGATACCAGTCGACCCAGTGCCCTTCAGCTCGCTTTGAAATTGGGTAAGCCCTACCGAGAAGGCTTTATCAAAAATCGCTATATTGGCCGAACCTTTATTATGCCGGGGCAGGCGGAACGTAAGAAATCTGTTCGGCAAAAACTGAATGCGATTGCCATGGAGTTTAGAGGCAAGAATGTCCTGCTAGTGGATGACTCGATAGTGCGTGGAACGACGAGTCGTGAAATTGTGCAAATGGCTAGGGATTGTGGTGCGCTTAAAGTCTACTTCGCTTCAGCGGCCCCTCCAGTGCGCTATCCCAATGTGTACGGCATTGATATGCCTACACGCAGAGAGCTGTTGGCTACCAATAGAACGGATGAAGAAATTGCGCGCGAGATCGGAGCCGATGCCGTTTTCTACCAAGACTTGGGGGCGCTGGAACGTGCCATTCAATGTGATAACCCAAATATTGAAAAATTTGATGCAAGTTGTTTTGATGGTGTCTACATTACGGGCGACATCAGTAAGGAATATCTTGAAGAGATTGAAAACCATCGTGAAGATGGAGAAACCTCACAAACCGGTGAACCTGTTGCCCAACTGGATTTTAATTTATCCAGTGTGCCTGAAATGGCAAGCTAATAACGGAGTTGCATGTGAAATCTAAATTGCCCCCGTTATCAGAGTTATCGTTGGAAACCCTTGCTATTCGTGCGGGTATTGACCGTTCCCAATTTCAAGAACATTCCGAGGCAATGTACCTTACCTCGAGTTTTATTTTTGAATCTGCTGCCCAGGCTGCTGCTCGTTTTTCTAATCAAGAACCCGGGAATATCTATTCCCGTTTTACCAATCCCACCGTATCGGCCTTTGAGGCGCGCTTGGCTGCGATGGAAGGGGCCGAAATGGGTTTAGCTACCGCTTCTGGGATGGCGGCGATTTTGGCCTGCTCTATGGGCTTACTGAAGGCGGGAGATCATGTTGTGGCTTCGCGCAGTATCTTTGGCGCCACCATTGTGCTGTTCAATACTATTTTGGGACGCTTTGGGATTGAAACCACTTGGGTAGAGTTGTCGGATATCGATGCATGGATGGCCGCGGTAAAACCCAGTACGCGGATGTTCTATCTTGAAACGCCCTCTAATCCTACGATGGAATTGGTGGATATTGCTGCGCTTTCGGCGCGGACTCGCCCACTGGGTATTCCTTTGGTGGTGGATAACTGTTTGTGTACTCCGGTTCTGCAAAAGCCTTTGGCTCTTGGTGCGGATATCGTGATTCATTCGGCCACCAAATTTTTAGATGGGCAGGGTAGGGTGCTGGGTGGAGCTGTTCTTGGTTCTGCTGAGATGATCCGCGATAAAATCTTGCCGGTACTGCGCACTGCTGGGCCCACACTCAGTGCATTTAATGCTTGGATATTGTTGAAGGGATTAGAAACCCTGCAAATTCGGGTAGAAGCCCAATCTGCCAGGGCACTGACCATCGCGCAATGGCTAGAGCGCCACCCTGCCGTGGAACGCGTGCTGCACCCTGGGTTGCCTTCGCATCCTCAATATGATCTCGCCTGTCGTCAGCAAACTGCAGGTGGGGCGGTGCTTTCCTTTGTTGTTCGAGGTGGAAGAGAATCTGCTTGGAAAGTGGTCGACAACTGCAAGATCATTTCGATCACCGCCAATCTAGGCGATACGAAATCCACTATTACCCATCCTGCTACGACTACCCATGGTCGTATCTCCCAGGAAGAGCGGGATCGTGCAGGTATCGTTGAAGGCATGGTGCGTGTTGCGGTTGGGCTGGAAGGCCTCGAGGACCTCAAGGCTGATCTAGCTCGAGGCCTGTCTCAAATCTGATTAGGGCCGATTAAAGCGCTGCCTGTAAGGTACTGTCATGCTAGCCGCGGCGCCAGGTGGTGCCGTTAGGGCCGTCTTCCAGGACGATCCCCTGTGCGAGAAGCGAATCGCGAATACGATCTGATTCAGCAAAATCTCGTGCTTTGCGAGCGGCATTGCGGGCATCTACCTGCGCATCAATGGCTTGATCGCTTCCTGCTGAATCCGGATTGCTTGCTAGGGCTTTTCCGCTTCCGCCTTTAAACCAGAGTTCAGGGTCGCGTTCTAGAAAGCCCATGAGTCCCGCTAGCTGGAAGAGCAGGTTTACAGCATGCCCATTGCCATCTCGGTTCGCATCGCGCGCCAGCTCGAACAAAATGGCAACACATTCTGGGGTAGCAAAGTCTTCTTCCATGGCTGCTTTGAAGCGCGCAGCGATGGGGGCGCTCCAATCGATCGCGGAAGATTGAGATGAAGCACGCCATGAACTGTGCTCGCGCACGGCAGTGTAGAGCGTGTTCAGAGCCTGACGGGCATCTTCAAGCTGAAGATCAGTGTAATTAAGCGGGCTACGGTAGTGACCACGTAATAGGAAAAAGCGCACAACTTCCGGATCAAAAACCTTGAGTACATCTGCGATGGTGAAAAAATTACCTAAAGACTTCGACATTTTTTCATCGTTGACGCGCAGAAATCCATTGTGCATCCAGTGATTTACAAAAGTGCAGCCATTCGCTGCTTCGCTTTGAGCGATTTCATTTTCATGGTGGGGAAATTGCAAATCATGACCCCCCCCATGAATATCGAAGTGAGGACCAAGCAGTGCCTCGCTCATCACCGAGCATTCAATATGCCAGCCTGGACGCCCGGCACCCCATGGAGAAGGCCAAGAAGGCTCGCCAGGTTTGGCGGCCTTCCACAAGACAAAATCTAAAGGGTCACGCTTGAAGTGATCGACATCGACGCGTTCGCCGGCTCGAAGATCATCCAGAGATTTGCCAGATAACTTACCGTAACCCTGAAACTGACGAACCGCATAGAACACATCTCCGTTGGCTCCTGGGTAGGCAAACCCTTTTTCGATTAAGGTCTCGATCATCTTCACCATGCCGGGAACGTATTCGGTTGCGCGAGGTTCATGGTTGGGGTTGCGAACCCCTAGAAGGGCTAAGTCGGCATGCATTGCAGCAATCATGCGTTCAGTGAGGGCATCGATGGGCTCGCCATTTTGAGCGGCACGTTGAATGATTTTGTCGTCGACATCAGTGATGTTTCTGACATAAGTGACATCTAAGCCACTCGCCAAAAACCAGCGATAAACCATATCAAACACCACCATCATGCGGGCGTGGCCTAGGTGACAGAGGTCGTAAACGGTAATCCCGCATACGTACATACGCACGTGGCCAGGGTCAATCGGTGAAAATAGCTCGATCTTGCGGGTCAGAGAGTTGTATATTCGCAGCATTCGGTAAGCACGGCGATCGCCCTTTTAGGGTTTAGCCGGATGATTCCTAACAGAAAATTCAGAAAAGACCACGAGTATACATGAGAGTCGCCACCCTTCTTCTTAGGCTTTGCTGTGTTGCAAGCCTTGTCTTTTGGTTCAGCGCAGGTTCTAGCTTGGCCGCCGATGATTTTAGGGCCTCCTATGAGGCGATGAGACAAGGGCGTTCAGATCAAGCGCTCAATAAAGTATCTGAGTTTCTTTCTACGCATCCCAAAGATGCACAAGCGCGATTATTGAAAGGGGTGATCCTTGTTGAATTAGGTAAAACAGCAGAAGCGATTCAGGTCTTTACCACGATGACAGAAGAGCTGCCAGAGCTGCCAGAACCCTATAATAATCTCGCCGTGATCTATGCTTCGCAAGGAGAGTACGAGAAAGCACGAACCTTACTAGAGCTTGCCTTGCATACACACCCCAGCTATGGAACAGCGCACGAGAACCTGGCTGATATCTATGCCAAGATCGCTACCAAGTCTTATGAGAAAGCGCTTCAGAACGAAAAATCAGCTTCTCCCAAGCCTAAATTGATCATGTTGAAGTCTTTGGGGACAATTCGATCCTCCAGTCTGGCCCCTAATTCTCCTGCACTGAATAAAACTGGCATTGCTGCCCCTGAGGCTGCGCCGCCGAGTCCAGCAAGTCCGGCTACAACAGCTACAGCCCCGGTCACTTCCGCTCCGATAGTCAGCCCTGTCCCTGCAACAGCGAGTGCATCTGCTAAAACTGCTGACTCCAGAGAAACCAAGGCGATTTCGGAGAGTGTTAAATCTTGGGCTGCAGCTTGGAGTGCTCAGGATGCGGATCAGTATTTGAGTTTTTATGGTAAGGATTTCAAACCTCCCAAAGGGGAGAGCATGGCTGAATGGGAGAAAAATCGTCGTGAGCGCTTAACTAATGCAAGCTCGATCCATGTTGAAGTGCTGGATATCTCTGTGAATATGGTAAATAGCGATACAGCAACGGTTACATTCAAGCAAAAATATCATTCTGGCGCAGTCAAATCTTCGCACCACAAAGTACTCACACTCAAGCGTGACGCTGGTCGTTGGGTGATTGTTGAGGAACGCGCAAAAACTTGAATCAAAAAGCTTACCCCTACTGCTAATGAGACCATTTTTAGTTAATATTTTAATCACCCGTTCTTTGCGCTTTGGAGTTGCGACGACGCTTGTGATGGCTTGGGTTGTTTGGGCTTTAGGCGGGGCACCCAATGCGCCATTGCTTCCTCAGATACAAGGGCCTGCAGAACCTATGCAGTCTGGTGATGAACATTGGCTGCCATCTATCCCGATGGCTGAGGCGCAGGCGACTCCTGAAGTACGCACATCAAACGAAAGCGCTCGTTCCCATTCCTTAGAGCAAAAAATGGTGTTGGCTTATCAGGCTGCTTATGCAGGGAACGCCACCCAAGCCATGGCACAATTAGACCAAATTCTGAGTATTGAACCCGCATTCAGACCCGCTCTGACTTTGCGTGGGCAGCTCGCGGCGGAATGGGCAAAAACCAACGGTGCTGCTGTTGATGCCTCTCAGGCTTTAATCGAGGAGGCGCGTGTGCGCTTAGAGGCGCAGCGGTTGCGACATCAACGCGCACATGAAGTCCCTGCAAATCTTGTTCTCATTTCCCCCAGTATTCATACGGTTTTAGCTGCAGATATTCAGGAAGCTCGACTCTATGTTTTAAAGCGAAACGGAGACCAGTTTAATCTTGCCACGGATTATTATTTGAGTACCGGAACCGCGGGTGCTCACAAGCATATTGAAGGGGATCAGCGCACACCTGTGGGTATTTATTCACTCAAACCTAGACTGAAAAGTAGCGATTTGCCCGCCCTTGCGGGTCATGGTGCATGGCCATTAAATTTCCCTAATCACTGGGATAAAGCTCAAAAACGTTTGGGGTCGGGTATTTGGTTGCATGGTACCTTGCCCGGACAGTACGACGGCTTACCGCACTCCACTAATGGTTGCTTAGCGCTGTCAAATGAAGACTTAGATGATTTGGCGCCCTCACTTTCAGACCCCGGTACAATTGTCCTGATCGCCGAACATCTTGAATGGGTAAACCCGCAAGTGTTAGCACAACAGCGGAATCAAGTTCTGAAGCGTCTGAGTAATGACCCCATTATTTATCGTGGAAACGAAGAGGCTAGTGTCTATCTCTATCCGGCAGAGCAAGATGTGTTGTTGATTCGTTCCCGTGAAGGAACAGATCAATTGAAAGAGCATTTTTGGTCTGGTGATGGATCTACACGACTCGCATTAGATCACTCATAATATTGGCTTTCATTGATTCTCAATTTCAAGGTCTCATCCATGTACTCGCGACGTCATTGGCTTAAACGAATTAGTCTTGGGCTGATTTCAATCCCCGCTTTATCTTTTATTCAATTGGATGCTCAGGCATCTTCTCGTTGTTCCCCCGCCCCTAAAGGAAAAACTATGGTCCGTCTTAAAACCAGTGCCGGTGATATCGTTCTTGAACTCGATCAGGAAAAAGCACCTAAAACTGTTGCTAATTTTCTTCACTATGTTGAATCAGGTTTTTATGCGGGCACGATTTTTCATCGTGTGATCAACGGTTTCATGGTTCAAGGTGGGGGATTTGACGTGAAAGGGCAGCAAAAGAAGACCGAAGCTCCCATTGAAAATGAGGCAGCGAATGGTCTCAAGAACGACATGTATACGGTTGCAATGGCTCGCACTGGTGATCCCCACTCCGCTACTGCCCAGTTCTTCATCAATGTGTCGAACAATGATTTCCTCAACTTCACAGCACCCAATCCCCGCGGTTTTGGTTACGCAGTTTTTGGAAAAGTAGTGGAAGGGATGGATGTTGTCGATAAGATGAAAGCGATGCCCACCTCCACACGCATGGGCATGGCAGATTGGCCCAAAGAAGACCTGGTTATTCTTTCAGCTGAAGTGTGCTGAGTTCTAAACAAGTCAGCCTACTTGTATCCGATGTTCACCTGTGTGAAGAACGTCCCGCACAGGTGGATCGCTTTATCGGTGTCTTAGAGGGGCCTGCCCGCGAAGCCGATTCTGTATTTATTCTTGGCGATTTATTTGAATACTGGGTAGGCGATGATGCGTGTTCGGAGCCTTTACCTAAGCGTGTCATTGCGTCTTTGAAGGTATTGTCCGACTCGGGTTGTAAAACCTACTTTACCTGTGGCAACCGTGATTTTTTAATAGGCAAAATATTTGCAGATTTTGCTGGATTGACCTGCTTGGATGACCCTTTTTTAATAGATATCCAAGGCACTCCCACTCTTCTCATGCATGGGGATTTACTCTGTACTGATGACACCGCCTACCTGGCCTTTCGACATCAGGTTCGAAACCCGCAATGGCAAAAACAGTTTTTGGCGCAACCCTTAGCGCTCAGACACCAATTAGCTCGTGGCGCGACGGCTGAAAGCGGTAAGGCCAAGCAAACCAAATCTGAAGAGATTATGGATGTGACCGAGACCGCTGTTGCTGCGGTCTTTCAGAAATTCGAAGTGAATCGTCTGATTCACGGTCATACGCATCGACCAGGGCATCACCAACACCTTGTGGATGCACAACTTAGGGATCGTTGGGTACTACCCGATTGGTATGGCCCAGGTGGTTATTTACGGGTCACACCAAACCATATCGAAGAGATTCTTTTTTCGGCGTAAACTTCTGACGCGTCATCCGCTCAAAGTAAAAAAGGAGTTTTATATGACCCCCGAAGAAAAAAGTCTTTTGAATGAGTTTTTAGGGCGCTTAGGAAATGCAGGTCCTGTTCAGGCCGATGCAGAAGCCGCGATGATGATTGCTAAAACGGCAGAACAGCAGCCCTCAGCGCTTTATCTTACGGTACAAAGAGCAGTATGGCTGGAGCAAGCCCTCAAACACGCAGAAGAGAGAATTAAGGCGCTAGAGGCAGAAAAACAGCATGCGGGTGTTCCTGCTGCCGCGGGTAATCCCTGGTTATCAAATACATGGGGGTCTGGCGCCGATAATGGGCGTATTGCAGTGCCTCCTTCAGGTGTGGTTTCAGCACCCGCATCGGGTGCGAATCAGGCTTATATGAACCCACCACCAGCGTATGGCGCTAATCCTGGCTTTATGGGTGGCGGAGGATTCATGAGTGGGGGTGGGTTTATGGGGGGTGGCGGCGGTAGCTTTCTCGCAAACGTTGCTGCCACCGCTGCGGGTGTGGCTGTAGGGGAAATGGTCGTAGATGCTTTTAGCCATCACTCTGATTCTCGTGGCGAGTCCGATGTACCCCCTGAGCACCACCACCACCAACCCGTTGTTGATACCGATTACACCCCAACCGATGATTACGATCGTGGAGACAGCGGTGGGTTTGATGGTGGAACAGATATTTGATGCGGTGAAGTCTTAAAGAGTGAAAAAAGAGGACGTCTATCGCGTCCTCTTTTTTTTATAAACTCAAGCAAAACATTTATTCAGCTGCAAAGAAGGCCTTTACTTTATCCATCCAAGATTTAGCACGGGGGTTTTGACTGCCGTCCTTCATGTTGATGGAGTCAAATTCTCGCAGGAGCTCTTTTTGGCGGTCGGTTAGTTTGACTGGAGTCTCCAGGATGACATGGCACATGAGATCGCCATGCCCTGAACTTCTGAGTGCTTTGATCCCCTTTCCGCGAAGCCGGAAGACCTGGCCTGACTGTGTTTCAGAAGGAATCTTTAGCTTAGCGTGGCCATCTAGTGTGGGTATGTCGATCTCTCCACCCAGTGCAGCAGTGGTGAAGCTAATGGGCATTTCGCAATGCAGATCATTATTTTGACGTTGGAATACGGGGTGATTACGAATTTGAATCACGACGTATAAATCTCCACGCGGGGCACCTGGTGAACCGGCTTCGCCTTCACCATTGAGACGAATACGGTCGCCTTCATCAATTCCAGCGGGAATTTTGACTGAAAGGGTTTTGTTACGACGAATGCGTCCTGACCCAGAGCATGGGCTACAGGGGCTGGTGATCATCTTGCCGGAACCATGACAACGGGCGCAGGTTTGTTGAATTGAGAAAAAGCCTTGTTGCATTCGAACCTGGCCTTGTCCATTACACGTAGTACACGTAATGGGTTGTGTTCCGGGCTTTGCACCAGAGCCTTTGCAAGTTTCACAAGACTCCATGGCGGGGACTTGAATGCGGGTCTCTGTTCCTCGAGCAGCTTCTTCTAAGCCGATTTCAAGGTTGTAACGCAAATCGGCCCCACGATAGGGACCGTTTTGTCGCGAACGTCCACCCCCACCACCAAAGATATCGCCAAAGATATCTCCGAAGGCATCTGCAAAATTAGGACCTGCTCCTCCCGCACCCCCTGCCATTGAGGGATCGACACCGGCATGCCCATATCGATCATAGGCACTGCGTTTTTCTGGTTCGGAAAGAATTTCATAGGCCTCTTTGGCTTCTTTGAACATCGTTTCCGCTTTGGGATTATCCGGATTACGGTCCGGATGATGTTTCATCGCTAGCTTTTTGTAGGCCTTCTTGATTTCTTCATCCGAGGCGTCACGATTGACGCCGAGGACTTCATACAGGTCTTTTTTGCTCATTCCTTAGGCCTTACCGGGGTCCTTCACTTCTTCAAATTCAGCATCGACTACGTTGTCTTTGCCCTCTGCGGCTCCTGCATGGCTTGCACCTGAGGCACCTGCGGTGGAACTTGATCCGGCGTGGCCATCCCCTCCGGCTGCTGCACCCGCTTGCGCAGCATACATTTTTTCGGTGAGCTTATGCGAAGCTTCAGCAAGTGCCGTGGTTTTGGCTTCAATTTCTTCAACACTTTCTGACTTTTCAGCGTCTTTAGCGTTTTTCAATGCCTGTTCGATCTTGGACTTCTCGTCTGCATCCATGCCTTCGCCATGATCTTTTAGCATTTTCTCAACAGAGTGGACCAAACCTTCCAAGCTATTGCGAGCATTCACCAAGGCTAAGGTCTTTTTGTCCTCCTCTGCATGGGTTTCAGCATCGTTCACCATGCGTTGAATTTCTTCCTCAGTCAGGCCAGAGTTTGCCTTAATGGTGATTTTGTTTTCTTTGCCCGTTGCTTTATCTTTAGCGCTGACATGCACATTGCCGTTAGCATCGATATCAAATGTCACCTCGATTTGTGGCGTGCCGCGTGGTGCAGGCGGTATATCTGATAAGTTGAATTGACCCAAGCTCTTATTGCCAGAGGCCACATCTCGCTCGCCTTGCAGCACGTGAATGGTCACTGCAGATTGGTTGTCGTCTGCGGTGGAGAACACTTGCGAAGCGCGGGTAGGAATGGTGGTGTTTTTGGCGATCAACTTCGTCATCACGCCACCCATGGTTTCAATACCCAGGGACAGAGGGCTTACGTCTAGTAACACGACATCTTTGACATCGCCTTGGAGCACACCGCCCTGAATCGCGGCACCGACTGCAACGGCTTCGTCGGGGTTCACATCGCGACGGGGATCACGTAAGAAGAACTCTTTTACTTTCTCCTGCACTTTAGGCATACGCGTTTGACCGCCGACCAAAATCACATCTGCAATATCCGAGATTTTGACTCCAGCATCTTTCATTGCGATCTCGCAAGGTCCGATGGTGCGGGCAATTAAGTCATCTACCAAGCTCTCTAGTTTTGAGCGCGTGAGTTTAACGACCAAGTGCTTAGGCCCTGAAGCATCTGCTGTGATGTAGGGTAGATTGACTTCGGTTTGTGCAGAGGAAGAGAGCTCAATTTTGGCTTTTTCAGCCGCATCTTTGAGACGCTGCAAGGCCAACATATCTTTGCGCAGATCAATGCTATTTTCTTTGCGGAACTCTTCTGCCAAGAAATCGATGATGCGTAGGTCAAAATCCTCACCGCCCAAGAAGGTGTCACCATTGGTGGAGAGCACTTCGAAGGCGTGTTCACCATCGATTTCGGAAATATCGATAATCGAAACGTCAAAGGTGCCGCCCCCCAAGTCGTAGACGGCAACCTTGCGATCACCCTCTTTCTTATCCATACCAAAGGCTAACGCAGCAGCGGTAGGTTCATTGATGATACGTTTGACGTCCAAACCGGCAATACGGCCAGCGTCTTTGGTGGCTTGACGCTGCGAGTCATTGAAATAAGCAGGAACAGTAATGACGGCTTCGGTAACCTCTTCGCCCAGATAATCTTCGGCGGTTTTCTTCATTTTGCGCAAAACTTCAGCGGATACTTGGGGTGGCGCCATTTGTTTGCCACGCGCTTCTACCCATGCGTCACCGTTGGATGCTTTAACGATGCTGTAAGGCACCATGCCTTTGTCTTTTTGCACCATATCTTCATCAAAGCGACGACCAATCAGGCGCTTCACAGCAAACAAGGTGTTGGTAGGGTTGGTAATCGCCTGGCGTTTAGCTGGCGAGCCAACCAAAACCTCGCCATCTTCCATGTATGCCACGATAGAAGGAGTGGTGCGAGTACCTTCTGCGTTTTCAATTACTTTAGGAACTCCGTTTTCCATGACAGAAACGCAGGAGTTAGTGGTCCCTAAGTCTATTCCAATGATCTTGCCCATGATTTTGTTCCTCTAAGCGGGAAATAACAGATGACTCATAACTGGGGGAGCCCTTCTGGATTTCAAGCGGTGATGATTTGAAAAACGATGATTTTTTTACTTTTTTGATCTTTTATTACGCTGGGGGCGTTTCTGGCTTGGCTTTAGCTACAGTTACAAAGGCCGGACGCAGAATACGTTCATGCAGGGCATAGCCTTTTTGCATGACTGAAAGCACGGTATTGGGTAATTCATCACTTTCTAAAGCAGAAATCGCTTGATGACGGTTCGGATCAAATTTCTCGCCAACTGGAGAAATTTCAAGCACATTAAATTTTTCAAATACGCTAGAAAGTTGGCGTAGCGTTAATTCAACGCCATTTCGGTAAGCTTCAAGTTCGCTTTGTTGAACCGTTAAAGCTGCTTCAAGGCTGTCTTTAACGGTGACCAGCTCAGCTGCAAAGCTTTCTAAAGCGAATTTACGGGCTTGCTGCAGGTCTGCAGAGGCGCGTTTACGAACATTATCTGTTTCGGCTTTTGCGCGTAAAAAATGGTCATGGTTTTCTTGGGCCAAGGCTTCAACTTTGGCCAGACGCTCTTCGATACTGAGTTCTTCATAGGGGGTTGACGCCGCACTGGCAGCATCTTCTGAGGCGGGGGTGTGTAAAGGATCTTGATTGGGTTGCTCGTCTTGCATGAAGGGCTCCTTGAATACTGACATCAACTGCCGGTTGGCATGCAGATGGGGGCGTTACGTCACGGTTCAAGTGTGCCCAGAAAAAAACCTTTTAGTATGTGCTGCCGAGCGCTTTAGCTGCCTTTTGCTGAATTTCAGCTTCCTCTTGGTCTTGTTGCGGGTTCCAATTAAATCTGCGCCATCCAACTAAGTGTTCTGCAGCGATCTTGGCCATGGCCGCTATCCAGTGTGGCTCGGTATTGAGGGCAGGAATGTAATGATAGGTTTCACCCCCCTCTTCGATAAAGGCATCGCGAACTTCCATGCCAATCTCTTCGATTGTTTCTAGGCAGTCAGAGGGGAATCCTGGGCAGATCACATCAATTTTACGCGTTCCTGTTTTTGCCAGTTCTCGAACGGTGGGTTCGGTATAAGGTTTGATCCACTCAGCACGGCCAAATAGCGATTGGAAGGTGACGATCCAATCATCGGGTTTTAGTTCTAGGTATTCTGCTAACAGGCGTCCGGTTTTGAGGCACTCGCAGTGATAAGGGTCGCCTTTATCGAGTGTATAGCGAGGGACACCATGAAAACTCATGACGAGTTTCTCGGGTTGTCCATGCGCCGACCAATGCTTGCGAACATTTGAGGCCAGAGCAGCAATATAGGCTGGGTGGTCATGAAAGTTTCGCACTGTGCGCAATCCGGGCACATTACGTAAACGTCGGAAGGTATCGGCAATCGCATCCATTGAAGAGGCCGTGGTACTTGCCGCATATTGCGGGTACATAGGGAAAAATAGCAGGCGATCACAGCCTTTGGCCCTCAGCTCTAGTATGGCCGATTCAATAGAGGGGTTGCCATAGCGCATTCCCCAAGCCACCTCAACGGGCTCTCCGCCGTCTTTTGATAGCATTTCGGCAAGCCCTTTGGCTTGTTGTTCTGTCCAGTATCGCAGAGGAGAGCCCCCTTCCTCCATCCAGACTTTGGCATATTTGGCTGCTGATTTGGCAGGTCGAGTATTGAGAATGATCCCGTTCAGAATCAACCACCAAATTGGTCGAGGAATTTCTACCACACGCGGATCACCCAAAAACTCCTTGAGGTATCGCCTTAGAGCGAGGGCAGTGGGAGCATCAGGGGTGCCCAAGTTGGTCACAATGATCCCTATTCGGCGAGGAGAACCATGTTGATAAGCTGGTTCTGGGATGTACTGAGGCATGAAATCTCCGAAATAAGGACAATGAACCGGCAGTCAGCACCGGTGAAAAAGTAGTTGAGCTATCAGAATGTGGTTTTATGCGGACAAGGCGCTAGAGAGGAGTTTTGCAGTGATATCGACAATAGGAATAATACGTTCGTAGGCCATTCGGGTGGGCCCAACAACGCCGACTGTTCCGACTACCTTTCCATCAACCTCATAAGGGGCAGAAACCATCGTAAATTCATCTACAGGCAACAGGCCGGAGTCTCCACCGATAAAGATACTCACCCCATCAGCGCCTTGACTGGCATCAAGCAGTTGCAATAGAGAGGTTTTTTCTTCAAACATTCCAAATAATTGACGCAATTTCAGCATGTCAGCGGTGGGTTCATGGCGAACAATCAAATTCCCTTCGCCAGATAATACATAGTCATTGCGTGTTTCGTTGAGTGCTTCTCTGCCTAAATTGATTGCTGTTGTCATCAGTGCAGAAATATCGCGGTGCAGTGATTGAAGCTCTCCATGTACCCGATCTCGCACAGAATCAAAGCTCTGGCCGGCATAATGAATGTTCAGGAAGTTGGCGGCTTCAGTGAGCTGCGAGGGGCTGTAAGGGCGATCGGTGACGATAATACGATTTTGTACATCCCCATCTTGTCCCACGATAATGAGCAATAAGCGCTTTTCATTGAGGCGCAAAAATTCAACATGACGGAAGCTAGGCGACTGGCGCGAGGGCATTCTGACCAATCCAGCGAACTGAGTGAGTTCGGATAGTAGCTGTGAGGCTTGGGCCATCAATCGCTGAGGATCATCAGGATGAAGATGGTCTTCAATTTGATTGAGAGCTTCTGACTCGATGGGTTTAATGGTGAGTAGGGTATCCACGAATATCCTGTATCCGCGGGGTGTGGGGATACGTCCTGCAGAAGTATGGGGGCTTGTGACTAGGCCCATTTCTTCAAGATCGGACATCACATTGCGGATGGAAGCAGGGGAGAGCTCCAGGCCAGAATGGCGTGACAAAGTCCGCGAGCCAACAGGTTGCCCCTCGACGATATAACGCTCAACAAGCGCTTTTAGTAGCGAACGTGCACGATCATTTAACATATTAGATATTTTACACAAATACGCTCAAGCGTTATGAATACCCATTGAGCTCCATTCCTACACCGAGTCATATCGGTTTACTGCATTTCTAGCGGGTGTGGTTTAATCACGTTCATGCAACCTACTTTCGACATCATAGGGGTGATTGGTAAGTACGATAGTGCTCATCTCACCCGCTCAATGGAAAAATTAATTGCCTTTCTCATGACAAAGGGAAAGCAAGTCATCGTGGATGATCGTTCCATTGTTGTTGTTCCGTCAGGTCAAGTTGTCATGAAGCCTATTTCAGAGCTCGCTGCCCTAGTTGATCTCGCCATTGTGCTTGGCGGAGATGGCACATTGTTATCTGCGGCGCGCAATCTTGTGCAGCACGATGTACCTGTAGTGGGTATCAATTTAGGTCGATTGGGTTTTCTGACAGATATCCCTGCAGACTCAATGGAAGCGATGTTGGGCCAAATTTTAGAAGGGCAGTTTAAAGAGGAAGAGCGCGCTTTACTGTCGACTGTTGTGCTGCGTCAGGGTTTGCCTGTGCAAGAAACCTTGGCGATGAATGATGTGGTGGTGAGCAAGGGCGCGCGCGGAAGCATGGTCGAAATTGAGGTGTATGTGGATGGCCAATTTGTGTATGGCTTGCGCGCCGATGGTTTGATTGTCTCTACCCCAACTGGATCAACGGCTTATGCCTTATCGAGTGGTGGGCCTATTGTGCATCCTTCCTTAAATGCCTTGATTTTGGCTCCTATTTGTCCACATACGCTCAGTAATCGTCCCATTGTGCTCAGTGACCATTCCCGCGTGGAAATTATTTTGGTGCGAGGGCCCTCTGCAAACGTCAATTTTGACGTTCAAAATACATTCGATCTGGAAGATGAGGACCGTATTGTGATTACGCGTTCTGCTTCGCCTGCTCGACTTCTTCATCCGCATGGTCATAGCCATTTCGCCATGCTTCGCGAAAAGCTCCACTGGGGCGCGCATCTCTAGGAAGCTTTAGCTATGCTGCTCTCGCTGGAGGTACGTGACTTTGTCATTGTGGAGCAGGCTGCCATTGAGTTTCAGTCTGGGATGACGGTTCTGACTGGTGAAACCGGCGCGGGGAAATCTATTCTGATTGATGCCTTGGGTCTTGTGTTGGGAGCACGATCAGAACATGGAATGGTAAGGGCAGGCTGCGAACGCGCTGAGCTCTCGGCTTTGTTTGGTTTGCCTTTGGCGACTTCAGAAACAAACCCTTCCCACGAACTTGAGCAGTGGGTGGGTGATGAGACGGGTGAGCGAGAAGAAAACAATGATGCTGCCTCAATGGGGCCTCGGGCTTGGCTAGAAGCACAGGGCTTTTCTGTTGAGGAAGATTCGGTGCTGTTACGCCGTAGTCTCGATGCTCAAGGGCGATCCCGTGCTTGGATCAATGGGCGCTCTGCAACGGTTCAGCAACTCAGAGCGCTAGGGGCGGGACTGTTAGATATTCACGGACAACATGCTCACCAAACCCTGCTTCGACCTGCTACCCAAAGAAATTTGATCGATGGCTATGGTGCAACCTCAGCGCTTGTCGCTCAGGTTGCAAGTGCCTGGAATGCTTGGCAAAGACATGAGTCAGATTTAAGAGAATGGGCCATTAGAGAGCAAACTATCGCGCTAGAGCGGGAAGCACTTCAGCAAGAGCGTGAGGATCTTGAGCCTGTCAGCCTAACAGCAGAAGCTTGGCAAGATCTGCAATCTGAGCAATCACGCCTTGCCCATGCGAGTAGTTTATTGGAATCGAGTCAGTGGGCAGTAGATCGCTTGTCTGAGGGGGAAGACGATGCCCTTTCTCAATTGCATGCGGTGAGTCAGCGCCTCTTAGACTTGGAAAATATTGATCCTGCCCTGAAGGGAGTCAGAGAACTCATTCAGTCTGCAGCCATCTCCTTAGAGGAAGCGGCTTCTGATTTACGTCGCTATGCGCATGGCGTGGATCTTGATCCTGATCGCTTGGCGATGGTTGAGGATCAAATGCAGCGCATCATGACCTGTTGCCGTCGCTACAGAATGAACCCAGATCAAATGCATGATCGACTACTTATGCTCCGCGCCAAACTTGAGGCACTTGAGATGAGTGGATCTAGAGAAAGCTTGATTCAGTTCAGAGACAGTGCAAGAAATCACTATCAATCGCTCGCTCATGAATTGTCTGCCTTACGTAAAAAAGCAGGGGCGCATCTGGCCTCTGCGGTCACTGAAACTATTCATGATTTAGCGATGGGGGATGGGCAGTTTGTGGTTCAGATGCATTCCATTTCGGAGGGGAGTGCTTTTGGTAATGAGCATATCGAATTTTGTTTGTCTGCCTTTAAGGGGCAAGCTCCCTCTCCTCTCTCAAAAACTGCGTCAGGCGGTGAACTCTCTCGCATTAGTTTGGCCATTCAAACCGCATTGGCCCAAGTGTCTCGTACCCCAACCCTGATTTTTGATGAAGTTGACACCGGTATTGGGGGTAGAGTCGCTGAGATCGTGGGCAAACTGCTGCATCAAGTGGGTCAGCGTTGTCAGGTGATGTGCGTCACACATTTGCCGCAAGTCGCTGCTTGGGCAAATCACCATCTTACCGTTTCTAAAGAGTCTACGGATTCGGCGCCGATTAGCCGGATTACGGTTCTGGATGAAGATGGGCGTGTAGATGAAGTGGCACGCATGCTAGGTGGGGTAGAGATCACTACGACTACACTTCAACATGCACGTGAGTTAATCGATAACTGTAGCTCAAACCTCTAAACAGCAAAGCGCTCTATCACGGATATATCGGGTTCTAGTCCCAAGCCGGGGCCTTGAGGAACGGCAACCGAACCATTGAAGGGTCTTACTGCTGCACCGTATAAAGTATCCTCTGGCTCAATCAGCAAGTGCTCCACGAGCATGTCTTCTCCAGCAGCTGCATTCACATGCAAAGTCGCGAGTAAAGCGGGACCAAGGTAAGGGGAATGCGGATGTACGGTGACGTTATAAGCGCTGGCTAATGAAATGACCTTTCGCATTTCAGTGACGCCGCCCACTTTGCCAACCGAAGGCTGGGCAAAGTCGATGGCTTCAGCCGCAATGAGATGTTTAAAGTCTATTGCTGAGCCCGCGTTTTCTCCTGCAGCAATTGGAATCCCACCGTTGGTCCGCACATCCGCAATGCCGTCGTAGTTTTCAGGTGGCCATACGGGTTCTTCTAACCAGAATAGTTCGAGCTCGGCTAAGTGGCGGCAAAACTCAATCGCATCTCCAGGACTCATGGGGCAATCTAGGTCTAGCATGAGCGGTATTTCATATCCGGCTGCCTCGCGAGCCGCATTGATGGGATCAAGATCAATCTCGTGAAGTTTGATCGATCTGAATCCACGCTTGAGGGCTAACTCAACGCTTTTTGTGACTTGTGCTGGATCAGCGGTTCGCAAAATGCTTGCATAAGCAGGCAGGTGAGTGCGCGTGGAACCCCCTAACATTCTAAAGAGTGGCATTCCAGCCATTTTCCCGTTGATATCCCATAGAGCAATATCAACTGCCGAGAGTGCACAAGCCACAGGGCCTGTGCGACCGTATAGATGTAAACGCCGCTGTAAATCATTCATCAACGGCACAATCTGGCTGGGGTCACGTCCAAGCAGATTAGGAATCACTAGAGTTTCTAGAGCACTTTTTGTCACAGCACCCGCATGGAAAACGAAGGCTTCACCCCATCCCACCAATCCTCCATCTGTTTCCACGCGGAGTAATAAAGTGTCGAAGGTTTTCCAGGGACGGCCATATAACGCTGGTTGAGGCGATTTATTCTCAACAGGAATTTGCAGCAGTATCGCTTCAGCGTGTGTGATGAGCATAAGTCAGGCGCTTAACGGAGCACAGAAACAGGTGTGGGATTGAGGCGAGTGACTTGCACTGTCTCACGATTCAGTATCTGGTCAATAAAGGGTTTGATCTCGTTTAACCATTTTGGATCTTCATACACGGCTGCATAAAGACGTACGCGTGCAGCTTCATCATCAAAACGTCTTAACCAAATGTACACATCGGGTTCGGTTTCTGAGGTAAAGCTTCCTGCTACTACAATCCCTTTTGATACTTGAAATGGAATGATCGTGCTTTCCATAAAAGCAACCCATTCGGCGCGGCGACCCGCGCGGATTTCATAACGGCGAAGTTCGTACAACATCTGATGTGTCCTGTTCTTAAAGAATGATTTTGACAAGAGACGTCAATCTAACATTATAAATCTCGTCAGGTATCCTTGTCTGAATTGGGCTTAAAAGAGACAATGTGCCACATGACGACACTTACTCTTTGCTTGGCTCGCCATGGCGAAACCGATTGGAATGCCGAAAATCGTATTCAGGGTCAGCTGGATATTCCCCTTAATAGCCGAGGGCAAGAACAGGCCAAGGCCTTAAGTTCGGTGCTTGCAACAATGCATTTTGATGCAATTTATAGTAGTGATTTATCTCGAGCATCGGTGACTGCCGCCGCCATCGCTAATGAACTGGGTCTTGAATTGAAAATCAATCCGGCTTTGCGAGAACGCCATTACGGGAGTTTTCAAGGTTTAACCTATGCCGAGGTTGGTCAAAAAACGCCAGAAGGGCTCAAGCGATTTTTGGCGCGTGAACTAGATTACGAAATGGAAGGTGGGGAAAGCCTCAATACCTTATGGACGCGATGTGTTTCTCAGTTGCAGGCCATGGCTGATGCCCACCCCAATCAGACCATACTAGTTGTTTCACATGGCGCTGTTCTGGACACGGTATATCGTTATCTAGTGGGGGATGCACTCGATGCCCCGCGCAGTGTGACTACCCCCAATTGTGCTTTAAATTGGATGACCTATAGCGACGGAAAATGGAAGCTAGATGTGTGGGGAGAAGTCTCACACGTTGCTGATGCACTCGATGCGCTTCCTGAATAGCAGGATGACGTACTTATTTTTTAAAGAAGCTGACTGCGCAAGCTCTTACGATTTAGAGAAACAGCTTCGGCTAAGTCCTGACTGAGCGGAAGGGGCTCTTGGTTCATTTGCGCGACCAGCAATTCTGCAGCGAGGGCGTGCCATGCTAGTCCACGCGAAGCGAACGCGCGACAGTGCCATAGCCCCGGGTTTTCGGGGTCTGCTCCGATGAGAGGAAGACGGTCTGAAGCAACGCTTCGATAGGCCGCTCTCCCGCCATGAATCTCTTGGGGGCTTGCTTTGATACTTAACAGCGCTTGTAGCTTTTCAGTATTTTCCTGCACGCCTTTTTTGCTTATTTCTAAGCTATTACTTGCATCGTAAGTAGCGCCCACGCTCCAACTCTCGTCTGGGGAAGGGCATAGATACCCTTCCCCACAAATGACTAAATCTAGTTCCCGCCGGGGCTGCAGCATGAATTGCGTGACTTCACCTCGGAGTCGTTGAATGGGGCGCAGAGACGAAGGTAAAAAATCATTAGAGGGCAGTGCTTCAATGTGCGGTCCTGCTCCTGAGGCGATCACGATATGCGGTGCCCGTGCAATTTCCTTGCCTTCATGATCCAGTGCTTGCCATCCTTTGTCTTTCTGATCGGCTCGCTTGAGAGAATAGATAGTCTGATTCCAATGAGTCAGTAGGTTGATGGAAAGGCTTGAAAAAGTGAGCTCGCAGAGACGCTTGGGCTCAGCCCAGCCTGCAAATGGAAAAAGTAAGCCCCCGTGCTGAAGGGAATACCCGCAGCGTTTTTCAGCATCTTGGCGAGAAAATAGTTGAATCCATTCGTTTGGCATAGGGTTCGCATGGAACATGACTACCCATTGCTGAAATTGATCTTGATCACGCGCAATTTGCAGAACACCCGTGGGATGCCAAGCGGGAGAGGGTGAAGTCTTAAAACGCTCCCAGCGCTGAATGGAATAGAGCAAGGCAGCACGGGTGAATTGGCTGCTTGGATTGTCATCACGAGAGACGAGAGGGCGCACAACACCCGAAGGATTTCCTGATGCGGCATGACCGGGTCCGCTGTGTGAGTCGATTAATGTGACCTGCCAACCACGCTGAAGCAGGCGTTCTGAAAGTGCTATGCCTGCCAATCCAGCACCCAGAACGATGGCTTGACGTTCGTTTTCGGATAAAGCCGGAGTACTGGCTTGTAAGACACATCGAGCCCGGGTAGTCTCAGGCTGAGCACCTTTACTCGGCCAATGTTCAACTTCAAATCCCGCGTGTGCTAAACGTTGTCGGACTTCGCCGGCCGCAGACCACGTGGCGAGTCGAGTTCCTTGTTTGCTTCGTTCAAAGAGCAATTTGAAAATGGCTGGGGACCATAAAGCAGGATTGCGTTCAGGGGTAAAGCCATCGAGATAAATGGCATCCACTTTTCCGGAAAGCATATGCAAAGCATGCTCATCCGAGCCATAAGCCAGTGTTAAGCACACTTTCCCTTGCTCAAATTCCACCCGATGGCATCCCTCGATAGGGAGCGGTAAGTTCAGACGCAATGCACGTCCTAGGGCCGCGAGGTGCGGTTCACTGGCATGTGCTTGCGCATAGTGTGAAAGTAGAATGGGATGACTTTCAATGCTTAAAAAGTGAAGCTGATCAGGTCGGTTAGGATCTTTTTTCCACGCATCCCACGTGGTAAGAAAATTGAAGCCCAATCCAAAACCTAATTCCAAAATACTGAAATTCTTTTTTTTCTGCCATAAGCCGGGAAGATTGCAGCCTTCTAGGAAGACCGAACGTGCTTGTTCGAATGCCCCAAGGTGTCTGAAATAGCGATCGCCATAGCGGGCAGAACGAGGACCCTCGGGGGTAAATTCAATATCTGCGGAGTTCAGCATACAGGAGGGTTCAGAGTTTTCATCTCAATGACTTACTCCACATCATAGCCTGACGATCTAATTTTTTGCGCTTCTCGTGGCAGTTAAAAAACGCAGAGGGATGCAGACTCAAGGTGCATCACTTTTGTCTTTAAAGACAGCTTTCCTTTTTGGAAAGAAATTACAGCGAGTGCTTTTTGCACTTAATTCGTGTGAAGCGCCAAGGATTTTTTCTGAGGTGTAACACATTCTCGCCAGATGGCCCGGTTTCGCCATTTGGCGGGAGAGGTGTCTCTGGCGTTTTTATTGGAGAAATCTCTTATGTATTTGTTGCCCTTTGAAATTGTTTTTTATCTGCTTAAATTGATTGTGAGAGGGATCTGGTGTTTAGCAAGGAAGGTATTTCATTCATCACCCACTTGGCGTTCGATGGCCGTCATGGCTTTTCCTCAACAGCGTTCGGCGGCAGTGACTGTGCCCTTAAATGCTCAAGAGAATAAAGTAATGGCTGACACCGTGGCTCAAGAATCTGCTTCTGAAAAAGAGGAGATGGAACGACGCGCAGCGTCTAACAATCCTTATGATGAAGCCTTTGGGAGTCGTGATTACACCCTTGCGAGTTTTCACACGAGAGAAGGGGATGGTTTCAAAATCGTCTTTCATTTTCAAGTGAAAAAGCACCGCGTGCGAAGAGTGGTCTGGTTGGATTTCAGTCGTCTTGTTACCCGAATGGGGCGGGATGCTGCATGGGCTATGCGCGCACGTTTAGGGCAGGCGCAAATGCGTTTTTCAGTCAGTGGGCCCGCTCATCCTTGGGGTCGGCTGGAGTTGCCAGATGCGTGGTTAGAAATCGGATCGTCTCGGGAGGGAAAAGCAAGAAGTTTTATGCTGGATACTCTTGATGCAGTCAATCAACTGATTGAGGCAGGTGGGATGGATCTTGTTTCTGGTCATCATGAAAGCTTGCCAGTGGGTGATCCTAAGCCTGTTCAGAGTGCGGATTCCTCCTCCTCAAAAGTAGGAAAGCGCAGTCGTAAACAGACTTCTCTATCTGATGCAGACAAGACTCAGGCAAACGTGACTTTGACTGGCAATGAGGAAGTGGGTTTGTCCTCAAAGCCTAAAGCTGCTTTACCTGATGTGGGTCCGGCTGATGACCATCAAGGGCTGCCACCAGGTGTCACCCCTGAATACGTATGTACGGGGATTTTGGCCGCAACAGGATTTACGGAACGCTCCGATTCTGCGGGGCGTCATTACCGTATTTTTTATGCGGATGTGGATACGGGTTCGGGTAAGTTGAATCGCCAAACCGGTACTGACCTTGAGCGGGCACTGTATTCAGTGAAAGCAGAGGTTGGAATGCGAGTACGTCTTCAGCATTTGGGCCATGTTCCGGTGAATGGAGGTCGCTATCGCCGAAAAGTTTGGCAGGCAGCCGTTTTGGCTGGATAAAAGCAGTTCATTTTTTGAAGGCTACGGTGGATCACCGTAGCCTTTTTTTTAACCTAAATCATGTGAATCGAGATCACGTGGACGACGACCAATAGAGATCTCTAAAGTCATCTCACGCTGATTACGTAAAATTTTTAAACGTATGGACTGACCCGGACGCGTGTTGGCAAATTGCGCTAGGGCATTTGCTGCATTCTGGATGGGGGTACCATTCAGGCTGAGCAGAATATCGCCTGGGCGAACACCCGCCTTATCCCCTGGCCCGCTCCGCACCAATCCTGCTACAAAAGCGCCTGATTTGATGCCGAGCGCAGCGGCTGCATCAGCCGGCACGTCTTGCGGTTCAATGCCGATCCAACCGCGCGCTACTCCGCCATGCTGAACAATTTGTTCCATGACTTGGCGCACAATACTCTCTGGAATGGCAAAACCAATCCCTAAAGATCCCCCATTCTTAGAGTAAATTGCGCTATTGATTCCTATCAGATAACCATTAGCATCGACTAAGGCTCCTCCTGAGTTTCCGGGGTTAATTGCGGCATCGGTTTGAATGAAGCTTTCTAAAACATTGATCCCTAGGTTGCTTCGTCCAAGTGCGCTGACAATTCCCATGGTGACGGTTTGCCCTACACCAAAAGGGTTGCCAATCGCCAATACAAAATCACCAATTTGAAGGGTGTCCGCTTTTCCCCAAGTAATAGGCGTTAGATTTTTGGCCTCAATTTTAAGCACAGCTAAATCTGTTTCTGGGTCGGTACCCACTACCTTGGCCGGCACGCGGCGACCGTCATTGAGTGCTACTTCAATTTGATCTGCCGAATCGACGACATGATTATTGGTGAGGATCAGGCCTTCTGGTGTGGCAATGACGCCCGAACCTAAGCTGTTTTGAGTCTGTGTTTCAGGTAGCCCAGGCACCTTGAAAAAACGTCTGAAGACCGGATCGTCGAAGAGAGGATTGCGCTGCAAACGAAGTTCTTTGGTGGTGTAGATATTGACTACCGAGGGTTGGGCTTTTTTAGCAGCAGGCGCAAGTGTCCACGCACTTCGACTATTAGGAGGCGCCTCTTGCAGGTTCAGCGGTGCTGCTTCAAGCCTTGGATGTTCTAGCCACACGGCAAAGACCAAAAGCGCACTCGCGCTGCAAATAAGCGCAAACAAGCCGCGCGGTATGAGTCGACGAAAGGAATGCAACACAGAACGCATCAAAATCTCCTAGCGATAATTAGGCTCGTGCCCCTAAATGGTTCCATTTTTAAGTAGGT
>Ga0114962_10000197_pt1 | contig 51879 bp, 48 predicted proteins | sample C_130820_MF_Meta_FD_87017 | JGI IMG/M metagenome (GOLD analysis project Ga0114962, IMG submission 87017) | Freshwater microbial communities from Lake Croche, Canada to study carbon cycling - C_130820_MF_MetaG | ecosystem: Environmental > Aquatic > Freshwater > Lake | place: Lake Croche, Canada... | reverse complement strand
TCCTCATCAATCACGACTTCAAATTCAGGATGCTCCATGCAGAGACGCTTGCCGCGAAGTCGGACCTTGCCATAAACAATAACCCGGATGCCGGTCGTGACGGTTTTCTGCACATGGAAGAGGTTGAACCAACGGAGAATGATGCGAGCGGTGAGAGGAGATCCGGGCGTCTCCTCAATCTCGGCCTCAAAGCTTCGCATTCCTCCGAACCGACGAAAGACCGTCTTTCCCACGATGCCGCTGAGGCAGTAGGAACGATCACCCTCCGCGTCCGGAAAATAATCGAAGCGCTTCCTATCCTCATGGCGACGGGGATAGTGTTCGAGTAGGTCGCGCAGGCTGGTGATCCCGAGTTTGCCCAGTGCTGTGAGGTGTGGGCGCTTGATCCAACCAAGATCCTCCAGATGGGCTTTCGGATCATGGGGAGCAAGTGAAACCTGCTTCTTCTCCTTTTTATTTTTTTTTGGACTTTTTGCCTTGGCCACCTTGGCGGGCTTTGCTTCAAAAGTCATAATCAGCCTGCGCTGCCCGAGGCACTCCTGATGGCCACGATCTGTACCTGGGCCTCATCGCGTCCCTGCCAGGTATTACGGTGGACGGTGTAGGCGACATCCCAAGGGGGGCGCGGCAGTTCTTTCAACGAGGCGTTGAACCAGATGGCATCACGTTTTTTTCCGGAGCTTTTGAGTTCCAGTCGGAGGTGCTTCTCCTTGAGAACGCGTGGGGTCGAGGAGGGAGTGACTCCCCGTGAAAAGAGCAGGGGTTGAGCGTTTGAGGTGCCGAAGGGGGCGAGCCTGTCTTGGGTTTCCAACCATTCCTCATCGGCAAGCCCCAGATCGAGTTCTGCATCCAGGTGGATTCTCGGTACAAGATCCTCTTCGCTGATGATTTCCCGAGTCGCGGTCTCGAAGCGATTTCTCAATTCCTCCAGCCGCGATTCCTGAAGGCTCAGTCCTGCTGCCATGTCATGGCCGCCATAGGTGTCGAGCAGATCGGAGCATCTGCCAAGAGCATCGACGAGGGGTAGTCCTTCGATACTGCGCCCGCTTCCCTTGCCGGCACCAGTATCGTCGAACCCGATGATCAGGGTTGGACGATGCCAGCGGCGGGAAATGCGCGAGGCGACAATGCCGACCACACCCTGATGCCAGTCCTTCTTTCCTGCCACGATGGTTGCATGGCGTTCGGGATCAAAGTGTGCATCGACCCACTCCTCGGCCTGTTGGGTGACATCGCGCTCGACAGCCTGCCTCTCCCTATTCTGCTGCTCCAGTCCTGCTGCGATCCGCGTCGCATCGTTCGCATCGTCTGTGAGCAAAAGGTTGAGGGCCTCGGTTGCGCTTCCGAGTCGCCCTGCTGCATTGATCCGGGGGCCGAGTTTGAATCCGATATCCGAGGGATCATGGGGAGGAATGGCACCCGACACATGGAGCAAGGCATGGAGGCCGGCCCAGCGGGAACGGGCAAGCTGGCGTAGCCCTGCCTTCACAAAGATTCGGTTTTCACCCGATAAGGGGACGATGTCGGCAACCGTGCCGACGGCCACAAGATCAAGGAAGTCACGTAGATCGAGTCCCTCGACGGGAGAGACCTTCTGCATGGCATGACAGAGTTTGAAGACGATCCCTGCACTGCAGAGGTAGTGAAAGTCCTCACCTAATTTGGGATTTACCAGAGCGGCGGAGAGAGATTTCACGGTTTCCTGATCGGGCTCATGGTGGTCGAGTACAACAAGTTCACAACCCGCCTTCCGGAGTTGTTGGGCCTCGACGCGGGAGTTAGTTCCACAGTCCACGGCCACGACGAGGCTGGGAATTGTTTCCCGGAGGCAATGAGCGACACCTGCCGTGCTGAGTCCATACCCCTCGGAGGCACGGTCGGGAATAAAGCATTCCACCATGCCTCCCGCGGCACGAAGGTAGCGGCAGAGGATCGTCAGCGAGGAGACGCCGTCGACATCATAGTCTCCGTAGAGGGTGATCCGTTCCTTGGATTGGATTGCTTCGATCAGGCGGGCTACAGCTTCCAGAATTCCCGGAATCTCCTCGGGTGGACGCAGGCTCGCGAGACGTGGATCCAGAAAGAGAGTTGCCTCATCAGGAGTCGAGAATCCCCTGGCACCCAGGAGGGTTGCCACGACATCAGGAATCCCGAGTTCCACCGCCAGGCGACGTGTTGCGACCACATTGGGTAGGGTTGGCAAGATCCATCGGCGTTGCATGGGGTGAAACTATGCCCAGAGTCGACGGCTGGCAATTTTATCAGAACTCCTTGTTCTGCTTTTCCAGAGACTATAAAGATCAGATAACGCATTTTCTATGGCCATCGAAATCAATAAATCAGATGCACCCTTGGTGATTGTCGTGGGTGGTGGATTCGGGGGAACGTCAGTGGTTCATCATCTCCGTTCAGTCCCTGCCCGGATTGCGTTGGTCGATCGGACGAATCATCATGTTTTCCAGCCCCTGCTTTATCAGGTAGCTACCTCCTCGCTGACCCCATCGGATATCGCCACTCCTCTCCGTGAGAAGTTCTGCAATCAGAAAAACACGATGGTGTTTCTGGGCGAGGTGACCGTGATTGATCCGGTCAAGAAAATGATCTCCGTGAATGGTGAACCGATTCCTGAGCCCTACGACTATCTGGTTCTGGCCACGGGCGTCAGGCATTCCTACTTTGGTCACGACGAATTCGCCCCCTATGCGCCGGGTCTCAAGACCCTGGACGATGCCGAGATCATGAAGAATAAGATCCTCATGGCCTTTGAAACCTGCGAGTGCCAGCTTGAGCCAACGGCTCATCCGGAATTGCTTACTTTTGTTCTGGTCGGGGGAGGCCCCACCGGGGTGGAACTTGCAGGGGCGATCTCCGAACTGGCTCGTCAATCCCTTGCCACTCAATTCAGGCGTTTCGACCCATCTTCACTCAAGGTCATTATTCTGGATGGTGGTGATCGCTTGCTCTCATCATTTCCTCCCGAACTCTCTAAAAAGGCCAAGAAGCATCTTGAAAAAATGGGAGTGGATGTTCGGCTTCGCACCCGGGTCACCAAGGTTGATGACGAGGGGGTCTGGATCGGTGAGGAACTGATCCGATCAAAGAATGTTTTCTGGACAGCTGGTGTTCGCCCCAACCCGATTGCCGAGCAACTCGGAGCTCCTACGGACAAGGGAGGTCGGATCCAGGTGCATCCCGACTGCTCCGTTCCCGGTTTTCCCGAGCTGTATGTGATCGGCGATGCCGCCAGTTACCCCGATGGTAAGGGTGGTTTCCTGCCTGGAGTGGCCCAAGTAGCCATGCAACAGGTGGCTTATGTTGGCAGGCTGATTAAGAGCAAGATCACGGGGAAAAATCCTCCGAAGCCGTTCGCTTACTTCAATAAAGGCAATCTTGCCGTGATTGGCAGATTCTATTCTGTAGTCGATTCGATGGGGGTTCGTTCGGCTGGATTTTTTGCCTTTCTCATCTGGGCGCTAATCCATATCCAGTTCCTTCCTTCATCCGAAAATCGTCTCGGCACATTCCTTAAGTGGTTGTGGTTGCTTGTCACCGGAAGGCGTGCTGGTCAGACTATCATTGATGCCTCCAGTAATAAGGTGAGGCGATAGGCTTTTCTTCAATCTTGCCTTGATGGTGAGTGAACGCTGTTCCGAGGCGCATAAGACTTGCAACGGAATATAGTGCTTCCCTAGTTCTCATAACTTTTCCGCTTCATCCAAGTGTATAGATGAAGGATGAGCGAAATGGCCACGATAGTCTCTGCGAAGAAGAAGCCGACAAAGTCGCTGAGAACGCCCATCGGGGGGACAAAGGGCTCGATGCTCCTGATGGCAGGGAACGCGAAGAGAAGAGCTGCGCCGAAGGCCATTTCCTGAATATCCGGGGAAGCATTACTTTTAAGGAACTTATGGACCATGTTCCAGAATCCAATGGCAACAGCAAGCATCAGTAGGGAGACAAACATGGTGAAAATCTGGATCGTTCTTGTTCTTTTAAGGTCGAGCTGCAGGTCGACATAGGTGGGGGAGTTATCAGGGCCAGGGGTCAGGGTGATCTTGTACCCCTCGAAGGAGCAAAGGCTGGTGTCGACTTTCATCGGAAGGCGTTCCTCCACGAATCCCCCTCCATTTGTCTTCCGGTTCCGGTCGACAAAGATCCTTAGGTGGGCCCTGTGATCGTCGAAGGGGTAAAGGAACTGTGCCCCCGCGTCGTGCACCTGATACTGTGTATGAAGGACATTATTGAATGCGGAGTAGGAGTTGCTGGAGTCGATCTTCAGCACGGATTCATTGACCGTCAGTTCATCGACCAGAAAATAGTCGTGTTTGGGTGAGAATTGGGGCGTGATTTCCGACTCCGGAAGCTTCAGTTGAAGACGCGCACTGATATCCCCGTGGGATGCATCAAATGACATGAGGTTGATGACCAGGAGTGGATCGGCCTCCTTCGTGAAGGCACTCTCGGCATCGCTCGAGACGATGCTCGAGACCAAAACGGCAAGGAGGATGGAGAGGTTGCGGAAGGTCCTCCCGACGTGCTGCCGATCACCTAGCTTTCCTTTTCCTTGGGAGGTTAAGAAGAGGACGGCACGAACCCGTTTCTTCGAAAAATGTTTGAGAGGGGGATGCATAAATGATGATTACTTAGTCATTAGGCGGAGTGATGAAAAGCGAGAACTGACAATGAGAGTTCCTAGGGTTGCTTCACCCTTGTCTTGGCACGCCGAAAAAATAGAATTTCCCTATGCGCATAGGACTTGCAACTGATCATGGTGGTTTTGAACTCAAAGAAGAGCTGGTTACCCAGCTTGAAGCGGCCGGTCATGAGGTCATTGACTTCGGGGCCCATGAGTTGAAACCGGGCGATGATTACCCGGATTACGTAACGCCTCTCGCTCATGCCGTGGTGGCCGGTGAAGTGGAGCGTGGCATTGCGATCTGTGGCAGCGGCGTCGGAGCCTCGGTCTGTGCCAATAAGATCGAGGGAGTTCATGCATGCCTGATTCATGATCATTTCTCAGCGAAGCAAGGAGTCGAGGACGACCATATGAATATCCTCTGCATGGGTGGCCGCACGGTCGGTCCTTGCGTGGCCTGGGATCTTGTGGAGACGTTTCTTAATGCCGAGTACAGTCAGGAACCCCGCCATCTGCGCCGTCTTGGCAAGGTGGCCCTTTTAGATTCACGAAAGGTTTGAACGAGACTGTCGCTAATCAGACCGTAGTCTCTGAGGGCAACTGGGTTGCCTGTCCCTATTGCGAGGCGCCCTGCCTCGATAGGGAACTTCTCCCGGGACAGGAGCTCATCTGCAGTCGATGTGATACAACGGTGATGATTTACATCCCCAGGCGGTCAATGCAGCCTCCCTTTGCGCTCTCGCTTACCGGTCTTTTCCTTTTACTGCTTGCCAATACGACACCCATTCTAACGTTCGAAGTCGTGGGAAGATCGCAGGCCGACTATATGATCACTGGTGTCATCGAGTTATGCCGCCAGGGATATTTCCTCATCGGTCTTCTGGTCTGTTTCTGCGGGATTATTGCTCCCGCTCTTTTTCTTTTTTGTGCTTTCTATCTTGGGTTTGCGTTTGTCCTAAAAATGCGTCCCCCGGGCTTGAGGTTGGTCACCACCATCGCCCTTGCCGTGAGACCCTGGAATCTGATCCCGGTTTACTCAATCGCCACGGTGGTTGCGGTGGTCAAACTAGAGATGCTTGGAAATGTGGCTTGGCAGCCGGGAGCACGATATATTCTCGGAGTGGCGATCATGTCGATTCTTTGCGAGCAAATCTCAAATAGGCAAATGGCCATCGAACAATTGAAGAAAATAGGAGTCATGAAGAAAGAATGAACCTGTCAGACCGATCGCGCGTTCATCTCTCCCGCTCTCTGGTTGTCACCGGGTTGATTCTTTATATTCCTTCGAATGTCATGCCCGTAATGACAATGTCGATCGTCGGACACGTTGATCCCTTGACTGTCCTTGGGGGGGTTGAGGAGCTCTACGACTCCGGTCTGCCACTCATTGCCGGAGTGGTTTTTCTGGCTAGTTTTATCCTGCCTCTTGCAAAACTGGCGGCTTTGGCGTGGGTACTTTTCCTACATGGTTCACCTTCCTTGCGCCGTGAACGAAGCAAGGTCTTCAAGATCGTCCACATGATCGGAAGCTGGTCGATGATCGATATTTTCCTTCTTGCTGTCCTCGCCGCGGTCGGACAATTGGGGGCACTGGCCTCCGTGCGGGCGGAGCCGGGGTGCGTTGTTTTTGCCGTGGTGCTTCTTTGTAGTCTTGTGGCTGCTGAAATTTACAAACCCCGCCTGATCTGGGAAGATACTTGTGAAACCGCTGAATAAATCGCATGAACACTCCTTCTCATCTACAGAAAGACCACGGGATTATCATGCCGAAGAAACGCTTTCAGATCTCCTGGGTCTGGCTGTTTCCAGTCATGGCTGCTTCCGCCGCGGGATATATGTTCGCCCATGAGTGGTTCAGCCAGGGGCCTGAAATCACGATTGATTTTTCAAATGCCCCTGGAATAAGAGCCGGAAAGACAGCATTGATCTACCGAGGGGTTGTCGCCGGTGAGGTCAACGCGGTGGATCTCGATTCAAAACTTGAAAAAGTTGAGGTTCACGTACGGTTGAAAAAATCTGCTGAGGGAATTGCCTGCGAAGGGTCTACTTTCTGGATCGATCAGCCGGTGATCAGCTTGAGCGGTGCTTCCGGAATCGACTCGCTCATCAACGGAAACTCCATCCAAGCATCGATGGGTAAAGGCTCATTTTGCGCCCGTTTCACTGGGTCCGAAAATGCCCCGGTCGTCTCGCTGAACAAGATCCATGACCTGATCAGGTTACGAGGGGCCATCGCTCCTTATTTGGATGCAGGGTCACAGGTCTACTTCCGTGGAGTTGTTGTGGGTGTCGTCAGGACAAAAGGCTTGGACGAACACAAGCAGCCTTATCTTGATGTTCTTATCGACGAACAGTATGAAGATCTTCTCCGCACCAACGCGAGATTCTGGGTCATGAAACCCACCGATGTGAAACTCGGATCAGGCATCTTGCAAATCGACTTCACCGGGCTCAAGACACTGCTCTTCGGTGGTATTTCTTTCGACTTTTTCGGTGCTCAAGGTGATCTGATTAGCGGATCTCCGGAGTTTCAGTTGTTTGCCAGCGCTTCCTCGGCCAAAGCAAATTCCACACTGATCACGCTGGAGTTCAAGGATGGTCAGGGAATTTCGGAGGGTGACACGCAGTTGCGTTACCTGGGGATCCCAGTCGGTTTCGTAGAAAAAGTCACGCCAAGGGAAGGCAAGGTTATCGTCGAGGCCAGGCTGCAGCCCGGATACGACCTATTGCGCCGCAAGGGGTCCCTCTTCTCTGTCGTGCGTCCAACCCTCTCGCTGCAAAAGTTCAGTGGGATCGAGGCTCTTGTGAGCGGTGTCTACATTGACTGCAATCCTGGACCGAAAGGCCCCGAGAGTTCGCGGTTCAGCGGCATCAATCAGGAGGATTCCGAGATGGTTGATTACCAGAAGGATGGATTTGACGTCGTCCTCGTTGCCCCATCCTCAAAAATCGGAGTGAGTACTCCGGTGATTTATCGAGGGGTGATCGTTGGTAAGATTACCAGGAAGGATTTGGCCCCCGGCGGGGGTGCGGTCAGGTTGACCGCCTCGCTCAAACCTAGATATGCATCACTCCTGCGTCAGAATAGCCGTTTTTGGAACGCCGGTTCCATGAAGATTTCGGGTGGACTCATTTCCCTGAACGTGCAGTCCTCTGTTTTGGAATCAAAGGGGTTGGGGGGTGTTGAGTTCTCGACGCCATCCGGGGATGCCGCCGGAGGTGCGATCAAGGAGGGCTATCAATACGATCTTTACGATTCCCCGAAAAAAGAGTGGCTCCAGTGGGCTCTTCCTTAAACCCTCAAATTCAAGAGAGGCATCGACCTTGTTTGCGGGGGTTGAGTTTGCAAAGCGGGATGAGTTGTGAGATAATTCATAGATGATTTGGGCTTCATTCGCTTTCCTAGACCACGCATTCCGCGCTGGCGCCTTACTTCTTCTTGCCCTCTAATTCAGTTGGAGCGGCCTGTGATCTGGTCGTTCCGGATCACTTCCCCATGAACAACGACAGAGTTCTTATATTCGACACGACGCTGCGCGACGGTGAGCAGTGCCCTGGAGCCTCTATGAATCTTCGTGAGAAGCTGGAGATTGCCCGCCAGCTGGCGCGCCTGCAGGTCGACATCATCGAAGCAGGGTTTCCTGTCATCAGTGACGGTGACTTCGAAGCGGTGAAGATGATTGCAGGGGAGATCAAGGGGCCCGTGATCGCCGGACTTGCACGTTGCGTTCCGAAGGATATCGAGGCGGCCGGTCTTGCCCTGCTCCCCGCTGGTGACCGAGCTCGCATCCATGTCTTCCTGGCCACCTCTAAGATTCATCGCGAACACAAGCTCAAGAAGGCCAATGAGGAAATCATCCGTCTGGCCGTTGAGGGAGTGAGTCAGGCCAAATCGATGGTCTCTGATGTGGAGTTCTCTCCCGAGGATGCCTCGCGCACCGAACCGGAGTTCTTGGCCGAGGTCGTTCAGGCTGCCATCGAGGCCGGCGCCACCACGGTGAATATCCCCGATACGGTCGGCTACGCCATGCCGGGCCAGTACGCCGACCTCATCACCTATCTGCGCAAGCATGTCCGTGATATTGAGAAAGCGGTCATCAGCGTCCATTGCCACGATGATCTCGGCATGGCGGTGGCCAACTCATTGGCCGCAGTCCAAGCCGGCGCCCGGCAAGTCGAGGGGACCTTCAACGGTATTGGCGAGCGGGCCGGCAATGCAGCGCTTGAGGAGGTGGTCATGGCGATCAAAACACGCTCCGACGTCTATGCCGGACTCTTCACGGGGATAGCCACCAAGGAGATCCTCAAGACTTCCCGTCTTATCAGCAGACTGAGCGGACTTCAGGTTGCTCGCAGCAAAGCGATCATCGGTGAGAATGCCTTCGCTCATGGATCAGGCATCCATCAGGACGGCATCTTGAAGATGCGCGAGACCTACGAGATCATGGATCCGTGTGATGTCGGTTGGGGAGGTACTGATCTGCCGCTGACCAAGCATAGTGGTCGCCACGCCATGGTGACCCGTCTCGAACAACTTGGCCTTACCCTCACCGAGGCGGAGATCGTCCCGATCTTCATTCGCTTCAAGGAACTTGGGGACAAGAAAAAGTTCGTCTACGACGACGATCTGGTGGCCCTTGCGGGTGATGCCGTTGCAGGTGAGACTGGTGCCTACGCCCTGAAATCGCTCTATGTCGTCTGCGGTGGAAGCACGGTCCCGACTGCCACGGTCAAACTGCGTCATGGTGGAGAAATTCTTGAGGAATCTTCTCCCGGCAACGGAGCTGTCGATGCTGCCATGAAGGCGATCGACCTTATTGTGAACAAGACCGGTCATTTGGCGGTCTACCTGGTCGAGGCTGTCACTGAAGGCCAAGATGCACTTGGTGAGGTTACGCTCAAGGTTGATTTCGGAGACGGGCGACTCATCACAGGGAAGGGCGCCTCCACGGATGTCATCGAGGCCTCCGCCCGCGCCTACGTGAACGCGATCAACCGCGTGCTCGTGATGCAGCAAACCACACCCGGCATTGAGATTGAGATGCCAAGAGTTTGAGATCTGAAACCTAAAAACTGAGATAATTCAGCACCATAAAACCCCATTACCTATTCCCGATAACCCATCATCCCATGAACAAAACACTCCTTATCATCCTCGGCATTCTCGTTCTCATCATTCTTGCTGCTGTCGGAAGTTACAATGGCCTGATTGGTAGTTCCCAAGCCGTCGATGCCTCCTGGGCTCAAGTCCAGAATGTCTACCAGCGCCGCGCTGACCTGATCCCGAATCTAGTGCAGACCGTGCAGGGGGCTGCAAATTTCGAAAAGTCAACCATCGTCCAAGTCACGGAGGCCCGTGCTTCCGTTGGCAAGGTCAACATCAACCAGAACCAGGCACCCACCGATGCCGCACAACTTGCCCAGTACCAGCAGGCACAGGGGCAACTCGGCACCGCGCTCTCCCGTCTCTTGGTCGTGGCTGAGAACTATCCCGATCTGAAGGCTACCGCAAACTTCCGCGACCTGCAGGCCCAGCTTGAAGGAACTGAGAACCGGATCACCGTCGAGCGTAGTCGTTTCAACGCCACCGTGCAGGCTTACAATACGAAGATCAAGACCCTGCCAACCGTCTTCTTTGCCGGATTCCTCGGCTTCCAGCCGAAGCCCTATTTCCAGGCAACCGCCGGAGCCGAAACCGCTCCTGCTGTGAAGTTCGACTTCGGAGCAGCTCCGACACCTGCAAAATAAGTTCGAAGAAGCTTCATCATGTTCTATCGCCTTTCCTTCGCTCTGCTGCTCCTGCTTGGGATGGGTGGAGTGAAGATTATGGCGGAGTCGTTGCCTCCCGCACCTGCGGAGTATGTGACCGATGAAGCTGGGGTGATTACTCCGGCTTTGGTGTCACAGCTTAATCAGCGTCTGGCAAAATTTGAGAAGCAGACTTCAAGCCAGATCGTCGCGGTGGTCTATCCGAAGCTTCCCGAGGGAGTTTCCCTTGAGGATTATTCCCAGCAACTCTACACTGCTTGGAAGATCGGTCAGAAAAAGACCTCCAATGGGGTCCTGATCCTGACTTTCATTCAAGATCACAAGATCCGCATTCAACCGGGTTACGGGTTGGAGGGGGCGATGCCTGATGCCCTCTGCAGTAGAATCATCCGCGAGATGATGGCCCCCGCCTTCCGTGCCGGAAATTATGGGGCCGGCCTTGCTTCAGGGATCACTGCAGTGATGCAGGCTACAAAGGGAGAGTACAAGGGAACGGGGCCTGCGAACGGGAAGCCGACCACCTGGAAGGATTTTCTTTTTTCTCCGCTCGGGTTTTTCCTATTTATCATGCTGGTGCTGATGATCACTGGGCATAACCGCCGTGATGTCGGGCCGGGATCGGGTAACAGAATGGGTATCGGTTCCGCTGCTGCCACGGGCTTCATTCTGGGCGGTTTGGGAAGCGGATTTGGAGGAGGTCGGGGTGAAGGCGGCGGTGGAGACTCCGGGGGCTTCTCCGGCGGTGGGGGGGATAGTGGAGGCGGCGGTGCCAGCGGTGATTGGTAATTATGAATTTTAAATCCCTCAGCAAGCAAAGATTCGAAGAGCGCCGCCATCTCATCGGTGGGATCGTGCTGCTTAGCCTGGTCTTTTTTGGAAATTATCTTCCCATCAACTTTTGCCTACTGCTGATGCTTTGTGTGGCATTGATGGGAGTTTATTCTTTTTCAGGATTCAGGAGTGCGGTCGCGATTTCCTGTGGATCCTTTTTCTTATCGTTCATCCATCTTTTCTTAAGGCACTTTAAATCAGCCGATGGGGTTTTTGTCGGTATTTCCGATTCACTGGAACTCTCCTTGGAGAGCAGTGTTTTCTGCTGCATGTTGTTCGGATCATTTCTTTGGGTTCGCTCGATCCTGCAGTCAAGAAAGGCCGGCTTCGATGAAGTGCTCGGTGCCTTCAATCTCTATATTTGGATCGCTGTCATCTATGCCTGCCTCTACACGATCGTTTCCAAATTTAATGTGAACGCTTTTCACCTTCAGCATCAACTAGTCAAGGGCTTCGATGCGAAAGAGATGATGAGCAACTTCAATGAACTCTTCTATTTCAGTTTCTGTACCCAGACGACCCTCGGTTACGGTGACATTGTTCCCGTTTCCCATGTGGCCAGAGCCCTGGCTATCACCCAAGCTATGATTGGACAATTCTATGTGGCGGTGGTGCTGACCTATATTCTCAATCTCTGGATTCAGGATCTGGGACACCATGTCGACAAGAATATCCCGCACCCAACGGACCATTCCTTGGTTCGGAAGGATAAGGCGCGTCCTCCCTCTTCTACCGACTCGATTTAACAAAGTATCTCTAATTTTCTCCAAGAAGTCTTGGAAAGCCCTCTTTGCATCTGCAATGATCACCGATCCTCCGTATTAATAAAAACTCATGACGAAAATACCCGCACCTTACGAGCAGACCAGACCGAACCCTTGGCACGATGTGTCAGCTGGAGATACCTCCTCCGAAGGCATCGTTCAGTGCATTATCGAGATCCCGATGGGTAGCTCCAATAAGTATGAAATGGACAAGGAGAGCGGGATGTTGTGCCTGGATCGTGTGCTTTATTCCGCCGTCTATTACCCGGCGAATTATGGTTTCATCCCCCAGACCCTGGCCGATGACGGCGATCCACTCGATATCCTCGTTCTTGGTGGTGGCCCCGTGTATCCCCTGACCTTGGTCAAGGCGCGGGCCATCGGCATCATGATCATGAAGGATCAGGATGAACTCGATCACAAAGTGATCGCGGTTCCCGTGGGTGATCCCGAGTACCACATCTGCAAAGATGTGCACGATCTTCCTCCGCACCGGCTTGCTGTGCTAAAGCGTTTCTTTGAAGATTACAAGATCCTTGAGAAGAAAACGGTCGTTGTGGATGATATCCTTCCCGCCAAAGAGGCCCTCCCTGTCATTGCCGAGTCCATTGCGACGTATGCAAAGTGGAGGGCCGGCGAGCAGGTGATTCTCAACCAGCAGGCATAAAATGGGGGCTGGTCTGAGCCAGTCACATTGTTAGGAAATTCCTGATGGGTCCTAGTTGACCGGTATTGTTGCAGAGTGAGGATTCGCTAACCCTGTGGGCTATAAAATAGCAAGCACCATGGAAGGAAGCCTTTCATTGATTTTCCCCATCTTGGGGTATAAATCCCTATTTTCTAGTACCGAGTACCTATTGCCTGATTTCGGCGGTTAACGATCGCACTCGCCGAAGACCATGTCGATTGATCCGAGGATCGTGACGACATCGCCTACCATATGGCCGGGTAGCAGTTTCGGAACGATGCTGAGGTTCACGAACGACGGGGCGCGGATGTGCAAGCGGTTGGGAACTCCTCCTCCCAAGCTGTGAATATAGAATCCAAGCTCTCCCTTGGGGTTCTCACAGCTGGAGTAGACTTCACCGGCGGGTGCATCGATTCCCTCCGTGGTGATGATGAAGTGATGGATAAGCTGCTCCATTTCCTTGAGGACCTCTTCCTTGGGAGGAAGGGTGCTCTTGCCATCGACCACATTGATGGGGCCATCGGGAATCGTGTCGATCGCCTGACGGAGGATGCTAAGGCTCTGGCGCATCTCTTCGATGCGGACCAGATAGCGGTCGTAGCAATCGCCCACCGTGCCAACGGGGATGTCAAAATCATACTTCTCGTAATCTAAATAGGGATGGGCCTTGCGAACGTCGTAGTCGACGCCAGAACCCCGGAGCATCGGGCCCGTGAGTCCATAGGCGATGGCATCCTCCTTGGAAATGATGCCGATGTTGCGAGTGCGATCGATGAAGATCGGATTGCGGGTCAGGAGATTGGCAATCTCATTGAGCGCGATCGGGAAGGAATCAAGGAACTCACGGAGAAGCGCCGGAAATTTCTCGGGTAGATCGCGCACTTGACCACCTACGCGGGTGAAACTGGTGGTGAATCGGGCGCCAGTGAGGAGCTCGCAGAGATTATAAATCTTTTCCCTCTCGGTGAAGGTATAGAGGAAGACGGAGATCGCTCCGATATCCATGGAGCTGGCGCCCAGCCCGAGCAGGTGGGCGGAGATACGAGCAAGCTCGCAACAGATAACGCGGATGGCCTTGCCCCGAGGAGGCAGTTCCCATCCCATGAGCTTCTCGACCGCAAGGGCGTAGGCAACGTTGTTGGCAAGTGGGGCGAGATAATCGAGCCGGTCCGTGTAGGGAACAAACTGATTATATTGCATGTTCTCGGCGATCTTTTCATCACCGCGATGCAGGTAGCCTACCTCGGGCTTTGCTTTGGTGATCAACTCGCCGTCGAGATCAAGAACGATGCGGAATACCCCGTGCGTGGAGGGGTGGGAAGGACCGAAGTTCAGCGACATCGTTTCTCCCAGCAGTTCACTCGCGGGAAGATGGGCTCCATGCTCCTGGATAGCTTGTTGGGTTCGACCAAGTGCGTCTGGTGCTTCGTAGATAGTACTCGTGCTCACGGGGCTAGATTAAAGAGGATGCAGGAACTTCTTTCCAGCTCTCTTTGGGTGATTTTGGCAATGCTGATAACTATTCTGATTTTTCAGCGGGTATCAAGGATCGCTGGATTGAGAAAAGGGAGGGAGCCTTCATGAAATTTGCGATCGAATCCCAAGTTTGAGCATTTTTTGATCCGATGGGCAGAATATGTCCCGCCCGCTCAATGAGAAGCACTCTGGCACCTGTGATCTGTGAGGCTAACCGGAGTTGGGCTTCATAGGGGGAGGAGTCATCGTGCTCTCCGACAAGCAGGAGGGTGGGGGTCTGGATGGAATCCTTGGCGATTACCGGGATGTCCTTGAGTTGGGCATTGTCGTTGAGAATTCCAGGTTCGCGCGGCGAGAGGGGAGTGATGCTCCGGGCGAGATCCCCAAGAAAGGCTCGCTGGTCTGGGGAGGCCATGGCCTCTGAGGCAAGAGCGTCACATCCACTTGGTTTGAGTGACGATCCGATCCTCATCATCTCGGCGAAGAGTTGTGAGGGATTCATCTTGAGACGGAGCATCAGGAGCCAACATCCCCAGTCCCCGGTGAGATCATGGAAGAGTTTGTAGCCTATCGAGGCAATCGGGTTAAATCCGAGACTAACCGTTATAGGAGAGAGCAAGACCAGGGAGCCCACCTTATCAGGGTGACGGACCGCCAGCTGAAGGGCGCAAGGTGATCCCTCCGAGACTCCTAGCACGGCACAGCGACGGATATTAAGATACTGAAGGAGCGAATCAATGGCATCCGCTTGATCCTCTGCAGTAAGACCCGTGAGCAAGGGAGTACGCAGGTAACCTGGTCGGGAGATCGACAGGATGCGAAAGCCGCGCTTGGCGAGTTCCTTCCCATAGACCAAACCTTGATCATAGCCGCCGGGAGATCCGTGGATCACGAGCGCAACGGGGCCATCACCGCGATCGGCAAACTCCATCACCCCCTGGGGCAGGAGTACCAGGCTGCTGCCAGACTCGAGATCGTCAAGGCGTGTCTTCTTCCACTCCGTGAAGAGTCCCGCTGTACCCAGGAGCAGGAGGGAGATCAGCGTCCATGTGATGATCAACCGGAAGCCGGATCGTTTCTTCCGACGGAGACGGGAGTTCATGGGCTACAGGCCTTTGGATAAGCAGGTCTTTGAATAAGTGAGTCTTGTGAAGTAGGGGCACCTGGATTTGAACCAGGGACCAACCAGTTATGAGCCGGCTGCTCTAACCGCTGAGCTATACCCCCCTGTGAAAGTGAAAATTTGGAAAATGGAAATATCTAAAAGATAATCTTTAATCTATCCCTGAATCTTATCGCTGGTCATCCTCAAAATATTGCGTTCATGTCTTTCAAGAAGCGAAAGATCGGAGTCACAGCGCAGCTTAGTGGTCGTTTGCCTTCGGGGGGGGGACGCAGTGGATGTCAACATGGTTGATTTTTCCGCTTCGCCATATGGTCATGGGAATGCTCTCACCGGCTGTTAGATAGAATGAGGCTTCGAGCAGCTGATCGGGTTGGGTGATAGGTCGGCTGCCAAGCGCAAGAATGATGTCTCCGGATTTCAGCCCTGCAGATTCGGCGGGGCTACCCGGTTCCACCGAAGCGATCCGGGTGCTGGAGTTGCCCTCAGGCACAGCGAGTTCCTCCACCAACGCACCGACCCATCCTTGGTTGATTTTTCCGAAACGGAGTAGATCAGTATGGAGTTTTTCGATTGCTCCGGCAGGTAGGATTCGGCAATCGCCGGCCAGCGAGTTGCCTGAAAGGACCATTCCTATCAGGTGCCCATCAAGATCTAAGACAGGGGCTCCTGCCTCACCCTCCGTGAGGGAGATTTTGGCGATATGCTGCGGTAGACGAAAAAAAAAGTCCCCCTCATGGCTTTTCGTTCCCGTGATCATTCCAACCGAGAGGGAGGTATCCTTCTCTCTGGGACATCCGATGGCTAGAGCCGGAGTGAAGGGTGATGGAGTGGGTAGGGCTCGAGGTGAAAAGAAATCTTCTCCGGAGTGAGGCATTTCCCCGATGAGTTTGAGAAAAGCGGCCCCGCTTCCTTCATCGATCGCTAGAGCATTGCAGGGATACTCCTTTCCATCCTTCACAATAACGATGGAGTCCGATCCTTTGACCAAGTCGGCAACTGTGCAGATCGTGCCTGCAGGATCGACAAAGAAACCTGTTCCGTTGACTTCACCACGGGTATCGGAGCCGCGCACCCTGACAACCGCTCTTCTGCTTTGAATACTCGCACTACTGATCGCCGAGGTGGCCATGGAGGAGAGAGAGGACATCCCTGTTGACGTCCCTGGCAAGTCCCCCGATGAGCCTCCTTTGGTGGTTATGGCGTATGAAGTGGCAGAGCCTGCAAGAAAAATAGAGAGAAGGGGAAGTAACGGCAATCGTTTCAGTCGCCCTGATGGCATGGCCCCATCAAAGGCCCGATCAGAAGCTGAGCGGCGATTCATAGCTCACCGGTCGGGCTTGCAAGAGGTAAGAGGGAGGAAAGAGTGTGGATGCATTCCGCGGTTGAATCTGCTGATCCGGATCAATCCGGAGTGAGACGGGCTGAATATTCTGAATGGTCACCGGTGCTTGGGAATAAGAACGTGTCGGGGTGTAGGAGACCGAATAGGCGCGGGCCGTCTCATGTCGGGGTGTCTCACGGATGATGGCTATGCTTGCGATGATTGCAACGGCAGCTGCACCGGCAAAGGCCATGGCGGGAACGCGGAACTCCGGGATCAGTCCTAATAGGCGTTCCATAATCAGGTTCGAGAGCGAGGGGTTGAGAAGTTCGGCCCGCTGCCTCCTATGAAACTCGTGCAGAAAATCCTGATAGTATCCCTCAGGGGGGTGTTCGTACCGCTTGAGTTTGATGATCTTGTGCATCGTTTCTGGACTCATAATGTTTCTTTTCGAATCATTGATCAGTTCCTCTTAAACTCATGCAGGGAGTTTTGCAACAAGCGGTGAGCGTAGAAGAGTCGGGAACGCACGGTACCCTCGGAGATCTTGAGGATTTTTGAAATTTCGGCATGGGGTATTCCTTGGATATCGAACATGGTCACGACAATTCTATGGTCATGAGACAGCTTCTGCATGGCGGCGTTCAATTTTTTTTGCAGTTCATGGATTGAAACCTCCTTGGTCGGATCTTCATTACTCGTTGCTGCGATAAAGTCCGGGTCGTTTTCGATGTTGCTATCGGGGTCGTTCAGACTGGGATGCTGTCGTCGGTTGCGCTTCTTAAGGAAGTTGATCGTCATGTTGACAGCGATCGAATGCATCCAGGTGTAGAAGCTCGAGTTGCCCCGGAAGTTCGCCATCGAGCGGTAGGCTTTTGAAAAAATATCCTGGAGCAGGTCGTTCGTGTCCTCGTGGTTGGAGGTCATGTGGTAGACGAGTCCGTAGAGTCGAGGTGTGTACTTGACGATCAATTCGTCGAATGCTTCCGGTTCTCCCCCCTGGGTGCGCGCGACCAATTCCTTGTCGTTGTTGAGGGGAGGATCCAAGTCGGCGGTCATGGGAGCTCTATTCACTTAACAGGAGGCGGGAAATCGTGGAAACGCTTTCCGAGGATATTTTTGATCTTCAGGAGTCCGTATGGGTTTTTTTCCCTTGTCCGTGTTTCCGCTTTGAACCCGACAAGGATTTTCCCTATATAACTTATTTCATGACCAGTCCGGTATCTCCATCGAAAGCTGCAAAAAAAAACTACTGTTGCTTGCCTCTATTTTCCTCATCGATCGGACGCAAATGGGTCGTCGCCATCACCGGCATTGTCCTCGTTCTCTTCGTAATCGGTCACCTCGTGGGCAACCTCTCGATCTTCCTCGGGCCCGACTCGATGAACAGCTACGCCCACCTTTTGCAGAATCTTGGCGAGTTACTCTGGCTTGTTCGCATCGTCCTGCTCGCCTGCGTCGTGCTCCATATCTGGTTCACGATCACCCTCTGGCGCGAGAACATGAAGGCCCGTCCGCAGAAATACGCGGTCAAGAACGACCTTGGCACCACAGTCTACGCGCGCCTCATGAGGATCTCGGGTCTGACCGTGCTCTCCTTCGTTCTCTATCATCTGGCCCAGTTCACATGGGAGGCTTTTAATCCAGAGTACAAGACTTGGGTTGATCCTCAGGGACGCCATGATGTCTATCGCATGGTGGTGACAGCCTTCGAATGCCCCCTTGTGAGCGGCTTCTATATCCTTGCGGTCGGTCTGCTCGGGATGCATTTGAGCCATGGGATTGCCAGCCTCTTCCAGACCCTCGGCATCACGACTAAGAAGATGCGTCCTGTTTTTGAAAAGGGTGGTCTGATCGTGGCCTGGATCATCTTCCTCGGCTTCGCTTCCATCCCGACGGCCGTTCTGTTCGGACTTGTGAAGTTACCTTCCAGCCTTCCCGCCTGCTCTCTCTGCCACTAATCCCAAGCCCTAACTTTCCCGACCATGATTCTTGATGCCAAAATCCCCGAAGGTCCGATTGAGAAGAAATGGACCTCGTTCAAGAACAACGCGAAGCTGATCAGCCCAGCGAACAAGCGGAAGTTCAAGGTCATCGTCGTCGGCACCGGCCTCGCTGGTTCCTCTGCATCCGCCACACTCGCGGAGCTAGGGTATCAGGTGGAGACCTTCTGCTTCCACGATAGTCCTCGTCGCGCTCATTCAATCGCCGCGCAGGGAGGTATCAATGCCGCCAAGAACTATCAGAACGATGGAGATAGCGTCTGGCGCCTCTTCTATGACACTATCAAGGGTGGTGATTTTCGTGCCCGCGAGGCAAATGTGTACCGTCTTGCCGAGGTCAGCGGCACCATTATCGACCAGTGCGTCTCCCAAGGCGTTCCCTTTGCCCGTGAATATGGAGGAGAATTGACAAATCGTTCCTTCGGCGGTGCTCAAGTCTCACGTACCTTTTATGCGAAGGGCCAGACTGGCCAGCAGCTCTTGCTCGGCGCCTACTCCGCCTTAAGTGCCCAGATCGGCCTTGGCCGGGTAACGATGCATGAGAACTCCGAGATGCTCGACCTTGTCCTCGTCGATGGCCATGCGAAGGGTATCGTCACCCGTGATCTGGTCACTGGTGAAATCAAGACCCATGCAGCCGACACAGTGCTCCTCTGCACGGGCGGCTATAGCAATGTTTACTATCTCTCGACGAACGCCCGCGGGTCGAATGTCACCGCCACTTGGCGCGCCTACAAGCGTGGTGCCGCCTTCGCGAATCCTTGCTACACCCAGATTCACCCGACCTGCATTCCCGTCGCTGGCGACTACCAGTCCAAGCTAACTCTCATGTCCGAGTCTCTCCGCAATGACGGACGCGTCTGGGTTCCGAAGAAGAAGGGTGATACTCGCGCCCCGCAAGAGATTCCAGAGGAGGAACGCGATTACTATCTCGAGAGGAAGTATCCCAGCTACGGCAACCTTGCTCCCCGCGACATCGCCTCCCGCAGTGCCAAGGAAGTCTGTGACGAAGGACGCGGTGTTGGTCCCGGAGGACTCGGTGTCTACCTTGATTTCTCAGCCGCCATCGCCCGTCTCGGTGAAAAGACAATCCGCGAACGCTACGGCAATCTCTTCGAGATGTACGGAAATATTACAGGAGAGAGCGCCTACGAACGCCCGATGCGCATCTATCCAGCTGTTCACTACACGATGGGTGGGCTCTGGGTGGATTATAATCTCATGAGCACCATCCCGGGACTTCATGTTCTGGGTGAGGCTAATTTCTCCGACCATGGCGCAAATCGCCTTGGTGCTTCGGCCCTCATGCAGGGACTCTCCGATGGCTACTTCGTGATCCCGAATACACTCGGCGAGTATCTTTCCACCCAGTTCGGGAAAAAAATCTCGACCGACATGCCCGAGTTCAAGAAGACCGAGCAGGAAGTCCGAGATCGCGTTGAGAGACTTCTGACGGTCAAGGGTAGCGTGCCCGTCGATGAGTTTCACCGCCAACTCGGACTCATCATCTGGGATGAGTGTGGCATGGCCCGTAGCGAGGCGGGCCTCAAAAAGGCAATTGCTGATGTCAGGGCTTTGCGTGAGCGTTTCTGGAAAGAAGTCGCGATTCCCGGCACTGGTGCCGAGCTGAATCAGTCGTTGGAGCGTGCCGGCCGCGTCGCCGACTTCCTGGAGTTTGGCGAGCTCATGTGTATCGATGCCTTGACGCGTGAGGAATCATGCGGAGGTCACTTCCGTGTGGAGCATCAGACCCCAGAGGGCGAGGCGTTGCGCCATGATGATAAATTCGCAGAGGTCTACGCCTGGATGTTCCAAGGTGAGGGTAACGAACCGGAGCTTATCAGAGAACCGCTTCATTACGAGGCCGTCCATCTCGCCACCCGTAGCTACAAGTAATCGACGATAACCCTACGATTTACGACTATGAGCACCATGGATTTTCATCTTAGACTTTGGAAGCAGAAGTCCGCCGCCGATAAAGGCGAGTTCATCAAAATTCACGCCACGGAAATCCCCTCCGAGTGTTCCTTCTTGGAGATGCTCGACATCGTGAACAACCGCCTGACTAGGGAAGGCAAGGAGCCGGTTTCTTTTGCTAGCGATTGCCGCGAGGGCATCTGCGGAACCTGCCACATGGTGATCAATGGTGTTCCTCAGGGGCCTGGTCGCGGAGCAGCCTGCCAAGTCTATATGCGCAAGTTTGAGAATGGCCAGACCATCACCGTCGAGCCATTCCGTGTTGGTGCGTTCCCGATCGTTAAGGATCTCGTGGTCAACCGCAGAGCCTACGATCGGATCATTCGCTCGGGTGGATTCATCTCCGAGCATACCGGTGGTGCTCCTGATGCCTCGACTTCATTGATCCCAAAGCCTATCGCCGACGCCGCCATGGATGCTGCCGCCTGTATCGGCTGTGGAGCCTGTGCTGCTGCCTGCCCCAACAGCTCACCCATGCTCTTTGTCGGCGCCAAGGTCACCCACCTCGGGCTTCTCCCCCAGGGGCAGGCCGAGCGCAAGAGTCGCGCTCGCAACATGGTCCGCACCATGCAGGAGGAAGGATTTGGCAACTGCTCCAACTACTATGCTTGTGAGGCTGTCTGTCCCGCGAATGTCCCGGCAAGTGTGATCGCCATGTTGAATCGCGAGTATGTCAGGGGAGAGGTGAGCAAGACGGTTGGAGTACTCGATTAAGCTTGGCACCGACATCGGTTGCATCCTCCCACCATTCTTCGTTTCTCTGAACGGATTCTCACGATGACCTCATCACTGCCAGCTTTTGTACTATCGATTTGTCTTTGCGCAACGGCTTCCATGGGTGCGCAGGAAGCCCTCGCTCCCTCAAGCAATGGCAATGCTGCGGCTCCCCTTCAATCCACAACTTCTTCTTATTCCTCTTCCTCGACCAATGGAGTTACCTCCTTACCTTCTCCCCCCTCCATCTCTTCTGGCACCCTCAGCTCGAACCGGATCATCAGGGTAGGGATCACGGAACGTATTCCCTATTCTTTCAAGAATGAGCTTGGAGAATGGCAAGGCGTGGGGGTGGAACTTTGGGAAGAGACAGCCAAGAAATTAGGAATCAAGTTTAGCTATGAGGAGTGTCTTCAGGAGGAGATGCACGAGAAACTCAATTCTGGTGGGATTGATACCATTTTAGTGACGGCCCAGAGTTCTGATTTTCTGAAGACGGAGGTTTTTACGCAACCCTACGTCTACAGCCATGGGGCGGCAGTGATCAGCCATCTTTCGCTTGCTAGTTCGATCCAGAATATCATTGCCCACCTGATCAAGAGCGGGATGTTTCTCATTGTCTTGTGCATGTTCCTGACGATGTTTATCATCAGTTTAGTCTTAGTTTATTTCGAAGGGAGGCATGGCGAAGGGCACTTTGAAGGAACGCCGATGAGGCGCTTTTACAGTGCCCTCTGGTTCACAGCCGTAACCATGACGAGTGTCGGTTACGGTGACTCCGAGCGGCTTTCACTGATTGGCCGCTCGATCACCTTTGTCTGGATGCTTCTCGGTATCCTCTTCATTGCCCTTTTCACCGGATCAGTAGTCTCCGCGCTAACTACCGCCGAGTTAAATTCTTCCCTGGTTCGCATCGAAGATCTCTCACATTACCGGTGTGGTGTCTTTGCTGGGGCCAAGATGGAGAAGGTGCTAATGGCCAAGGGGATTGCCGCACGCAAGTATCCGACCCTGATGGAGGGATTTGGAGCGCTTCAGCGAGGGCAGATCAATGCCTTTGCGGTGGATGCGATCTCGGGCACCACCATCTCAAGTCACGAATATTCGGGAGAGTTCAAGATCTGCATCATGCCAACGATCCAACTTGTCTATAGCTTTGCCTTCCGAAAAGGAGATCCTCTCTTCCCGATGGTCAATGACGAGGTGATCCGTGCAACGCTTGCTCCCGATTGGCGAGAAAGAATGGAGCGCTTTACTGGTCCTATACCGTTCTGATTTTTTTGGGGATATCAAAGTAGTTAAAATTCCCTTCGGAAGGCATAGCTTTGAACCCAAAAATTGCATTAGGGGTTTGAAAACTGGGTAAAAGGAGGGGCGCGAGAGCCGGCTTTTGAGAAGAGACCGTCGAGCCAGGGGTGTTTTTTGGGGAGAGGGAGATTTTGAGGATGCGTTTGCGTGCATGGGTGGAAATCCAAGCTCCTAATGCAAAGCATTTGACGGGCAGGGTGGCCAGGGTGGGTGGGTTGGAGGATTGGAGTACGAGTTGACGGAAGAGACTCATGAGGTTGTAGGCGAGGATGGCGAAGCGGAAGGCGGCTTCGGTTTCCCAGAAGTTCTTGAGGTGAAAACCCTCGATGCCGAAGTCGTCTTTGAGTTCCTTGATGCGGTTTTCGGCATCTCCGCGGTCGCGGTAGAGACACCAGACGGCCGAGACGGGAAGTTCCAGGCTGGTGTAGTAGGCGCTGTAGCGATAGCGGGAGTCGAGAGATTCATCTTCCCAGGTCTCGAGTTGTCGTCTGCTACGGCGAGGCAGGGTTCCCATGTCCTTGCGCATGAGGATAAGCCTGCGTTCCTTGCCTTTGGCGCTGAAGGCATGTCGTGTCTCGCAGACTTCCACCCCATCCTTGAGCTTGAACCATCTGGCTGAGCGCATGCAGAATCCGCTATCAGCTCGAATCAGACCGATACGATCCTGACCAAGGATGCCGAAGGTCTCCTGCAGAAAGTGCTCCGCTGAGCTACTGGCCCCGGTATTGCCAGGACGCAGCCACGCCGTTACCTTCTCGTCACTGTACTCTATCTCGTATTGCGGACTCACCATCTTGGTGATCCTCTTTACTCCATGTTACCCAAGCGCTATCGCAAAATCTGGGTTTAATGGCACAAAGGCTAGCAGAGCAACTGGAACTCTAGGAATCATAGGATACTGAGGGGGGCTTTTTGAGCGAGTGATGACACAATTCACCCTCATCATCTTCTACGTTGAGCCTGAATCAAAGAGTGAGAGGGACAAACTTTACGCTGACAGCTTTCTCTCCTGGTTTGGGATCATCGCTCACCGTGACCTGGAGATAGCCGTACGTGTTCTGTCGATGGTCGAGGCGGGTAAGTTCGTAGCCGTCATGAGCGCCAAAGTAGGTCTTGTCAGGATAGAAGGGTGCACCGGCAGTGCCGGCAACGATTTGGTTCATCGCATAGTCCGAGGGCCAACGCCAATTCCTGATCTGCATCCAGTCGTAGAAGTGATCATGGCCGACAAAGAAATACTCGCAGCCATAGGTGCGCAGAAGTTCCAGGAATTTATCGCGATCGGTCGGATGAGCGGCCATGTTCTCACTGTCGGTATGGCATCCCGAAGTGAAGGCCTCTTCATGGGCATAGACAAAGATATTCTTAACGCCCTTGGCCTTAAGTGCCTTGAGGGCATTCTCCAAGCCAGCAAGATCTACCTTGTGAATGGCCTCTGGGTTATACTGATCAAGGGCGATCACCGCCGTCTCGGGATGCCTTGGAACGATATAGGAGTAACTGAATCCTTTTTGTCCGGGGAAGTAACTGACCTTGTTGGCAGTGAGATCGGGCTCAAAGGCAGCCAACCAGGCCGCTCCCTCAGGATCTCCGTTCGTCTCATGGTTGCCCCTGACGGGAAAGAAGGTCAGTCCGGGAGCATGCGTTGCGACGAGTTTTTTCCAGGCATCAAACTGCTCCTCAATCTTCTGTGGGATCCGCACGCTCTCGCCATAGACAAGATCGCCAGTAAAGAGAAGGAACGCTGGCTTTTCGGCAGAGAGGGCCTGCATCAGCTTAGTCAGTATCTCCGTGTGGATGCCCGAGGGATCAACTTTGTTCGCGCGGAGGTCGGTTCGGTCGTCGCCAGCCACGGCAAAGGACCAGGTTGCCGCAGGCATCTCCGAGATGCCCAATACAAAGAGAACACAAGCACCTGCAAATCCAATGAATAGTTTTACAGGCCCTTTCATGCAGGGTTTATTTTGTGGCGAGATACGGAATCGCTGCGACTCGGGCCTTCACATCCTCAAGACCGTCGACGAGATCGGCGATGGAATCCCAGCGTCCATTCATTAGGGGTTCACGGGCATGCCCCGGAAGCGAAAACTCGGCGGAGAAATCGACATCATCAGTGGTCACCTTGCTCTCCGTGAGATCGAGGGTCACTTGAATGGATGGGGTCTTCTCAATGAGAGCCACGAGATCGGCTATATCTACCTTGGACATCTTGACGCAGGGAATCCCCAGGGTCGTCGAGTTGCCGAAGAAGATCTCGGCAAAGCTCTCGGCAATAATAGCGCGGAAACCATAGCGATAGAGGGCTTGGGGAGCATGTTCCCGGGAGCTGCCGCAGCCGAAGTTGGATCCCGAGATCAGGATCGTGGCTCCGTCGAATCTCGAATCATCGAGAGCGTGGAGGCGGCCTGCAGCCTTCTCAGCAAGCTTGGCGTCTGCAAAGGCGAACTCTCCAAGTCCGTCAAAGGTGACGCACTTCATGAAGCGAGCAGGAATGATACGATCGGTGTCGATGTCATCGCCGGGGACGAAGACGCCACGTCCGGTGACCTGGGTGATTTTTTCAAGGGACATAAGGAAGAAAGGTGAAAGGTGGAGAAATTGAAGGGTTGAAGGGTTAAACAGTTTCTGAGGGATTTTTTTAACTCATCAATTCATTTAACAGTTTTAACGATAACTCAGCTGATTCCAAAGATCTTGCGGGCGTCGCTGATCTCGCCGGTGAGGGCGGCCGCGGCCACCATGAGAGGACTCATGAGCATGGTACGTCCGGTCGGGCTACCTTGGCGGCCCTTGAAATTCCGATTGCTGGAGCTGGCGCAGAGTTGATCGCCGACAAGCTTATCGGGATTCATGCCGAGACACATGGAGCATCCGGCACCACGCCATTCAAATCCAGCTTCGCGGAAGATCTCCGCCAGTCCCATCTTCTCGGCGATGGAGGCCACTCCCTGGGAGCCGGGAACGACGATGGCCTTCACACTCGAAGCGACCTTGCGTCCGCGGATATGCTTGGCCACTTCCTGAAGATCAGAGAGACGGCCATTGGTGCAGCTGCCGAGGAAGGCAACATCGATCTTGATACCGACAGCAGGGGTGCCGGCTGGGAGCTTCATATGCTCGATCGCCTCGGCTGCCGTGTCGCGGTCCTTCTCAGGGAGATCGCTGGGATTGGGGATCTTCTCATCGATGAAGATCGCCTGTGCAGGAGTGATTCCCCAAGTGACGGTTGGCAGGATCTCCTCCGCCTTGAAATGCACGATGTCATCATAGACCGCATCCTTGTCTGAGGCCACAGCCCTCCAGCGTGCTACTGCTGCATCCCAGTCGGCTCCCTTCGGGGAGTAGGGGCGGCCGCGCAGATACTCGAAGGTGGTCTCATCCGGATTCACATAGCCGACGCGGGCTCCCCCCTCGATCGACATGTTGCAGACGGTCATTCGCTCTTCTTGGGTAAAGTTATCGAAGGTGGAGCCGCCATATTCGTAGGCGTAGCCGATGCCGCCATTCACCCCGAGGTGACGGATGATATGGAGAATGACATCCTTGGAATAGACACCCGGAGAGAGCTTGCCATCGACATTGATGCGGCGGACTTTGGGCTTCCCGATCGCCATGGTCTGAGTGGCGAGGACGTCGCGCACCTGACTCGTCCCGATGCCGAAAGCAATCGCTCCGAAGGCTCCGTGGGTCGAGGTGTGGGAGTCGCCGCAGGCGATCGTGGTACCGGGCTGGGTGATCCCCTGTTCCGGACCAACAATGTGGACGATGCCCTGATTGCCCGAGGGAAGGTCGAAGAAGGTCACGCCGGTCTCGGCACAGTTTTTACGGAGTTCCTTCACCATCGCGTCGGCGAGGGGATCGGAGAAGGGTTCCGCGCGCTGGTCGGTCGGCACGATATGATCGACGGTTGCGAAGGTGCGGTTCGGATAGAGAACCTTGAGCCCCAGGTCACGCACCATGCCGAAGGCCTGGGGGCTGGTGACCTCGTGAATGAGGTGAGTGCCAATCAGAAGTTGAGTCCTACCGTCGGGGAGCGTGCGAACAGTGTGTTCCTCCCAGACCTTATCGAGAAGCGTTTTGGCCATAGTCAGGTTAGGGTAGCGTGAAAGGGGGTTAGGGAAAAGTGGAAGTTACGAATTCCTTTCGGTATAAATTCTTTCCCCTTTTGACTCTTCAATACTCCAACGCTTCACTTATTCTTCACGCCATCATGTCCAAGCTACCCACCATTCTCTACACCAAGACCGACGAGGCTCCAGCCTTAGCCACCTATTCCTTCCTCCCGATCGTGCAGGCTTTCACCAAGCACGCAGGGATCTCGGTCGAACTCCGAGACATCTCGCTGGCAGGACGCATCATCGCGACTTTCCCCGACTTCCTGTCGGAAGATCAGAGGATCGGAGATGCCTTGGCAGAGCTGGGTGCGCTGACCCTTAAGCCCGAGGCGAACATCATCAAGCTACCCAACATCAGTGCCTCCATCCCCCAGCTCAAGGCTGCGATCGACGAGTTGCAGTCGAAGGGTTACAAGCTGCCTGACTATCCCGACAATCCCCAGACCGAGACAGAAAAAGAGATCCGCGCTCGCTATGACAAAATCAAGGGGAGCGCCGTCAATCCGGTCCTCCGCGAGGGGAACTCCGACCGTCGTGCTCCGAAGGCAGTCAAAGAATATGCCCGCAAGCATCCTCACTCCATGGGTGCCTGGACCGCCGATTCCAAGACCAGCGTCGCCACGATGGGGAAGAACGACTTCTTCTCAAACGAGAAGTCAGTGACCGTTCCCGCCGCGACTGACGTAAAGATTGAGTTCGTGGCCGCTGATGGAGCGATCAAAGTGCTGAAGGAGAAGACCCCTCTCAAGGCTGGTGAGATCCTCGACAGCACTGTCATGAGCAAGAAGGCACTCCTTGCATTCCTTGCAGATCAGATTGCCAAGGCCAAGGCGGACGGAATTCTCTTCTCCCTCCACATGAAGGCGACGATGATGAAGGTCTCTGATCCGATCATCTTCGGTCATGCAGTCGAGGTCTTCTTTAGTGACCTGATTGCCAAGCACGCCGCCGTGCTCCAGGAACTCGGCGTCGACTTCAAGAACGGCTTCGGCGACCTCGTCGCGAAGATCCAGACACTCCCCGCTGAACAGAAGGCCGCTATCGAGGCTGATATCCAGACAGCTCTGGCCAACGGCCCTGCCATCGCCATGGTTAACTCCGATAAGGGGATCACGAACCTCCATGTCCCGAGCGATGTCATCGTCGATGCCTCCATGCCCGCCATGATCCGTGCCGGAGGCAAGATGTGGGATGTCGCCGGAAAGACACAGGACACCTTGGCGGTCATCCCTGATAGCTCCTACGCAGGAGTCTATCAGGCGGTCATTGATTTCTGCAAAAAGCAGGGTGCCCTCGACCCGAAGACCATGGGCTCCGTTCCCAATGTCGGTCTCATGGCACAGGCTGCTGAGGAATACGGCTCGCATAACAAGACCTTCGAAATTCCTTCCAACGGCGTGGTGCGCGTCACCGACGCCTCCGGCACAGTGCTCCTCGAGAATGCGGTCGAGGAGGGGGACATCTGGCGTGCCTGCCAGACCAAGGATGCCCCGATCCAGGATTGGGTGAAGCTTGCTGTGAATCGTGCCCGAGCCACGGGAGATGCCACCCTCTTCTGGCTCGATGAGAAGCGTGCTCACGATGCCGCGATCATCGCCAAGGTGAAGACGTATCTCGCCGATCACGACACCGCTGGCTTGGATATCCGTATCCTGCCGCCCGCCGAGGCCTGCGCCTTCAGCCTCGAGCGGATCGTTCAGGGGAAGGATACCATCTCGGTGACGGGCAACGTGCTCCGTGATTACCTGACCGACCTCTTTCCGATCCTTGAGGTTGGCACCAGCGCCAAGATGCTCTCCATCGTCCCTCTCATGAACGGCGGTGGCCTCTTCGAGACCGGCGCCGGAGGTTCCGCTCCGAAGCATGTCCAGCAGTTCCTTGAGGAGAACTACCTCCGTTGGGATTCCCTCGGAGAGTTCTTCGCTCTCGCTCCTTCCTTCGAGTATGTCGCCGAGACCTTCGGCAATGCCAAGGCCAAGGTTCTTGCCGAGACCCTCGACGCGGCGACCGGCAAGTTCCTCGAGAATGACAAATCCCCCGGACGCAAACTCGGCACCATCGATAATCGCGGAAGCCACTTCTACATTGCCTTCTATTGGGCTCAAGCACTCGCCGAGCAGACCCAAGATCAGGAACTCAAGGCCCTCTTCACCCCAATCGCCGCTGAGTTCACGGCTAATGAAGATAAGATTGTTGCCGAGCTCAACGCCGTGCAGGGAACATCGACTGATGTGGGTGGTTACTACCTGCCTGATGATGTGAAGGCCAGCACTGTCCTGCGCCCGAGCCAGACTTTCAACTCCATCCTTGCTACTCTCTAATTATGTCATTTCCATCCTGCCCAGAATGCACGATGGAAGAGGTGATCGCCCACACCGACAAATGGGAGTGCGTCACCTGTGCCTTTGAATGGCCCAAGGAGGCCGAGCCTGATGTCGCCGATACTTCCCGTATCGTGAAGGATGCCTATGGGGTTGTCTTGAGTGACGGGGACTGTGTTGTCCTGATCAAGGACCTCAAACTGGGAGGTGCCTCCGTGCTCAAGGGGGGATCCAAGTCCAAGCCGATCAGGCTGGGCGAGGGTGATCACGAGATCTCCTGCAAAGTGGATGGGATCGCCGTGGGCTTAAAGGCCTGCTTTGTTAAAAAGGCGTAGTCTTTTTCCTTGGTTAGATTCCTTTCGTACTGACCAAGAGGACGATACAATGTGTAGGAAATCGCTGAATTAACCCGAACTCCGGAGTTGAACAGGGCGATTTGAAGTAGTCTACTAACTGTGGAGAAGTCTTATCGATCCTCGCCTTGAGCGATCGATCCGCCCTCGGAATCTCTGCATCTCCGATAGGCCAGCATTGAAGTGAGAGGAAGAAAACTTGGGAGACTTACCGGCTCTCCTGCATTTTGTGGTTCTGCTCGTACGCGCTGCGCACTGCGGAGTAACGATCGATTGATCCATCGGTGAGGGTATCGTAATTATCCATTTGGTCGGAACCCTTGCTGGTCACCCTTGGCGCTGTCGTCGCGATAGAGAGTGTTCCGAAGGTTCCCGCACCCATCGTGAGCCAGGTGATGGGGTCCATGGCGATGTCACCGGCAAATCCCACGAAATCACGGATGGAGTAGGGCCCAAGAATTGGCCAGACGACATAGCACCCGTTAGGGATTCCCCACTTTGCAAAGGTGATGGAAGTATCAGTGGAGGGAACATTGTTAAGTGATCGGATCTTGTCGCTGACCTTGAAAAGTCCGCCAACTCCAGCGGTGGTATTCACAAGGAACTTTTCTGTCTCGAGGCCGGCTGTCTGAGGCTTCCATTGGAGCATGTCGTTGATGACACGGCAGGGGTACTGGGCATTGTAGACGACATTGGAAATGCCGGCACGTACCTGATGGGGGAAGATAGATTTATAGACTTTGACCAGTGGGTGGAAGGCGTAGTGATAGACTTGGTGATTGAACCAGAAGATGCCACGATTCACCAGCTCAACAGGATCGGGGATGTGTTTGAAATTGGCGTAATCATCACCAGTGTCTTCCAGAGAGCTGGAAGGCGACACAATCTCTTTGCCTGAATTAGCCGATTTGGAGGCCTTAACGGTGATGTTCGATTTGCTTTGCTCCGTTGCTTGAACGTGCACTTCAACAAGGGCCAACCCAGAAATGATCAAAAGTGTTGGCCAGATGAACCGACGGGATCTGTTGATGCTCATGGGTAGTAACGGAAAATGTTATTTGGTATCGGCGACTGAGCGGCGCAATGCGGAGAGGAGACCATCGGCTCCGCCTCGCTTCAATTCGACATCAAACTGGGTGCGGTAGTCGGCAACCAGGCTGACACCCTCAATGACCACATCGGTGATCGTCCAATTGCCGTTCTGATCCTCCATGCGGTAGACTGTATCGTAGCGGCTCCCTCTGTACATTGCAGTGGTGGGTGCTTCAACGCGACCCGGGGCGGTGCAACTCGAGGGCTTGTACTCCACCAAGGGGAATTCACCAGGGGTGAACTTCGCCGTGTAAGTGCGCAGGATCATCACGGTGAAAAGCTTGATCGCTTCCTGCTGCTGAGCCGAGGTGAACTCTTTCCAAGCAGGGCCGATCGATCGGCGGGTCATGACACTGAAGTTCAGAATCCTCTCCAATGAAGGTTTAACATCGGTGATAAGTTCCTCGCGGGTCTTTGCCTTCTTGACGATGGCTACAACCTCGGCGACCGATGTTTTCAGGCGATTCTCAGCCGCATCGTTTGCCGCGTGAGCGAAGCCAGTCAGTGAGACGATGAAAAGTGATGTCAGAAGTAAGGTCTTCATTGGTCAGTACCTCCATTTTTCTCCTTGGAATTGGAACCTTTGTCAACAGATCCGAACGCCATCTTACCGATCAGGGACTCAAGGTCTACAGCAGACTCGGTGAGAGTGATCCGTTCCCCGGGTTTCATGGTCGTTTCATCGGCCCCGGGAGAGATTGCTACATACTTATCCCCGATCAGTCCGGAGGTCTTGACGGACGCCATGGAGTCGGTCGGTAGATGGAGGGCCGACGAGATCCGGAGGGTAACAATGGCGCTAAAGTCGGATGGCTCCATGCGTACGGTCTCTACCCGTCCCACGGTCACACCTGACATCATAACGCTGCTGCCATCGTGGAGGCCGCCGGCATTGGCAAACCGCGACTCGACGACATAAGTATCTCCGTGGACAAGGGATCCTGATCCTATCTTGACGGTCAGGTAGGCGATCGCGGCAATTCCAAGAAGAACGAAGAGGCCGACCAGTAATTCGAGTTTTGTGTTTTTCATGGTAAATTCAGGCAGCATTGATTTCCTCACGGATGGAAGCAAGGGAGTCACGCAGTGCATCGCTGCTGTCACGGAAGGCGCTGACCACGGGAATGGATGATGTGGAAAACTCAGCGGGTGTCCCCTCGAAGCAAATCTTGCCCCGGTTCAAGAGCGCGACCCGGTTGCTTGCTACCAGTGCCTCGGGAACGTCGTGGGTGACGATCAGGGCGGTGAAGTTGAAGCGGCGCTGGTATTTCACGATCATGGAGAAAACGGCATTGCGGCGTAGCGGGTCAAGCCCGGCCGTCGGTTCATCAAAAAGAACAAGTTCGGGGCGCGTTACAATGGCGCGGGCCAGGGCGAGCCTCTTCTGCATGCCGCCAGAGAGTTGGCTCGGGTAGCGGTCGCGATAGGTCTCCAATTCCAGCTGAGTCAGGGCTTCCATGCTGCGCTTCATGATTTCGCGGGCATCGAGATCGCTGGTCTGCTCAAGCGGCAGGGCGACATTCTCCAAGGCGGTCAGCGAGTCGAAGAGGGCATTGCTCTGAAAGAGGAAGCTGCAGCGCTTGCGAAAATCAGCACGGGTTTCCTTGTCCGTCGCGACAAGGGGGCGTCCTTCGAACCTTATCAGCCCCGAATCTTGCTCCATAGCGCCGGCAAGACATTTCAGAAAGACCGACTTGCCCGTGCCGCTGGGCCCGAGCACGGTGAAAATGCTTCCGCGAGTCACGCTGAGATCCACTCCATCCAGGACGGGGCGATCGTTGAAACTCTTCACGAGTTGCTCGACTTTCAGAAGAGGTGTGTCTGTCGAGGAGGGATTCATCAGATGAAAAAGGAGCTCACCACGTAGTCGGCGATCAGGACCATGATGCTGGAAATCACCACGGCTCGGGTGGTGGCTGCACTGACGGCTCGGGCACCCGTCTCCGAGTGGTTCCTGTCGGCATGGAAGCCTTGGTAGGCGCAGATCGTGACGGAGAGAAGACCAAAGACAGCTGCCTTGATGAAGCATTCCCTGAGATCCCGCGATTCGATTGCCCTGTCGATGGATGACCAATAGACGCTGGAGTCGACACCGAGCAGCATGGAACCAGAGAGGCTGCCACCCCAGAATCCGATGACCACGAAGAGAGCAGTCTGGAAGGGGTAGACAAGCAGGGCAGCGAGCAGGCGTGGGGTCACCAGATAGCCATGGCTTTCCACCCCCATCGTCTCCAGGGCCACGATCTGCTCCGTATTGCGTTGGATGCCGAGTTCCGCCGCCAGGGCTGAGCCTGATTGACCGATGAGCATCAGGGCCGCAAGAACAGGACCCATTTCCCTCACAAGACTCAAGGACACCATGGAACCAAGCAATCCCTCGGATCCGAAGCGGCTCAGAATATGGTAGCCTTGCAGACCAAGCACGAGGCCCGTGAAGAGTCCGACGATCAGGATCACCGGAAGGCACACTGTTCCCTGCTCGTAAATGGCGCGGGCGGTACGGCGCAGTAATTTACGCGACGTGACCACGGAACCGAAGGATTGACCAGTGAAAATCGCAAGATCGCCGAATCCCGAAACAATCCGTAGTGTTTCTTTTCCGAGTAAGGTGATCATTCATGAGGACTTTGCCAGAAAGATTCTGGTCATGCAACGCCTTGACTTCCCCGGGCAGTCTTACTCAAAAACGCTCCGATCACCTCAAAGGCCCGGTCGATCTGCTCATCCGTGGTGCAGTAAGGAGGCATGAGGTAGAGGACATTCCCGAGCGGCCTGAGAAGAACTCCCTGTTCTTGGGCAAAGGATGAAAGGCTGCGCCCCGACTGTGCGGCATATCCTCTCTCCTCACCTGCCAGGTCGAAGGCAGCGATTCCTCCGAGCAGACGTGTCTGTTCGATCTTCGGATGATCTGCTAGGAAATCAAGATGGGATCTCATTCGCGTATGGATGCGGTTGATTTGCGCTAGGGAATCCGTGGATTCATGGAGATGGAGGCTGGCAAGAGCCGCCGCGCAGGCCACGGGATTGCCCGTGTAGCTGTGACCATGCGACAGGGCCGTGGAAAAGTCATTGCCGAGGAAAGACTCGAAGAGATCATCCGAGGCGATGGTGACGGCAAGCGGCAGAATCCCTCCTGTGATCCCCTTGGACAGGCAGATCAGATCGGGAATAAAGCCGGTTTGCTGATAGGCAAAGAAGCTGCCCGTCCGTCCGAAGCCGGTCATGACCTCGTCGAAGATCACCGGGATGCCCCGCTCACGGAAGAGGTGGCAAAGTGATGCAAGGAAGCTGACAGAGTGGAAACGCATCCCTCCCGCACCCTGCACTAGCGGCTCCACAATGAGTGAAGCAATGCTCTCACTCTCGGTTTCGAGTATTCGGCGGATTTCGTTCAAGGCCGCCGCTTCCCCTTCTTTATTTAAAAATCCATCGAAGACCAGCGGGACGGGAAGGGAAATGGTCTCAAAGAGCATTCCGTGGAAGGCATTGAAGAAACCGGAACTCCTTCCCACGCTCATTGCCCCGACGGTGTCCCCATGATAGCTACCTCGCAGCGTGGCGAAGAGGTGTCTCGGAGTTCCGAGGTTTGCCCAGTGCTGATGGGCTATCTTGAGCGCTGCCTCGACGGCGGTCGAGCCGTTGTCGGAGTAGAAGACCTTGGCGCTTCCCGTGAGCCCCGCTTTTTCCAGCAGACCCTCAGCGAGGCAAACTGCCGGTTCATGGGTGGCCCCGGCAAACTGGACATGGTCCAGTTTGAGAATCTGATCGGAGACGGCTTTCGCCAACTCCGGGCGCCCGTGACCATGGAGATTCACCCACCAGGAAGAGATCATATCGAGATAATCGCGGCCTCCGTAATCCCGAAGAACAGCCCCGGTTCCGGAAGCCATCGGGATCGGCTCCCGTCCAAGTCCGTGCTGGGTGAAGGGATGCCAGACCGCGGCGGCATCACGGGAAAGAAGGTTGGGCAAGATGTCCATGAAAGAAGTGACATCACAACGGAATCAGGCTCGATTTGGAACCGGTAATTTCCAAGCCCGATGAAGCCTCCTCCCACCTCCGCCCGTGAAAAATGGATCGTGATCGCTCTGCTCTGGTTAGTCTGCATGCTGAACTACGCTGACCGCCAGGCGATCAGCAGCCTCTTTCCATTACTGGAGCACGATTTCGGATTCTCTAAGGTCCAACTGGGGTTAATAGGGAGCGCCTTCATGTGGGTCTATGCGCTCTCGGCTCCCTTCGCTGGATTTGCCGGCGACCGCCTCTCCCGCAAGGGACTGATCATAGGCGGGTGTCTTTTCTGGAGCCTCATGACAGGGCTGACGGGATGGTGTGGCAAGTTTTGGCAGTTCGTCACGGCACGTGCACTGATAGGTCTCGGTGAATCCGTTTATTTCCCGGCGGCCGTCTCAATGCTTTCCGGATACCACGATGGCAGGACGCGCTCTACTGCTCTCTCGCTTCACCAATCCGCTGTCTACATCGGTACGATCGCGGGTGGGGGTATCGGCGCGGTTCTTGCCGAACGCTACGGATGGCGTTGGGCCTTCTACATCTTCGGGGGTGCGGGCGTCCTGGTTTTCCTGCTCCTTCTGCTAAGGCTTCGAGAACCTCGGGGAGATACTTCGGAAGATCCCTCATTCCCGGAAAAGACCGAAGTGCCAGGTTTTCCTCAAATACTGCTGAGTCTTTTCGGTCAGCCTGGCTTGCTTCTGCTGATGCTCGCTTTTGCGTGTGCGAACGGCGTTGCGTCGGTCTTCCTGATCTGGGCTCCCACGTTCCTGTTCGAGAAGTTCCATCTCGGATTGGTATCGGCAGGCTTCTCCGCAGTGGCAGCGATCCAGTTGGCGAGTGCGGTGAGCGCGCTTCTCTCGGGAATTATTGCCGATAGGCTTGTAATGAATTTTTGCGGGGCCCGGATGATGGTCCAGGCCGCTGGTTTGATCGTCGGATCGTTCTGTGTGGGTGCTGTGGCTTATGCTCCCTCCATGGGGATGCTGCTCGCCGCCATGATAGGCTTTGGGTTTTGCAAGGGAGTGTATGACGGCGGAATCTTCGCTTCGGCATTCGAGTTTGTGGAACCGGAACAACGCGCCTCGGCGGCGGGTCTGATGAATTTTATCGGATGGGGTGGTGGCGCTCTCGGCCCCCTGATGGTGGGACTCTTTTCAACCTACGGCTCGGGAACAGCCATGGAGCGCATGAGTGGGGCGATCGCAGGAAGTGGAGTTGCCTACCTCGTGGCAGCCGGACTGATCCTAGCAAGCATCAGGTTCTACCGGAGAATGCCGCATTTTTCAGCCATTTCAGCCGGGCTGGAGGAGCGGCGTTCCAGGGAGGAGAGATAGCTGTCGGTGCGGTGAAGGGATCGATTGATCTTCTCGGGGTGCTCGAGTCGTGAAAAAAGAAGCCGATGGATGCGGCTTAGTGGAACGGATTTCTCACCGTAGCCGCCGGGTGTATTGCTCGACCAAAATTTGAGGTATTTCATGCCGTTTTTCTCCTCGGTTCCGAAAAAAATGACCGAGTGTCCGTGCTCGGTCGCCCCGATCCTGTCATTCCAGAAGATCTTCAGAAAGTCTCCAGGGAGGGCTAGCGACAGCTCGCTGAAGTTCCGGCCAAGCCCAAGTTCGTAAAAGAGGCATGCCGTACCCGGGCCATTGGCATTCCAGCGTCCCCAGATCCCGGTGCCGTCGGGTTGTCCTGTTGGCTTCAGAGCGTTCATGGTCTCCGGGCTAAGGGAGAGTTGGTGGTTTGATTGAAGGGCTGAAAGAGTCTTCAGCAAAACCAAGTAGGTGCCCTCGGAACAATAGCTGGGTATGGCATGGGAGGCATCCACCCGGAGCATCTCAAAGGGAGTGGTGACCGCAGAATGGAGTGCATGATTTGCAGCGGTGGAGGTGGAATATCCTCCGCCAGACGGCATTGAGAAGACCTCCTTCAGGATGAGGCGGTTGACGGGGGGAAGAGAGTTATTGTCTTCTGCACTCACGGGAGTCATGGAAAGAAGAAGTCCATAAAACAAACAGAACAGAAGCCGTGACATCATTGCCTCCAACCAAGGTCAAAAGTCCCCTCTTCGCAAGGGGGATCATCGCAGCCGGAACTATCCTGCTGCTCTTGCTTACCTGCTGGTGTTGGCGACGGCCGATTGGAGGAGTCGGCGGGCTGCCCATCCTCGGGGAGGTTGTGATCTCGGTGCCACAGTTTTTCCAAGCAGATCCCGGATGGGGGAACGATAAGCTGGGAGACACTCCCGGGACACTTGGTGGGGAGGGATGCGCGGTCTCTTCAGCGGCAATGGTGCTTTCTCACTACGGCATGGATATCGACCCTGGCAAGCTGAACAGTTTTTTAAAACAACATGACGGCTATGAGGGCGCCGGATGGCTTCGCTGGGAATCTGCCGCAGAATACTCCACAGGCCTGATCGAAAAGGCTTACGAAGATCTTCCCTCCTACGGCTTGATCGACTGGAATCTCATCCATGGGAATCCTGTCATCGTGCGCCTTAGGTTACCCAGTGGTATCACTCACTTTGTCGTGATCGTCGGGAAGAGGGGATTCAACTACCTTATCCGGGATCCCTCCTCGCATGGCGAGGGGAAGATCTATCCCCTGAAGGAACTAGGAGTTCCTATCGAGGCCCTGCGCTACTACCGGAGGATCAGGGGGGGATGAATCGAGAGAGCGGCCTTACTTAGCCGCGGCTTTTTCAGAAGCTTTTTCTCTAAGCGGCATCACCAGCTGGGGGCCGGCATTCAGCGGAACATAGACGCGATCTGCTCCCTTGATGTTCTCGGCCTGCAGATACTGGATGTAGGAAGGCGAGAGGACAGCACTGATGGAGGTGATCGCCTTGGCTCGTTCGACTGCCTCGGCAGCGGAGCGCGCGCCGGCTGCTTCGCCGTTCTTACGCTCGATATCAATGTTCTTCTGCGCGATTTGCTCTTCGATGGCCTTCTGTTCGAGTGTTTGATTGAGGGCTACCTTGGTGGCGATGGCCACGATGACCTGCTGGGGAGGTGAGGCATTTCCCATCACGACAGACATGACTTCGAAGGGTGTGTTCTTCAATAAATCTCTGACTTGGTCGCTGATATCTTTGGAGATCGCCGGGAGCGATTCATTGACGGAGAGGCCATCGTATTTAGCTACCACAGAGCGAGTGATAGTTCGGAAGGGTTCGCGAATGAACTGGTCGTAGGCAGCCTTGGCAATCTTTTCGGGATCTCCCGTGCTCTCCCATCCGCCGAATTCCTCCATAAAGCGGCGCACTGATTTCTCATCGGGCTTCAGGCGCCAGACGATATGGGCCTGGCTTGCCAGTGGGAGCTTGTCCTTGGCCAGGATGGCGCTGTCGGCATCGAAGGCCTCCGAATAGGTGAAGGGCGTGATCGAAACGGGCTGTCCCCAGAGGCGCCAGCGCATTCCTGTTGAGGCGGGCCCGAAGATCACCTCCTTAAACTCGCCTTTGCCAAGGATCGGTTTGGAGTAGATGTAGCTCGCGTAGCCTGCGGTGACGCGGACATTGGAGACGTTCGGAGCAAGGAAAAAGATAACGAATGCCACGACGGCTGCAATTCCGATCAAAGGGAGAGGAGCTTTCTGCATAAGGAATGAGTGAGTCAGATTGGGAGTTGAAGCAAGTGCCATCTTGCCACGATGAAACGGGGTGCGGGGCATCTATGCTGTTTCCATGTCGTTGCCGGCAAACAGAAGTGCGATCAGACTGATGAGGGTCATGGCGGCGAGATAGAATCCGACAGATCCTAATCCGTGATTCATGGCGAGAGAGGTCGCCAGATAAGGAGTCAGCGAGGCGCCGAGAATCCCGGCGAGGTTGAAGGTGATCGAGGCTCCGGTATAGCGTACCTCAACAGGGAAGAGTTCTGAGAGGAAGGTCCCGAGAGATGCATAAGTGACCCCCATGAGCAGAAAGCCGATCACGAGGGTCGTCACCACTCCCGGAGTTCCAGCCGAGAAGAGGCGTCCGAAGAGGAGTCCGAAAATCAAGATAGCCACGGTAGCCAGAAGGAGCATGTGCCGGCGTCCGATCCGTGAGGCGATCCATGCCGCGCAGGGAATCGAAAGAGCGAAGAAGAGGACGCCGACAAGTTGGATGATCAGAAAGGTTTCCCTAGAATATCCAAGCCGGGTGGTGCCCCAGGAGAGGGAGAAGACAATCAGGATGTAAAAAATCACAAAGGTCGCGACCGCTGCAAATGTTCCCAGGATCACAAGCCGGAGATGATTTCGTAACAGATCGATCATCGGCAGGGCGACATGGCTTCCACGGGACGATGCTTCAAGAAAGGCGGGTGTCTCGGTGATGTTAAGACGGACATAGAGTCCGACGAGCACCAGCACACTGCTTGCGAGAAAGGGTACCCTCCAGCCCCAGGTCAGGAAGCTTCCAGCATCGAGGTATTTGCTTAGCAGGAGGAAAATGGCCCCTGAGAAGAGGAAGCCGATGGGCGCGCCAATCTGGGGAAACATTCCATACCAGTCACGTTTTCCGGGGGGAGCATTCTCGGTAGCAAGCAACACCGCTCCGCCCCATTCTCCGCCGAGGCCGAAGCCCTGTCCAAAACGGCAGAGGGCGAGCAAGGCTGGTGCCGCCAAACCAATCGAGGAGTAGGTCGGCAGAAGGCCGATCAAGACGGTGGAAAGTCCCATCGTCAGGAGGGCGGCAACCAACGTCGTTTTCCTTCCGATCCGATCGCCAAAATGGCCGAAAAAGATCGATCCGAAGGGTCTTGCGAAGAAGGCCAGGGAGAAGGTCGCAAGGGATTGAAGGGTGGCTGCTGTGGAATCACCCTGTGGGAAAAAAAGTTTTGGAAACACGAGAACCGCTGCCGTGGCGTAGATGTAGAAGTCAAAGAACTCGATGGCCGTTCCCGCGAGGCTTGCGAGAAGGATTCTGGTCGGGGAATTTACGGAACGTTCAGTCATTGTGAGTTCCGCTGGCAGGCTTGAAGTTGAGTGATGGGCGCAGGATGAGAAGGAAGCGCATGAAAAGGATCGCGGTGTGGATAAGATTTCAAGGGAGAAACAAACTGGAGAGTAATGCGACGCCTCTTGATTTTTTTGGTCCTTCTCGGACTAAGGTCTTAGGAATGGTCTAAAATTTCTTCTGCTGCGCCTGGGTGAACCAGTCCCCACCGGTTCCGGGCTTGCCTGAGTCTGTGCGCATGTAGCGGCTGAGGTCTTCGCTCCGTCCTTGGCCCCGGCGATCGCCACCCATGCCGACCCCACTCTTAGGGTCGCGAGGGGTCAGATCGACCTTGGTCTTAAGCGAGAGGGCGATGCGCTTGCGCGGCAGGTCAATCTCCATGACGGTCGTCTGGACTTTCTGTCCAACCTTGAGGAACTCGGCGGGGTTCTTCACGAAGTCGTCGCTGATCTGGCTGATGTGAACTAAACCATCCTGATGGACTCCGATGTCGACGAAAGCCCCGAAGGCGGTGACGTTCGTGACGATACCGGGAAGCTTCATCCCCAGTTGGAGATCCTCCATCTTCTGGACGCCATCGGCAAAGCTGAAGGCCTCGAACTGCTCGCGCGGGTCACGACCTGGCTTGGCCAATTCAGCCACGATGTCCTTGAGGGTCGGGAGTCCGACTTCGGGAGTGACGTAGCGGTCGAGCTTGATCGCGGAGCGCTTGGCTGGATCACGCAGGAGATCTGCCATTGTGCAACCCAGGTCCGCCGCCATGCGGTCGACGAGTTCATAGCGTTCTGGATGAACGGAACTGGCATCGAGGGGATGTGCCCCGTCGCGAATGCGCAGGAATCCCGCAGCTTGCTCGAAGGCCTTCGGTCCGAGGCCGCTGATTTTGAGAAGTTCGGCGCGTGATTTGAAGGGGCCGCTGGCATCCCGGTGACTGACAAGACTTGCCGCTGTGCGGGAGTTGAGACCCGAGACATAGGCCAGCAGGTGTCGGGAGGCTGTGTTGAGTTCGACTCCCACCTTGTTCACGCAGGAGACGACGACATCGTCGAGTGAGCGCTTCAGGGCAGCCTGATCAACATCGTGCTGGTACTGGCCGACGCCGATCGATTTCGGATCGAGCTTGACGAGCTCCGCTAGAGGATCCATGAGGCGTCGTCCTATGGAGACCGCTCCCCGGACGGTGAGGTCGAGATCGGGGAATTCCTCGCGGGCGATTTCACTCGCCGAGTAGATCGAGGCACCGCTCTCGCTGACCACAACGATCTGGATGGAGGAGGGAAGTTTCAGCTTCTTCACAAAGGACTCTGTCTCGCGCGAGGCGGTGCCGTTGCCGATGGCGATGGCCTCTACCTTGTGAAGGCGAACCATGTTCAGGATGGCCTCGGCGGCCTCGAGTTCCTCGCCCCGGCTCCGACCGGGATAGATCACCTCGTTGGCAAGAAGCTTTCCCTGACGATCAAGCAGGACGATCTTGCAGCCGGTGCGGAATCCGGGATCGATACCGAGAATTATCTTCTGACCTAGCGGGGATGCCAGCAAGAGCTCGCGGAGATTGTCCGCAAAGACGCGGATCGCCTCCTCATCGGCCTTCTTTTTATAGAAGCCGCGGACTTCGACCTCCATAGCGAATCCGAGCAGACGCTTGAGGCAGTCATCACAGGCGAGTTTCACCTGATCCGCAGCCTTGGAATTGCCTCGTACGAAGAGACTGTAGAGCGTTCCCAGGGCCTCGCTCTCGGGAGGGGTGAGGCGGAAGTAGAGGAAGCCCTCTGTCTCGCCGCGCCGCATGGCAAGGATCCGGTGAGAAGGCGCAGTGGTGGCCGGTTCGCTCCAGTCGAAGTAGTCCTTGAACTTCGACCCTTCCTCTTCCTTGCCGGAGATCAGGGTTGATTTGATGACTCCCTTGTTCAGGTAGAGACTGCGGAGTTGGGCGCGGGCTGTGGCGTCATCATTGATTCGCTCGGCAAGGATGTCACGAGCTCCTGCAAGGACGGCGGCCACGGTATCGACCGTCGAGGTCTTTGCATCGACGGTAACGGAGTTGCCGACATAGGGGGCGGCGAGCGTCTCGGGATCCGTTGCGGGATCTTGGGTCCAGAGGATCTCTGAGAGTGGTTCCAGACCGAGTTCCTTCGCGATGGTCGCACGGGTACGCTTGCGTGGTTTGAAGGGAAGGTAGATGTCTTCGAGCGAATTCAGCGTGGCGGCTGATTCCACCTTCTCGCGGAGTTCCTCCGTGAGGATCTTGCGCTCCTCCAGCGAGGAGATGATCGATTCACGACGTTTGTCGAGTGCCTCAAGTTGCTCGATGCGATCACGGATCGCGGTGATTTTCACCTCGTCGAGTTCCCCAGTGCGTTCTTTGCGGTAGCGGGCGATGAAGGGAACGGTGGCCCCCTCTTCTAGCAAGACGGCCGTGGCGGCGACTTGTCGTGGTTGGAGGCCGAGTTCCTTGGTGATTTGGATGAGGTGTTTTTCGATCATGGGGAAAAAAACGCGGAGCCTAAACGCTCACAGGGATGAAGGGGGTGACAGTGATGGGATGCTGAAATAGGGGTTTCACTTTTTAGCTGTTCAGTATTTTTTCCCCCGGCGATTAAAAATACGGAACCAGTTACCAAAATTTTTCTTCATACTCTCCGAGAAGGAGAGGTAGTTTTCCGTTCGCTCTCCGCCTCTTGGAATGGCTTCGAGGACGGCAGCGACCGAGAGTTCGGGCAGATCGTAAGCGGTGGAGCAGGTGCCGGCTGCCGAGGTATGATGCGCGTCGCTGGCTGATGTGCCGGCAAGACCACGGCGGGCCGCATAGGCGGCAGCCTTTGCGTTGAAGCCACGGAGAGTGACGGCAGCATTGAAGGTCTCAAGAGCAGCCAGATCGAGCTGATCGAGAATCTCTTCGCGGATTCCGGCACGGAATGAGTCGTAGGGATGGGGGGCGATGCAGACACCGCCCCGTTCTTTCACGGCTGCTAGGACTTCGAGGGCCGGGGCACCCTTCATGCAGGGGAGTGTGGTGCCAAGGCAGAGGAGGTGACCATCGGCTGTGGAGACCTCGACGCCGGGAATAATGAGAAAGCCATCGACGGGAAAGCCATCCTCGCGCATCAGCCCTGCATGGGTGAGATAGGTGACAGCATTGCAGGTGTTGTGATCAGTGACCGCGATCCCGCTCAGTCCGCGTGCCTTTGCCGCCGCGACCATGCCCTCAGGGGAACCGCACGCATCCGCTGAGAAGTGGGTATGAAGATGCAGATCGAAGGCGTGGAGCATGGGTATATTTTGTCGGCTCGGGGTATCTGATGCCAAGGCAAAGAAATTCTCAGACCTTTTTTACTTTTTGATACAACGTACGGCGCTTATTTGTAAGCAATGGCGATTGCGTTCAAAGAGTGGGCCCTTGTCTGCGAGGCCCTCGGAAGCGGGGAGCAGAATGTCCTTTTACGGAAGGGAGGCATTGCCGAGGGGAAGGGGGGATTTGGATTCGATCATAATGAGTTCTATCTCTTTCCGACCTGGTTCCACGGTCAGGTGAAGAAAATCCGCAAAGCCTACGTGGCATTACCAGAGCAGGCCCCAGAACTGGTGACCCTAAGTTATGCCGCAGTCCTGGAATGGAGTGGCCGCATCTCCGACAAAGAGGCCGCCCATCGTCTGAGCGAGTTTCATGTTCTCGACGCCTCGGTGATCGAGGAGCGCTTTATTTACGATACCAAGGCCGGATCTCTCGGAGGGAATGGAATTAATGTGGCCTTTGTTCGGGTTTATCGGCTGGAACCTGTCGCCACGCTTCCTATGAGCAAGGGATTTGGCGGTTGCCGCTCCTGGGTGGAGCTTCCGGAGGGGGATTTCGGAACCATGGTTTCAGTTCTCAGCGAGGAGGCGCATCAGCGCCGGAAGGAGCGCTTTGCCGGGTTACTCGGGGTGATGTTCTGATTGGCTGCCCTCTACGCTAACGGTTCCGTGGAGAATTTCTCAGGGTGCCGATGGCCGAGCTGGATTTTCCAAAAGCTCTCCCTATGATCCATAATCCATGAAGTACATTTTTGTCACAGGTGGTGTGGTAAGTTCTCTGGGAAAGGGCCTCGCGGCCGCTTCCCTAGGGACTCTTTTGGAGCATCGCGGGCTCCGCGTGACGTTGCAGAAGCTTGACCCCTACTTGAATGTCGACCCCGGCACAATGAATCCTCTCCAGCATGGAGAGGTCTATGTCCTTGCCGACGGAGCGGAGACGGATCTCGATCTCGGGCACTACGAGCGCTTCACGAAATGCGAGCTGACTCGTGATAATAACCTCACCAGCGGCCAGGTCTACGAGACGGTCCTAGCGAAGGAACGCCGCGGCGACTATCTCGGCAAGACGGTCCAGGTCATTCCCCACATCACCGATGAGATTAAAAGACGTATTCGCAGCTTTGAGCAGACCGGTAATGCTGACATCCTGATCACGGAAATAGGCGGCACCACCGGTGACATCGAGGGACTGCCATTCCTCGAAGCGATTCGTCAATTCATCCTGCAGGTGGGTCATGAGAATGCGATTCTGCTTCATGTGACCCTCGTCCCTTACATCAAGGCTGCCGGTGAGCTGAAGACCAAGCCGACCCAGCAGAGTGTGGCCAAGCTGCGCGAGATCGGGCTTCAGCCCGAGGTGCTGATCTGCCGTACCGAGAAGCCGCTGGAATCCGATGTCCGCGAAAAGCTCTCTCTCTACTGCAATGTTCCCATCAGCTCGGTGATTGAGGCGAGGGATGTCGAGAACTCTATCTACGAATTCCCGCTGATGCTTCAAACGGAGGGACTCGACGAAAAGGTCTGCCAGCTCCTTCATCTTGATACACGGCCAGCCGACATGGAGCGCTGGAAGATGGTGGTGCATTCGATTGTGAATCCGTCACGCCGGATCAAGATTGCCGTGGTGGGCAAATACGTGGAGTTGCAGGACGCTTATAAGAGCATCTACGAGTCGCTCTGCCACGCAGGAGGTGCCAACGATTGCGGCGTCGAGCTGGAGATCGTGGATGCCGAGCAGATCGAGGCCGAGGGTGCTGAGATTTTCCTCAGCGGCGTCTCCGGCATCCTTGTTCCCGGTGGCTTTGGTGATCGTGGGACCGAGGGTAAGATCGCCGCCGCCCGTTATGCCCGGGAGAGCAAGATTCCTTTCCTTGGCATCTGTCTCGGCATGCAGATCGCAACGATCGAGTTCGCCAGGAATGTTTGCGGTCTGGACCAGGCCAACAGCACGGAGTTCGACTCCTCGAGCCCACACCCTGTTATTGCACTGCTCGACGACCAGAGGGAGGTGACCGGTAAGGGGGGCTCGATGCGCCTCGGTTCCTGGCCTGCAACACTGAAGTTGGGATCGCTGGCTCATCAGATTTACGGACAGACTGAGATCGCTGAGCGTCACCGTCACCGTTACGAGTTCAATAATGATTACCGTGAGCGCATGGAGGAGAAGGGGTTTGTCATTTCTGGGACCTCTCCGGATGGTTCACTTGTCGAGATCATCGAATACCGTGATCATCCCTGGTTCATCGCCGTGCAGTTCCATCCTGAGTTCTTAAGCAAGCCCGAGGCTCCTCATCCCCTCTTCGACGAGTTTATCCGAGCCTCACTTGCCAACTCCTGAAGATTTCAAGCCACGGAAAAAATATTATGAGTATAACAAATGATCTTGAGCGGATGGTCGAATTTGAGTTCGTCCGCGCCACCGAAAATGCGGCCCTTCACTCCATGCAATGGATGGGAAGAGGTGACAAGGAGGCCGCCGATGAAGCCGCCTGCGACGCGATCAAGGGAATGTTCGATCTGGTCGACATCCGCGGAGAGGTGGTTATCGGTGAGGGGATCAAGGACCAAGCACCGGGCATTTTTCTTGGTGACAAGTTGGGCCGCTGGGGTGAAGGCGATCCCCGCTTCGACATCGCCCTCGATCCGATCGACGGCACCAGCAACATCTCCAAGGGAATGCCCAATTCGATTTCCGTCATGTCCGCCGTTCTTGTCCCCGATGGCAAGAAGAGCAGCATGGTTAATATTCCCAGCTTCTATGTTGAGAAACTTGCCTATGGTGCTCGCGTGGAACGTTGTATCCTCAATGGAACCATTGCGCCGATCACACTGGACGATCCTTTTGAGCAAACGTTGGAACAGGTAGCTAAGGCTCTTGGAAAGAGGATAGGCGAGCTGGTCGTGACCATTCTGGACCGTCCCCGTAATCAGCCGTACACCGATGCAGTGCGTCGTGCCAGCGCTTCGCTGCGCCTGATTGCCGATGGAGATATCACGGCTGCCGTGGCTCCCTCCCTGCATGATTCCGGAATCGATCTCTATGTGGGAATGGGGGGTGCCCCGGAGGGTATTCTTACAGCGGCGGCGCTGAAGGCTCTCGGGGGGGATATCCTGCTGCGCATGTGGCCCCGCGATGAGGAGGAGAGGGCTGAGTTATTGAAGACCCTAACCCCTGCCGATCTGGAGCGCGTCTATCACCGGGATGATCTCGTCCATGGCGACAGCGCCATTTTCTGCGCCACTGGCATCAGTGACAGTCCCATGCTGCCCGGGGTGAAGCTGATCGGGAAGACCGCCATCACTCACTCCATCCTGATGCGTTCCCGAAGCAAGACGGTCCGGTATATCAGGGCAGTGCATGATCTTGAGGTGAAGACTATCCATCTGCGCAGCCTGCGGGGTGAAGAGCATCTCTAAAGAGATGTGGGAGATTTTCTCCAGAAAGCATCTTTTCTGAAACAATTCAGGAATTGCTTTCCGCGATGATAAAGTCCATCACTTGTCTGATATGAGCACGAACCAACTCCAAGAACTCAAGCAATTCACCACGGTCGTCGCCGACACGGGCAATTTCGAGGATATTAAAAAATTTCAGCCTCAGGATGCCACGACGAACCCTTCGCTCATCCTCAAGGCGGTTCTGAGTCCCCAATACCGTACGCTTCTGGACAAGGCGATCGCCGATAACAAGGGATCCAACCTTTCAGGCTCTGATCTCTGGAAGAAAATCATCGATGACACCCTCATTCTGTTTGGCTGCGAGATCCTCAAGATTGTCCCTGGTCGTGTCAGCACCGAAGTGGATGCCCGCCTCTCCTTTGACACTGAGGCAACCCTCGATAAGGCCCGCTACCTGATCGGTCTTTACAAGAGTGTCGGCATTGACCACGAGCGCATTCTTATCAAGATCGCCTCCACCTGGGAGGGCATTCGTGCCGCCGAAATCCTCCAGAAAGAGGGTATCAACTGCAACCTGACCCTCATGTTCTCGATGCCCCAAGCTGTGGCCTGCGCCGAGGCCAAGGCCCGTCTCATCTCACCCTTTGTCGGACGTATCTACGACTACTACAAGGCGACCACCGGCAAGGAATATGCCGGCATGGAAGACCCTGGTGTCCAGTCGGTTCACAAGATCTACAACTACTTCAAGAAGTTCGGCTACGAGACCCAGGTCATGGGCGCCAGTTTCCGCAATACCGGTGAAATCATCGCCTTGGCTGGCTGCGACCTCCTCACGATAAGCCCCGACATTCTCGATAAGTTGGAGCAGTCCTCGGAGCCAATGCCTCGCGTTCTCAGCCCTGAGGCTGCCAAAGGAATGGAGATCGAGCGGCTCCCAGTCGATGAGAAAAGCTTCCGCTGGCTCCTCAACGAGGATGCCATGGCCACCGACAAGCTGGCTGAGGGTATTCGCAAGTTTGCTGCTGATATCGTCAAGCTCGAAGTCATGATCGCCCAGGCTTGCTGATTGCGTACCAAACAACTCTTTTTCAAGATCACAACTGTCCGCGATGATGAAACGATTCCTCCCACTTCTACTGGCCGCAGCACTTACCGGTTGCTCCACGCCACAGGTTCCCACCACGGCAACGGCGGGGAGTACGGGCGATAATCATCCGGGCTCGGCACCCGTCCTATTGGGTCTTGATCCTGTCCGTCAGGACCTGCATCTCTCTTCATTGCAGTGCGCATTGCTTGATTCCCTGAGGACCGAATACAAGTCCCGGGCCCGGCAGATCACTGCGATCGGGATGCCTGATGAGGATGCCAGTTTGAGGGCTAGCCGGCATCTCAGCACCCTTCGCAAGCAGTTCAACCAGCGTGCCCTTCAGGTCCTCAGCTCCTCCCAGCAGGATAGACTCCGTCAGATCGAGCGCCAGATGCTGGGTGGTAAGTTGCTCACATCTCCCAAGGAACAGCAGTTGCTGGGACTTACTCAGCAGCAACAGCAGCAGCTTGTGGCGATTGACCAGTCGTCCAACGCTCGGATCGCCGTCCTTAATGCTCAATCTGCCTCGGGAAAGATTTCCCCGTTCTGGACCGACATCAAGCGTCATCAGATCGATACTGGCACCAAGAGCCAGATGCTCTCCGTGCTCAGCGAAAAGCAGAAAAAAGCTTGGCTTGTCCTGAGTGGACAGAAGATGGGCTTGCCAAAAGTTCACGATCCGAATGCGAATACGAAATCCGTCTTCGAAGGATATTGATTTTATGCAGGGGTATTGTGCCCAAATGATGCCTCTTGCTTCCTGAAAATTCAGTATCCATCCAGTGTTACCGCAAACTTCCAGAAACCCCATGAAACGTTTTCTTCTTATTCCTTTCGTTGCGGTGATGTTGGTTTCCGCTTCTGCGACAAGCATTCCGATAGCGGTCACTCCCGACAGCATCTCCTATTTGCCTGTCCTTCTGAACCAGCCAGCAGTCAGCAATGATCTCAAGCTCTCCCCCATCCAGAAGTTACAGATCGATACGGTTCGCGCCGAGTACAGGGCCAAGGTTGGCATTGTCTCGGCTGCCGGTCTGCTCGATACCACGCTTGACAGCAAAGCAGGGAAGAAACTCGCTGCCTATCACGTCTCTTGCAATAAGCGTGTGATCGGGATCCTGAATCCTGCCCAAAGGATTCGATTCCGTGAGATTGAACGACAGTTTCAAGGTGGACTTTTTCTCCTTTCACCAAGCGAACAGAATCTTCTCAAACTGACTCCTGATCAGCGTCGTAAGATCACCGAGATTCGCTCCTTTGACGCAGCGAAGGTTGTCGATGTCCAGAAGGCCTTTCTGGCCGGCAAGAAATCCACTCTTCGGAAGGAGATCGATCTGCATCAAATCCATCGCACGACGGCAAGAAGTTTGCTCCATCTGCTGACGCCCGAGCAGAAGATCGAGTGGCTGGCTTCCCTCGGTACTCCGGTCAAGAAATAGGGGCTCGGTCTCTACTCGCTAGGCAGCGTTTAATCAGCGCTTCCTTAGTTCCAAACATGCTTTTTTTGCTTGAACATCGTTGTTTTTTCGGGAAATATAACCGATTTGAACGAAAAACCATCACAGTCTATTACTCCTAAGGAGGAAGAAGTTACGCAAAAGAGAAAGAAGCGTAAAAATATCCTCATTGCTCTGGGTGTGATAGTAACTTTGGGGATCTTTGCCTATCTGATCATCAACTCTTATTGCATCGTTACGACAAATGATGCCTACGTGGAAAGCCATGTCACCTTTGTTGCGCCGCAAGTGGTGGGCAAAGTCGACAAGGTGCTAGTGGAAGACAATAACAGGGTTCACAAGGGCGATATCCTGGTGGAAATCGATAAGCGCCCCTTTCAGGTCCAGGTCGACATTTACACTGCCGCGCTTGATAGTGCGAAAGCAGATTTTCTGGCCACAAAAGCACAGGTCAAGAGTGATGAAGTTAATGCACTTAGTCTCTTCTATAAGCTAAACAACGCTATTGAAAACGTGAACTCGCAGGTGGCGCAGCTTCGTCAGGACATTGCTGCCCTGAATCAGGCAGAGGCAACCCTGAACCTCGCCAAGTCGGATTTCGGTCGAGCGCAGCAGCTCTTCAAGGGTGATGTGACCAGTCGTCAATCGTTCGACACCTCCAAGGAACAACTCCGTGTGGCACAGTCCAAGTACAATCAGGCCCTCCAGACTTTGAATTCTGTCCGGTTAGGTCTTGGGCTTCCACCGGCTGATGCAAACAGCCCTGATCTTGCTGGGGTCCCCGAAGGTCTGAATCGTACCTTTTCTGGCGTTCAGGAAGCCGAGGCACTGCTTATGTCGGCTTGCGAAAAACTCGGCATCACGTTCCCGGACGCCTACATGACTCCCGACCAACTCCTGAATTTCTTCAAAAAGAATACACCTGATAATAGTGAAAACACCTACTTTGCTAAAATTCTGACCGAGGCTCCCTCCATCAAGGAGTCTCAGGCCAAGTTGGAGCAAGCGCAGGGGAATCTCGAACAGGCTGTCCTGAATCTTTCCTACTGCGATGTCAGGGCAGCCATCGATGGCGTAATTACCAGGCGCAATCTCAATCCTGGAAACTATGTGCAGGCGGGCCAGCAACTCATGGCCATTCGTTCCCTGACGGATATCTGGGTTAATGCAAATTTCAAGGAAACCCAGCTTTCATCCCTCCGTATCGGCCAACCGGTTGATCTGCTAACCGACATGTACGGGAGTCGTCATTTGTTCCAGGGGCGCATCTCTGGGTTCACAATGGGAACAGGATCGACTCTCGCCCTCCTCCCTCCTGAAAATGCCACCGGCAACTTCGTCAAAGTAGTTCAACGTCTTCCTGTCCGTGTTGAGATCCTGAATTATGACCCTGACAAGGTTCCTCTTTTTGTCGGTTTGTCGGTAACTCCAAATGTTCACATTAGGGAGACCCCGACCGGTCCGAATGCTGGTCAGTTCCTGCAAGGCTCACCCACCCTCCCTCCCGTCGGGAAAGCTGAAACCCCGGTCAAGTGATGAGTCAGGGGGCCGTCGTCCCGGGGGAGGCAATCTCCTCCCAGCCAACCAGCCGGTCTGCGATCAATATCTGGTTCCTGGCGCTGATCGTCGTGATTCCCACCTTCATGGAGGTTCTGGACTCCACGATCGTGAATGTGGCGCTTCGTCAGATCGCGGGAGGATTGCAGGCGGCGGCAAATGACAGCCAATGGACTGTGACTAGCTATTTAGCGGCTAATGCCACGATCCTCCCGATCTCCGGTTGGCTTTCCGAGCGCCTTGGGCGGCGCAACTACTTCCTCCTCTCCATCGGACTTTTTACACTCTGCTCGGCGTTATGCGGTTTTTCGACCAATCTCGGCCAATTGATTTTTTTCCGTGTCGTTCAGGGACTGGCTGGAGGAGGTCTCCAGCCGAGCAGTCAGGGAATTCTCTTTGACATCTTTCCCAAAGAGAAGCAGGGAGTAGCCATGACGATTTTCGGGGTGGCCGCCCTGGTAGCTCCGGTTCTCGGGCCGACTCTTGGAGGTTTCCTCACCGACACTTACTCCTGGCGATATATTTTCTATATCAATATTCCCGTGGGAATCGCTGCATTGGTTGCCTGCTACATCTATCTGCAGGATCCTCAGTACCTGCAAAAGCAGCATGCCGAGATGAAGAAAAACCCATCTCCTTTCGACACACTGGGTCTTATTCTGCTCTCTATCACGATGGTCTGCTGGGAGGTAGTGAACACTAAGGGACAGGAATGGGATTGGTTCGAGGATCCATTCTGGAGGGTTCAAGGATTGACGGCTCTCTTCATCGTCGCCCTCATCTCCCTGATTTATCGGGAGCGGAGATATACATATCCCATTCTGAATTTCAAACCATTGGCTGATAAAAACTTCCTTGTTTGCAGCATCATTATCTTTATGGCATGCGCGGTTCTTTATGGATCGGTAACTATTCTTCCAACACTCCTAGAATCGCTCATCAGCTATAATGCAATAAACGCAGGACTTGTGGTCTCCCCGTCAGGTCTCTTTGCAATTATAACGATGGTGGGGGCTGGCTTTGCGATGAGCCGTCAGGTGGACACGCGATTCTTGATCGGTCTGGGATTGGCTGTGATGGCCATTGGGTGTATCTGGACCTCGAAGTTGAACCTGCAGTGCGCACCTATTAATTTTGTCGGGCCAAATATTGTCATCACGATGGGAATCTCCCTGATTTTCGCACCAATCAATGTGGCTGCCTTTTACTATATTCCAATTGAGCTGCGCGCTTCTGCCATCGGTCTCTTTGCCCTTCTACGTAATGAGGGGGGTAGTTGGGGTACCTCCATGATCCAAACCATCCTAGATCGGAGGGAACAATTCCACGCGCTTCGCATGAACGAATATCTTGATAACTTTAACCCAGCAGTCGTCTCTTATCTGAATGAAATGACCTCGTATTATCGAGGGGCAAATTACGGCCCCGTCCTCTCCAAACAAATGGCGTGGCAATCCTTAAGCAACCTCAGGACACAGCAAGCCGACGGACTTGCTAATTTCGACTGCTTCTGGGTAATGGGTATCGTTGCTCTGATATTGATTCCTGGCATCTTTTTTATGAAACGGGCCGTGTCCGAAAAAGGGGCTCTAATGGCCGCAGGTTAACAAACCGTATCGTGGGTTCAAAGCCCAC
>Ga0114962_10000194_pt1 | contig 51994 bp, 52 predicted proteins | sample C_130820_MF_Meta_FD_87017 | JGI IMG/M metagenome (GOLD analysis project Ga0114962, IMG submission 87017) | Freshwater microbial communities from Lake Croche, Canada to study carbon cycling - C_130820_MF_MetaG | ecosystem: Environmental > Aquatic > Freshwater > Lake | place: Lake Croche, Canada... | reverse complement strand
GAGCTGACTAATCAGAACCGCATACCAAAAATTAGTAGTACTGTAGGTATCCACTAGGACATAATCGATTTTATTTCGGTTTTCATAGGTTCGTGCTAGCATATCCAAAAGGCGAAGCCCCTTATTCTTTTTTGCTGAGGCATAGAACACAGTATAGCCGGCTTCTTCTAAGCGGGGCCCAAGAATATCAATACTGCTAGGGGTTCGCCCCTCCTGGAGCAGTTTGTTTCCGATGTAGAGTAGGTTTAACTTCATAAAGCTGAACTTTTAAAAGGGAGAGCGAATAGATAAATGCAGGAGCGGCTATTCTCATGGCCGCATGATTGATCGTTAGGAACCAAAAGGCCAACAAGGCCAATACAAAAATATTTTGTTTGTTATCTACGTATAAAATTAGGGGTGTAAAAATTAGTATAAGCAGGGCCAGGATACCGAGAGCGCCGTGCTCTGCCAACATACGTGTGAGTTCGTTATGAGAAGCGGATTCAATACCCGTTAGTTTTTCGCGGTATTCCTTATTCTTACCTACTCCGATACCCAGAAAGGGATGATCTAAAAACATTTGTATTTCGGTAGTAATCAGAAACTCCCTGCCCGATAGCTTACTCACTTTCTCTCGTCCACGGGCGTCTTCATTGGCATAGCGTTTGTTGATCAGACCATTCGTTTGCCTTGAACTATAGCCCCATATAACGATTAACACCAAAAAAGCCGCCCCAATAAAAAGTACTAAATTAGAGCGGGCCCTGGCTTTGACATTGACAAACAGAACTAAGGATATAATAACCACCATTATTATACCTGTTATGATTCCGCCTCTGGAGAAAGTCACTATCCCCCGATACGTAATCAGTCCCATGAAAAATAAGTCGATGAGGAAGTGCATTCTTGTTTTGGCCTCGAAAACCAATTTGACGAAGAAGACAAAGATCCCCAAGCCGAGGATGGTGGAGACCTGATTGGGGCCAAAACCACCTGAGGTCTCAAAACTGGAATCAGTACCTGTAATTACGGCTTTGACTGAGGGAGAATATAAAAACAAATAGACCACCGTCGTCACGATGGGGAAAGAAAGCACCTCCAAAATATCTCGAAGGTTCTTGAGGCTGATTCGCCTTCTATAAGCATAAATAGCGGATATACCCAAACATAGGGGCCCAATAATATTAAAGGTAATCGCCGTTCGCATATTCGTATCGGCATCGAGGGAGACAATTGCTACAGCGACCCCTGGCATTAAGAGGAGTATAAAAAGGATATAAGCCACCGCATTTTTGGAGAAACCGCTAAAAAGCATACCCAGCAGGAGTATTGACATCACCCCAACTTTAGAATACTGATCAAAAAAATTCCCATTCGTCATGCGGAGAAAAACTTCCGAACCTACAAAATAAGCTGCCACATAAAGCGCTTGATTGGATCTATTCTTAGTTTTGAGAACATAGGAAAATCCGAGAATTAGAATCGCCAGAGCATATATTTTGGATAAAAATGGAAGAATAAAAATTGCAAGGGCAATAGCAGCATGAAGCAGGATAAGTTGGAAATAGCTTAGTTTAAAATTTCTCATGCCTATACAGTTTGGATAAAACGGAGGTACTCCACTAGTACGGTTGCTTCGGAATAGGTTTTATTAATGGTTAGCTGAAGTGCTTTTCCCAATTCCTGTCTTTTTTGGGGATTTGCAATAAGGAGAATAAGGCCTTCAAAGAAGCCACAGAGATCTTCGCTAGCACAGAGCATTCCGTTTTGATTGTTCTGAATAAGAGCAGATATCTCCCCTACAGCCGAAGCTATAACTGGCTTTTGGTATAATCCGTATTCAATTAATACTAAAGGCAGTCCTTCCGACCGGGAGCTGATTATAGCAATATCGGCCTGCTGAATGATATTGGAAGTATCCGTTTGACCACCATAAAGGAATACCGTTCCCTCTAGGGCTTTGAAACGAATATTCTCTCTTAACCCATTTGAATAGGCATCTCCTATATCCTTGCCCACCAGGTGGAAGGACCAATCGGGATACAGCTCCCTAACTTTTTCTGCCAAATTAATAAGAAGATTTTGGTTTTTGACTTGTTTCAAATTGGCCAGGCAAAGGATTCTTTTACCCTCCACTCCTTTTAGAAAGGTCTCCTTTGGAAATATCTCTTCCAAAACAGCAAAATTTGGCAGGTATCCATACTGCTTGCAATTTAAATTTTTAGAAGCCCAGTTTTCCAAGGCATGGTTAACCACAATAATCCCGTTAAAAAAATTAGAACAAAACCAAACTACCTTATTCTGCTTTAAAGACTGTTCACTTCTTGCTCCATAATGATCGTGCCAGATTAATTTCGTCTTTGGTAGCAGTAATTTGAGCAGAAAGGCTGTAAAAAAAGAAGTGCCGTGTGCCTGAATGTGAGAAATATTTTGACGCCTGCAATAGCTTCTAAGAAGAAGAAGCGCCCGAAAATCGAGTATCCTTCTTTTATTCAGAAAGAGGTAATCGACTGCGGGAAGCAGCTGTAATTTTAAAGCACCTTCCCGCCTACTACAAACCAGGCTTGAAAAGGGTATTCTGCTGCTGAGGGCATTGGCATAATTCACCGCCATGCGTTCGGCACCCCCTAATTCTAGGGAATCGATCAATTGGAGGATTCTCATAATTGTATCAGACTTTTAATTTCTTTTTCAAAGCGGTCTAGGGTATAATGCTGGGACCACTCCCAGGCGTTTCGAACTTGGGTGGTATAGCGCTCCGAATCCGATAGGAGTTCCCGTATTTGGGCAGTATCCGTTTGTAAATTTCTACTCAAAAGAAGGCCTCGTTTACCTGCACCCAACATATCGGACACACAGGAAACAGAGCTGGCTATGGGGAGACAACCCCAAAACATAGCTTCGGCAACGACCTTAGGCCACCCCTCTGATTGCGAAGGGAGCAGTAAGAAATGAGCCTTCTGATAGGCATCAATCAAAACTTGTTCGGACTGATTCCCGTGGAGTTTTATAATTGCTTCTAAATTCCAATCTTTGATTTTCTTTTCCAGTTTTTCTCTTAGTTTACCTTCTCCATAGCAATCCATTTGAACAGTGATTCCCAAATCGTGCAATTCCCGAATTAGTTCGAGGGCATAATCAGGCCTTTTACCCATAGATAAGGTACCTACAAATAGGAATCGTATAGGGGAATCGAGGGAACGAATCACCAATGGCCGGATATCTGCCTTCTGATAGGAAGCGGTGAAAAAAGACTTTATATTAGAGCTCGTATTCTGCCAATTCCCATATATGAGGACTTGCATGTTCCGGGTCCAAAAGGGATTAGATAGGATTCGTTTCTGCAGGCGATAACTCCAAGGCTGTGAGGCCATAGGGTCCCAATTTCCGGCATATTTGGCAGTTTTGGGGGTATTGGGAAAAAGGAGTTGGACGAAGCAGGCAATCAATCCTATGTTACCAGGGCAACGCAAGTGGATATGGTCGGCCTTTTTCATGACCTGATATACTTTCCTGCTTATTAGGGGTATTTTAATTAGGGCAAATACTATGCCTTTTAGACTTAGTAAATCAAAGCTTGGAATACTTGTAAAATGGATGTTTTGGTGTTCATATTTACTATTGATTGGATCTTCCGTTTCAATAGTCACTGGAGCAACTATATGTACATTATCCACAAACTTTGTCCACATGTTGATCTCCCGAACATAAGGAGCATAAGCACTAAATTGGTTTTGATTTTGGCTATGGGGAGCGTGGGTGATGATTACAATGTTCATATAAGAAGTTTTTTATCGTATTGATTCAAATAATTTCTTTAGAATAAGGCTTGGCAAAAAGAGTTGGATAGAACTTTGAAAATCGATTTCTAATACTATCCTAAATCGGCTTTTGGTAGAATATACTCAACCAACCGATGATGCGACCCAGCGTTTCTGTGGCCGCGGCTTTCCGGTTGGGGGTGTTTAGTATGTTCGTTGCTCGGATGAGGGTGAGCAAGAGAGTGATGGCATGCCATTTGGTTTTCGCTTTTAAATTGGGTTTGGGATTTTTAATGCGCCAAACATAATAGCCGTTGCGGACGACCATCTTTCCGTATTGGTATTGGTTGGGTCGGCCGGAAGGGGCGTGGTAGTGATTTAATTGGGCAGCAGTGTTGAGGTATAACTTTCCTGTTTTGGCTAGCCTTAGACTAAAATCGGCATCTTCATAGAGGCCATAGCCTTGGAAATAAGTGGCGAACTGGATGTGGTCGAAGACGGATTTCCGAAATGAAGACACCCCCCCCATTAGCTGCTCCACTTCATAGGTTTTTTGGCTTGGTGGCAGGAAGCTGATGCTCCTCCCGTGAGAAAATAAGGGAGCATAGCCCGGAGGACAGTCACTGTCTAGTCCTAATTTTTTTCTTAGGCGAAAGCGACTACTTTCTTTACGCTGCCAGCCGTCATAGTAAAAAAAATCAGATTGATGAGCTTCCTCTACCATTGTTTGCTGCCATTGGATTTCATTTTTTATATAACCCCCAACTCCTAAAGCCTCAGGATATTGCTCGTAGGTATGAAGTAATTGTTGGAAATAGTCCTTTTCTAATACCGTGTCGTCATCGAGGAAACACACGATCTCCATACCAATTCCGACTCGCTCGATTCCGTAATTCCGTTGTTTGGTTAGCCCTCGATGCTGTGGCGGAACCTTATAATATTGGAGGTTAGGGAATGGATTCTCTTCCAAAATCGTTTGTGTATCCGAATTGGTAGAGCCGTCAATTATCAATATTTCGTTTGGAAACGAAGTTTGGGAATGTACCGACTGCAATAGCGTCAGCAGAGGTTTAGGACGCATAAAGGTACAAATGATTAGACTAAACTTCATTTTGCTTTTTTAATTCCTTGGCCCAAAGCACACTCCTTTCCCATTGCTTTTGGAAATTAAAATAATATCTAATTGGGTTTTTGATTCGCTGCTGTTTGTAATATTTAAAAAACAAGATCGTTTTATAACTGTTGGTTTGGGTACTAGTATTGTGCAACATTTTGTATAACATAACTGTTGGCGAAGGTTTGGGTTGGATTATATCACTTTGCCATTGAACTGCAGGCTTTGTCCTAAATCCCCCAATAGGTGCTTTTAAATGGAGTATTTCTGGTTCTGGAAAGTACAGTATATCCTGCCCCTGATTGCGCAATTGAATTCCAAAATCAGAATCTTCTCCAAAACCAAATTCAAAACCTTTTCTAAAATAACAGTCCTTTATACTTTCTCTTCTCACAATACTACAACCCGAACCAAAAGCAGACCATTGAAAAACAGTTGTTTTAGTAGCATTATCAAATAGTTGTGAGCATTTAAAAGAGACTGCTCGCACGCTGTACTTTTTAATTTGTTCTATCGCTTTCTCGAAGAAATTTGGCTTTATTTTAATATCATCATCTGCCAAGAAAACCCACTCACTTTTGGTTTGCTTCAAGGCTAAATTCCTTGCATTGCAAGCGCCAGCCTGATGCGTGAAAATATGCTGAATTTCGAAAGGCCATTTTTCATTGTAGATGTAATCCAATTCGCTACTACTATTCATGATTGGATTTTGCTCCACAATTATAATTTTTAAAGGGAGGAGGGTTTGCTTTGAAAAATCCTTTAAGACCTCATATAGATATTCTTTTCTCCCAATTGTTGGAATAATAACATCAATAGTCGGGATGTCAATCTGGCTTAAGGAAGACTGAACAGCTATTCCTTCTAAGGAGAAGCTTGAGTGGCTAATGTTTTTATACGAAAGCCCCTTTATGAAAGACAGGAATGGGAATTTTTTATCATAAAGCAAATTATTTAATAGCAAAAGGAATACCCATCGTTTTCTATAATGTTCTTTTGTAAAACGAAAAAGTGTCGCTTCTGAGGCTTGTTTAAGCGAGCTTATATTGTGTTTTACCTTCAAAAGTTGCGGTTCCGAATAGCAGAGCAATCCAGCAGGCATAGCCGTTTTAGCCAGAGAGCACAAATAATAGTCAAAATTGGAGTCCGCATGGATTTTATCCTTGATTGCGTTCAAAACCGAAGCATGAACAACACCAACAGTACTGCTCATTTGCCAAGTAGGATAGCGAACTTTTTTATTTATTTTTATAAATGGAGATTCCTCTACATACCCTATTTTAGCACCTAAGAAATTCGTTTTCCCAGGACGATAGGACAGCATCATTTTGTTATGATGAAAAAGAGTGTTGATTTTTTCGATATTAAAAAGTTCCTTATAATCAGAATGACACCAGACTATTTTTTTATCGGGAAATTGGTTCGCTAGTTTTTGAAGAGTATTGGAAATCGTCCCAAGAGAATCAAATCTTAATCTTTGATTGGCAATAGTTCGAACATCCGTAATTGTATTCTCCAAATGATATACTATAATCAAAACTTAAGGTATTAAGGATTGGTAAAATAATAAGCTCTGTTGTGCCACTTTCTGGATACTGTATTTTTCTAATGCATTAATTTTAGCCGCAGAACCCAATTCTATTTGCAAGGCCACATCGCCCAACACCTGGTTGATTCGGACTGCAAAGTGGGAATGTTTTTTGGGATCTACTAAAAATCCACTTATTCCCTCCTCAATCATTTCAGATGCCCAACCAATATTCGAGGCAACTATCCCTTTCCCCATAGCCATAGCTTCGAGCCAGGATAGTGGAAATGCTTCGGCAAATGAGGGGAAAACACAGACAGTAGCTATATGAATCTGTTGGTGGATTTCGCTGTAAGGAACCGCCCCGATATATTTCACTCTTTGCAGTGCTTGAGGGCTAAACAAATCTAGCATCATTTGCCAGGTTGATGAACTTCCAGAGCTGATATCCGGAACATCTTTTCCGACTAAAATTAATTGTGCTTGCGGATTTTTAGCTACTACTTCATTAAATATCAAAGGCAATTCTAAAACTCCTTTTTTGCGTATGAGGCTTCCAAAGTAAAGGATGGTATTTTTACCCTCCCGATTTGAATCTTCTAGACTAAAGGCATTCGTATCCACTCCATTGGGGATAATTGTAAATTTCTTGTTTAGACCGAAGACTGCATTGGTCGTGTCAGCGGCATATTGGCTGACAGATATCAGACCGTCTGCCTTTTGCAAGGCTCTTTTTTCATTGTATTTATTAAACCTCTTAACGACCCGCTGATCCAAATGACAGAAATAGGTGTCAGATCCATTAAGTCGAATGATTAGTGGACATTTGGGTTGGATGAAAGAACTGATTCCCGTCCAGTCTGGTGCTTCAACCAAATCTATTAGGCCTGCCTTGTGCAAGTTATTAATAATGCGCTCTAGTTTCTTGCGGGTTAAATACCAAGAGAGGCCTTTAAGTTTTACATTCTGAATTTGCTGGATCAGGATGCCTTCATCTAGAAAGCTCCCCTCCTCTTTTTGGCCGTAGACCAAAACCCTTACTTCGCAGTTTTGGCTTATTAATCCTAGGCACAAATTGCGAATGCTGGTTCCAATCCCTCCAGAAGCTCCGGTTTTGGAGTGGGGATATTCAGGAGTTAGAAAGGCTATTTTCATGTTTTTTATTGCAAGGAAAAGAAATCCCGAATGATGGTGCTGGTAAATTTCCGAGCTCCTTTATCATTCATATGGCCACAGGAGGAGAAAAATTGATCGCCCTCTACGGCATTTTCATAATTGTGTATTTCAGGATAAAGTTGGTTGACTTTTGTAAAATAGTCCATACCCTTAGTGTTAGTACACATGGGGGTCATGATGGAGATCAAACGAATGTTGTTCACCTTACAGATTTGCTTAATTTCTTCGTAGTATTTGTTGTGAAGTGGCTTAAGAGCTCTTAAATCGTTCTTCATATTTCCTGCATTTGTTGTATACAAGGGATAGTATCCTAAGTTATCCAAATGGGATGTTTTTTTATTAATAGCATTAAAAAACATTTCTCTTAATCCGATACGGTTTTCAAAAGCGATATAGCGATAAAAAGGGACGTAATAGAGTGCTTTGAAATCAGGGTCATTGGAGAACTGCTGTTTTACAGTCTCCGAATTGTGGATGTAAGGCAGGAATTTGGCTGCTACACCCATCGCAGGCTTTTCGTTAGTCAGATTAAGATCCGTTTCCAATATAACATTTCGTATTTTGTACTTCCGTTCCACCATCAATTTTAACATCAAGGAGGCTTCAAAGAGGTGGGCGCCACTCATGCCGTAATTAAAGGTTTTTAAACCTCTCTTCTCAAACATTGGAGCCACAAAATGGTTGTTGGCTCGTGAAGATCCTAATATAATTAGGTCGTAGTCCCGGGCTTTGGAATTGAAGACGTAGTCGATTTTGGATCTGTGATTGGATTGGAGATAGAAATAGGTATAGCCAAAGTCAAGCAGCACTAGACAGAGAATGGTGATTAGGGTTATTTTCAGAAAGTGGATTAAGAAGCATTTCATTTTTATGGATTGATAAGCAAAAGTAATGTTTTATAAAAAAGGAATAATCAGTTGGGAATAGTGCTAGCTGAAAGGAAAAAACACGATAATTAGTTCATACTTGAATTTTTACTTCGGGCATTGGACACCATTCTAAAACTGAAAATAGATAAATTCCTTATAGTCTGAAAACGTCCCCAGAGCCAAGATCGCTACGATGCAGAATGCTAGTTTTAGTGCGCTATAGCGGCCGGATATTGGCTCGAGCTGAGCTCGAAACTTCCATTCGGTAAGGAGGAAGATGAAGATCAGGAGGAGCAGTTCGTAATTGTAGCGCTCGTTTTCGAGGTATTGGGAATTGAATTTTAAATTACTGAACAGGCGCCTGATGTAATCGAAGGCTGCGGATATGCTTTTGGCACGGAAGAAAATCCAGGCAAAGCAAGTTAGCGCAAAAGTACTGAGAATGCTAAGGAAGGTTCTGGCGGAATTCCAATTCCAGCTTAGTCGGATGGCCTCGATATTATTTCGGTTACTATTCAATAATAGAAGCGGCAGAAAGTAAAGGGCATTGAGGAAGCCCCAAGCCAGATAGGTCCAATTGGCGCCGTGCCAAAAGCCACTGATGATGAATATTATGAACACATTGCGGACCTGTTTTGCCTTACTTCCCTTGCTACCCCCTAAAGGGATATATACATAATCGCGAAACCAGGAGGAGAGCGAGATGTGCCAGCGGCGCCAGAACTCGGCGATGTCGCGGGAGAAATAGGGATAATTGAAATTCCGCAGGAGGTCAATACCCAACAACTTCGACATACCCAGCGCCATATCCGAATAACCGGAGAAATCACCATAGATTTGGAAGGCAAAATACACAGCTCCCAAGGCCAGCGATAGGGAATTCATAGATTCGGAATGATCGAAAATCGCATTGGCGTAGGTAGCACAACTGTCGGCGATCACCACTTTTTTAAACAAACCCCAGAGGAACTGATAGCTCCCCTCCCTCGCTTTTTGAAAATCAAAACTTCGACGCACTTTGATTTGGGGCAATAAGTGGGTGGCCCGCTCTATAGGTCCGGCAACCAGCAAAGGAAAAAAGCTGACAAAGAGCGAATAATCAATGAAATTATATTCGGCTTTAATCCGTTTTAGATAGATGTCGATTACGTAGGACAGGCCGTGAAAGGTATAAAAGGAGATGCCCACGGGCAGAATCACATTCAATAGCAAGGGGCTGGTTTGCATGCCGATGCCATTGAGTGCTTCGGAGAAAGAAGCGGCAAAAAAATTATAATATTTAAAAATCCCGAGAAAACCCAAATTAATACTGATACTGAGCCAAAACCAAAACTTGCAACTGCTTTCTTTGCTAGCCTTTTCGATTTGAATTGCGGTAAAATAATCCAGAAAGGTAGAGAATACCAGGAGGAATAAAAACCGCCAATCCCAGCAGGAATAAAAATAATAACTCGCCAGAATCAGAATTGCATTTTGGCTACTCTTTGTTTTATTAAATACAAACCAATACAATAGGAAGACTATTGGCAGGAAAATGGCAAATGAAAAGGAATTGAAAAACATTATGAATTAAAAAGGGAATTTGGTTCGTTGGTTTTCGTAATTGCTGTTTAATTCCTGCGAAAATAGGATTTATTTTTTACTTATCCATTGGGGTTAAGGAATCATTACAGGTGACTCAATAAATTCCATCTTTATAGAAATGGCGTAATTAAACAGATTCTTATTTGATTCCAAATTCGTTGCGAGGCATTCTGAGGTGGATACTGGTTGATTATTTTGAACCAATCTTCAGCATGCTTGATGGTGGCCTTTGAATTCATAAGAGCTTCCTCAATTTTAGATTCAATTTCCTTTTTGCTGTTCAACCAAATAACTGCTGACTTATTTGGCATCGATCTAAAGTGTATATAATTATAAATTTTTTCTACAGTCCAATTTGGAAGTACTTTATTTGTAACATCATAATTTATAAAAGCACAAGGTTTGGCATGTGCCGCATAATCAAAAACCATTGATGACCCAAGATTAACCACCATCTCTGAATAGGCGATCGTATTAATTTGCAAAATAAGATCTTCCGGCCTAGGTAATATAGCATTCCACATATCCCCTATCTGCTCCCATTTTGGATTAATGGCAACTATTATATCCTCGTATTGCTCTAGTATTTTATCAAATCGTTCGGAAAAGTCAACCGGGCATCTTCTAAAAATAATAGCCAAGGAATGTCCTTTTTCATTTAGATGACGAATTGCTAGGGCTAAGTCCTCCAAATATTGAGGGTCATCGGGACATGTTGTACCATCATCTCCAGAATAGCATATGTATTTAGTTCGAAGATCAAGTTGATTTTCAATAAAGAAATCTAGTCTGCTTCCAATTTTACTTTTATCGAAATGAGACTCAAATTGAGGGGTTCCCGTTACGAAAATAGCTTTGGATTGGATCTCGGGATAATAGAACATCAATTCTGCTTTCATGTGCTCACTCCAAACGAAATAATAGTCAGTTTCAACAACCATTGTTGCTTTGGGAAGATTGTCCCAAGAAAAGATAAACGTGGCCGTTGGAATCCCTAAATCTTGTGCGGCGAGTAGTGGGGCAATAGCCAAAACTGGACGCTGATTCGTGCAAAAAACAAATGCTGGTTTTTCGTTTTCCAGAGTTAATCGACTTTGTTGGTAAAACAAAGTCTTCCGTTCATTATCTTTAATCCGTTTGCAGATTTTTAGTAGTCCCTTTTGGGAGGAATAACGGTAAATTAGAATAGTTTGTAGCGTATTTTTTAGAATCTTCTTAAAACTAGTGTGGGAATATGGAAAACGATAACTGTTATAAACGGTATCCTTTGTTTTTTTTTGGTTTAAGTTCAGTTCAATCTGCTTTCTCGCATTTTTATAAATATCAGTTAGCGGATGCGTCTTCGCTTTAGTAATTCTAATTTCCTGAAAACCTAAATCTTGCAAATCAAAAGGAGTGTTATTCCAATAAATCATTTGGAAGCCTTCCTTCTTTCCTATTTCATAAAAATCAGAATAAGCAAAGTTACGTAAGCCTATGCCATCAGGAAGAAGAATTAGTATTTTGTTGTTTACCATTAATTATCTGTAAATTGTTTCTGATGATTAATCTTCCATATTTCCTTATTCACTATAGATTCTAGAAATAATTCAGCGCTGTTTCCCTTGCCAAAATCGGTGTTTGTCTTTTGGATGGGGTGTTTATCAATTTTTTCCAAGGCGGAAGTAATACTGTTCACACAGTAATCCACGTTCACAATATCGGCTTTTACCGCCCTGTTCTGCTGGCGTGTTCCAATATTGATAATAGGAATTCCATAATAAGGAGCTTCCCGGATGCCGGCACTGGAGTTTCCAATTATAAATTGGCTGTTTTTCAACAAGCTCAGAAAATATTCAAAACGCAGTGAGGGGAATATCCGAAATCTGGGATTGTCTTTTAGTTTTTTGAATCTTTCAATAATGTAAGTACTACCCAAATCATTATTGGGGTAAATAACCACATAATTATGGTTGTCATTTACTAAAGCACTAATGAAATTATCAGTATAAGTGTCCATTTCATTGGCTTCGGTAGTCACAGGATGAAAAAGAACAAGAGCATAGTCTTCGTAAGTAATTTGGTAATAGGCTTTAGCAATCGCCAATGATGGTAAGGAATCTGAAAACATGATATCAATGTCTGGAGAACCAATACTATATATAGACGATTTAATTTCACCCATCTGAACTAAGCGCTTCCTTGCTTCACTATTAGACACATAATGAATGTGACTCAATTTACTGACACTGTGCCGAATCAATTCATCCACAGTTCCTGAAAGTTCCCCTCCCTCAATATGCGCTACCCTAATATTATTTAAAGAACCTACAATAGCTCCCGCCAAAGTTTCGACTCGATCCCCATGCACGATGATCAGGTCGGGTTCGATAGTTTTAGCATAGGCGGACAGGCCTTCGATAGTTTTAGCCAGGGTTAAATCCATGGTGGTTTCATGGGTATGATTCTCGAAAGTATGGATGTTTTCGAAATTACATCTTTGTATTTCCAAGAGCGTATAGCCGTATTCCTCTTGTAGGTGCATACCCGTTACAAAAATAAACACGCTGAAACCTTCTTGTTTTTCGAGAATTTGAATGAGCGATTTTATTTTACTGAAATCGGCACGCGTTCCGGTGAGGAATAGTATTTTTTTCATCATATATTCGACTTTTAAAAGGGATCTCACTTTAAATTGACTTAATAAATACCGCTAGCCCTTCTCAAGAGGGGAATAGCTGCAATCCTTCCACTTTATTTGCTTGTCGTTTGGGATGCTTTGGAGGGCTATTTTTCCTAAAAGTGTACTGTAATGCTCCGCTGGGATTTCTCCCGTGCCGGGGCGCTTGACCCAAATATTTTCCTTTGTAAAGACATCCCCTTTGCGTATTGTATTTATGGAACAGACTGTAGCAAAAGCAAAATCAATAGTGATTTGTTCTTCCACGGCAGGTCCTTTGGTGCCTCCTCGCATTTGCCATATTTCGTTGGAAGCTTTAATCAATTCTTTAGTGGCTTGTTCGTCCATGCTGCAGACAATATCTGGGCCTGTTCGGCTCATAGTATCTGTAAAATGGCGTTCCAGGATACTGGCACCCAGAGCCACTGCAGCCAGACAGGCATTGTTATTCGTGGTATGATCGGATAAACCAAATACTTTGTCTGCGAAAACATTGTGCATCGCCGTCATCGCTCCCAAGCGAACCAGAGGTATGGGCGTTGGATAAAGATTTGTGGTGTGCAATAAAGCGACTGGAACATTGTGTTTATCAAAAATAGCCACCGCCTTTTGGATACTCACAAGAGTATTCATTCCGGTGCTCATTATAATGGGCTTTCCAAAAGAGGCAATGTGTTCTAATAAAGGATAGTTGTTGCATTCGCCAGAACCTATTTTATAGGCTGGCACCTCAAATCTCTGCAATCGATCGGCGGCTGCACGGGAAAATGGAGTTGAGATAAAGAGCATTCCTCTACTTTCTACATAGTTTTTAAGCTCCAGTTCGTCTGCTTCCTTGAGGGCAGAGCGCTCCATTATTTCATATATTGAAACTTCCGAATTGCCGGGTATTACTTTTTTGGCAGCAGCACTCATTTCGTCGGCTACGATATGGGTTTGGTGTTTCACGAGCTCCACTCCTGCTCTGTGGGCAGCATCGACCATCTCTTTCGCTATTGCTAAAGAACCTCCGTGATTAATACCGATTTCGGCGATAATTAGTGGTGGATAGTTGGGGCCGATTTTTCGACCTGCTATTTCTATATAGGAGTCCATTTGGGTGTTTGGTTTTAGATAAATAATTAACAAAAAATGACTTTATCGTTTTATAGTGCAATCAATCAGGTCCTTTTACTCGTATTTATTAAAAAGGTATTCGGCATACTCTAAATCTTCTTGGGTGTCGATATCAACTTGTGCATAGGGATGGTCAACGATAAGAGGAAAGGCATTAGCACTGATTATTTTAGAATCGAGGATTAGACTGGCTTTGCTCATATAAAGGAGACCATTTTCGAAATAGAGGGGTTCAAGATCCTGAGAGCGCTGGCCGATCTTATAATTATAAGGTTGGTAATTATGGTCTTCTATTTTTCCAAGTTTTTGATGGTTGCGGGAGACGGTGAACAGACTGTCATAATTTCTATTTTGAACTATTTCGTAAGCCTCCTCTAGGAGACTTATCGGGCGCAGTGGATTAGTAGGTTGTAATAATAGTACATTTTCAACCTCGCCAAATTTATCTACTGATTCTAAAACATGTTTTAAAGCAGTCGATGTAGGCTCAAGATCACTTGACAGACTTTCGGGTCGATCAATTACTAGAACCCCATATTTTAAAGCTATTTCCTTAATCGATGCATCATTTGTAGAAACATAGATTTCATCAATTATAGCTTTATTTTTCTGAGCATATCGAATACTATGAACTATTAAAGGGATTCCACCCAAGGAAATTATATTCTTGTTAGGCAGGCGTTTGGAGTTCCCACGAGCAGGAATAATCGCGATTGTTTTTGTCATGAGATTGCGATTTTCGCCTCCTTAATGAGTGAATTTATTCCATGAATCCATGTTTTGGTAGTATATAAATCATTTGGCATTGATGGTCCCTTTTTTGGATTCTCCATAAAGTCCAAAATGGCTTTTACCCATTCGCTAGTGAAATTTGGATTTGCAATCAATTGACCTAATTTACCCTGCTGTAATACCTCCGGTATCCCGCCTATATCGGAAGCGATGCAATAATTCCCACAATGCAAGGCTTCAATTAAAGTCATTCCAAATCCTTCATGGCATAGTGTAGGGAATAAATAACAGTCAGAGGCTTGGAAATAATGTGGAATACTATCATTTGCAGTACGGCCTAAAAATCGAACGCCAGCTTGAGGTGCTTTTGGTTCACAACCTATAACCCATAATACCATATCCTGACGATTGATGAAAGCGCTCTTCCATGCCTCTAAAAGTAACTCCAAACCTTTCTTTGGTCGATCCTGTGAACACCAGAGAAAAACAATTTTATCTTCATCCCCTATTTGCTCTTTTAAAAGAAACTTTCTCTCCTCGGAGACCGTATAAAATTTGGAGGTATCTACACCATTATGCAATACAGAAAATCGATTAGGCAAAACGGTATAGGTGTTTTTATGTACTTTATAGGAATCCATTGTTAAAAGCACCATTTCATCTATGGTTTCAAAAAACCATCCGCCATAGAAATTTTCAAAATAGGGTGGAAAGCCATGATAAAAAAACTGGATATAGCTGTTTGCAAGGAATCCTTTTTTATTCAAAAAGGAATGCAAGGGCTTCACAATTCCAAAATTATCAATTATTTGAATGATATATTTTTCATCCGGCTGCATTATTTTTTCTAATGCATCTAAATATCCTATATATGGATTTTTTATTAATCTCTTTTTGATTTTGGTAAGCAAGTCGTTCTCTATTATACTGTACTTTACATTATCAAAATAATATTCTGGTTGTGCACAAACGATATAATCGATTTGATGCTCTGCTGACAAATAGTTTTTATAAAGCGTCGTCCAACTTCCAATTTGTGAATAGGGTAATGGAAACTGAGATATGAGTATTACTTTTGGCATTTTATTTGGGTTCAAACTCTTTTATAATATTCGAATAAGGATTGATTATTTTATAATTTTTAAACAAATCGATTTTAAATCTTCCTTCACTAAATAGGAATAGGCTGAATCCCTATAAAATGATATCAGATGCAGTAAGACTTTATCATTTATTTCTTTTAAGGTATAATAACTGGGAACTTTCTTGCCCAAGATTTTCTTAAACTTGTACTTTAAAGAATATTGAAATTGATCTTCTACAAAATGAACCGAAAGGATTTGTCCTTTAGAATTTGGCAATTCAGAAAATAGAAAATCTTCTATAACTTCTTTTCTATTTAGCAATAAATTGGAAGAATTATAAATTAGCATTGCATCCGAATCTGACTTGGAAGGACTTATACCCCATCCATTTTGATTCACAATTTGCATTTGTTTTTTTTTATTATTGGACAAGTGCTGATGATTCATTTGTACAATATTGGACAATTGCAAATCAACAGTAAGCTCCTTTTTTTCGATTCTATGATAACTATAATGCCATTGATGTAATAGGAGTAGTTCGTCATCCAGGTACTCTGTTTTGAATCCTGCCATTTCCAAACGGTTATGAATATCTGTATCTTCTGAACCCCAGAAGTGAAAAAATTCATCATACCCCCTTACCGCTTTTAAATTAGCAACAAAAAAAAGTGTCATCCCAGTTGCCTCTTTGGTACTTAATTTATTTACAGTATAGTTTTCAAATATCTCTTCTTTCTTAGTTTCTGCTTCCGATAAATAACCTACTTGAAAGTAAATTGATTTGTCAGGACAGCAAATTTTTAAACTTTTTTCAATAAAGTTGTTGTGAAAAATCATGTCGACATCTGCAATAAAACAATACTCGGTTTCTATTATTTTTAATGCATAATTTATTGCTTTCGATTTATTCCAAGGCTGATTCTCTGTGAACAGGTAATGATATTGTACAAAACTATATTGAGAAACGATTCTCTCTATTTCATTTGCTATCTCTTTAATGGAACCATAATCTATAAATAGGACTTTAAAATTTTTTTTACTTTGCTGTGCTAATGAATTTAATGCTTTTTTAACTCTCAAAGTATCTCTATTCCGAAATGGAAAGACAATAGTTATTTGCATTAGAAATTATTTTTCAGGTTTAAAATTTTCAAAATAAAAAAAAAGATAACAGATACCAATTTGCTAAATAATTTTGATTTCTGTATCAATAAAAGCTGTTCTGACTTTAAAGACGAATGCGATTGTAGTTTTTTATAATCGTCTTTAATTAATGGGAAATAATGCTCTAGTACTTGTTCTTTTTCCTTGGATGCAATAATTCTCATACTGTGATTTGTTGAAATTCCTGAACAATCAAAAATAGCTATGACACTAGGAATTTTCCTAAAGGAAACCTTGTTTATAAAAATTGCCACTATTAAAAACTCCCAATCTGAAACTATTTTATAATTTTCATTAAAATAAAAAACGGTATCAAATAATGATCTTTTTATAACACAAGCTTGTTGACAAATTGTTTGTTGATAGAAATAGTTAAAGGTTAATATTTCCGGATGAATTTGTATGTTTTGGTATCCTGTCATTTCATTTTTTAATAAAACATCGCCATATACAATTTCATCCTTGCTATTCAATTCCTTCAAAATTGTATCTATAGTCGTTTCCTCATAAAAAATATCACCACTATTCATGAAAATCAGATAATCACCAGTGGCAGCTTGAATTCCTTTATTCATGGCGTGGTAAATTCCTCTGTCAGGTTCAATTATAGAATACGAAATTAGATTTATATATTCCGCTATTAAATTGACGCTTCCATCTGAGCTTCCACCGTCAATAACGATATATTCAAAATTTTTATAAGTTTGATTGGTCACACTTAAAAAGGTTTTTTCTAATCCCGATTTGTTGTTATAATTAATGGTGATTACCGTAATAGTGTTCATAATGAATCATTGCTGGATTGCAATTAGATAATTTAAAGATATTACTCTTGTTGGTTTGAGTAATATGTTTTTTTTCAAATCAATGTATCCTATTTCAATTCCATATTGTTATATAGTATAAACCAATTTAAAAAACCCAATTTGAATCTTATTAGTAGGTCTGAAATCTTATTTTTTCTGTGATACAAAACGGGTGAACCCCATTTATCATGGAACTTAAGAAACCCTGACAAATTATTTTCGCAATCTAAAACCCATTCGTATTCCTCTTTTCTTAGGTAACTAGGTATATCGTATTTTTTTAAGAACTCTCTTTTATCAATCCGAATATCTTCGTTTATTTTAGTTGATTTTTTTTCGAGATGAACTACATACGAATTATAAATTACTGCATGTTTAATATTATACCTTTTTAAAGTCATCGCATAATCGTTATCCGCAAAATAAAAATCAAATTTCTCGTCAAGAAAACCAATTTTAGGAAATATTTCTCTATTTGCCACAATACACCATCCCATTATGTGGGTTCGAACTTTATAGCCTAGTTCATGGGTTTTATCAAATGAATTATCATTCCACTTACCACTAGGCGAAAAGGACTTAATTTGTGGATACATTTTTTGTGTTTTTAGAATTTGACTAAACCAATTTTTGTGAAAAATTAAATCATTATTGCACAAAGCAATAAATTCACCACATGATTGTTTAATCCCAATATTTAAAAACTTATGAAAATTAAAAATTGATTCTGGAACAATAACTTTTACAATGTCAGGATATAAAAAATCTGAGATTAAGTATTTTTTGTTTGATTCAACGATTATTATTTCCATCTCTATGTTGTTCTCAGACTCAACTAGTGAATTAATACATTTTGATGTTATTTCAAATAATTCTTCAGAATTAGTCATCGCGACTATTATTATAGATAATTTCACAATACCTTTTTATAATAATTATTTAATAAATTGCCCTTATCGTCAACTCTCCAAGAACTAGACTTATTACAATTTGAATAATAATATAATTGTTCTTCTGTTAAATTATTTCTATCAACATACCAACCTCCATGTCTTGCCTGATAGGGGTAACTAGTCCTTGATCCATTTAAAAAAAAACTATTATGACTAAAATTTGGCCTATATATCGCAAAGGTTGTATCTATTTTGGCTATGAAATTTTCATCTTTGGTTTGATTTATCCAAAATTGAGATTCCCATTTTAATATTTTTTCTTTATTACTATTTGTATTTGGAATATCATCTATCTTTAAACTAAAACCCACTTTTGTTATTTTGAAATCTTTATCTAGATTCTTTTTAAAATAAAGTAAAAAATCATCTGGACAATCTTTTATCGGATTGATGTCTGCATCTGTTATAACATAATATCCTTTTGAATATTTTTTGAAAAGTTCTTTTGTTTTCCAAAAGACTAAATGACCAATATTATCTTTTAATTTGTGTAAAGTAACTGTAGATTCTATCTCATTAAAATAATCCAGTAGAGGCTCAAATGTAGAATTATTATCAATTATCACTATGTTTTCATACTTGGCTTTTTTTAAAAAATCTATTAATTTTTTTAAATAAAAAAGTTGGTTAAAACTGATTATTATTATTGGAATCGATTTGTAATTTTTATTTTGATTAATAACTGTATCATTAAATAAATTATGGTAAGCTAATAAATAGTTCCCCTTCACAAAACGGATACTATTTTTAAGTATGGTTTTTAAAAATAAAAACTTTAATATAACCGATGCAATTAGTTTCATTTTAGGCATCTTTTTATCAATTACTATGTATCCTAAAAACAAGTTTTTGTATATGGATCTAACCCATTTTATATATAAATTTCAGCAAGCCAAACTTTTGAATAAAAACTATTGTTTTTGATTTTTTTATATCTTTTAAAAATCTTTCCAACTCCATTAATCTCAAATAATCAGAAAAATATATTTTCAAGACTCTTTGGCGCTCTAGATAAACATCGGTTTCATTATTTGAACTTATACCATTCATATAAAATTTAGCTAAAATAGTATTAACCTTTCGACTACTACAACCGTATTTTAAAATTGCTATCATAAAAAATTTCCAATCTGAAACAATTTTGAGGTTCTCGTCGTACAGCCCAATCTTAGAAAACATATCTCTTTTAATAAAAGTAGTAGGATGCCCTAAGGAACCTTTCATAAAAATTAAATAATTTAGCGTTTCTGGGTATTTATGTATTTTAGCATTGTTTGCAAAAAGTAAATAAATATCAAAATAAACAAAATCTTCCGTATGTACAGCATCAATATTGTTTTCTAAAACTTTTTGATTATGTAACTCATCCCCACTATTTAAAAACAACAAATATTCTCCTGAAGCTTTTGCAATTCCTTTGTTCATCGCATTGTAAATCCCTTTGTCGGGTTCACTTACCCAATACGCTATTTTCGCACTCTGACTTTCAATATATTCCGGGCTGCTATCAGTAGAACCTCCATCAATGACGACGAATTCAAACTCTTGCCAGGTTTGATTCACAACACTCTCTATAGTTCTTTTAAGCCCTTCTAGGTTGTTGTAATTGATCGTAATGATAGAGAGTTTTGGATTCATTTAATAGAATAATATAATTTTATACTTTTATATAAGTTAGTCAGTTTCTATTGAATTCTCTTTTTTGCTATTAAATTAGTATACGGATAGTAAAGCTTCTTTTCTTCTTTAACTAATTCACCATTTATTATCCTAAACCACTCATAACCATAATTTTGCATAATATCGTATATGTCATGAACTGGATAACCTGCATTAAAGGTGTTTTCTTCTGTGAATTCTATCATTACAATAGGATTAAATTTGATAAGAAAATCTTGTCCTCCCTCTAAAACAAATTTTTCCCAACCTTCAACATCAATTTTTACTAATTTTATTTTTGATTTATCTATCTCTTCCAATTCGATATCCAAAGTAGAAACTGCAACTTGAATTGAACTTTCTAACTTATTATCTTTAGTTGGGGCGAAAGAATTCCATGCATCATAACCATTATTAGAAACATAAAAAGTCATTTCTTCTTCTCTATTTGAAAGTCCAATATTTCTTAAATTTAAATTTTTAAAATCGTTTAGCTGCACATTCTCTACTAATCTACTAAAAGTAGATGGTGATGGTTCAAAACATATTATCTTTCCTTTATCTCCAATAATTTTTGAGGCAAATAATGAGAATAATCCAATATTAGTTCCAATATCAATGAAGAAATCTCCTTCTTTCAATTCAGAAATTACATATTTTATTTCCTCCTTTTCAAATCCATCATAAATTAATCTTGATAATATACTATCCTTGTACAAATTTATTATGATCTCATTATTTAAATTAAATTCAAAAAAACCTTTTTCGTTAAACAATTTGTTCCATGATTCATTTAAACTGTAAATTAATTTATCATCTTGACGCTTTTGAAAATCTCTCATAATCTTAGAAATTTTACCTGCAGTTATATATAAAGGTCTTTTAAAAAAATTCTTGTTCATAGTAATTAATTTAATTGTATTCCCATTCTAATTGTGGCATTATTAATCCTGGTCTAGAATCAGTAAAAACACTATTTAATCCATCTATATTAGTAACCTCAAATCTCAACATCAAATCATCATCAAAGACAATCCATCGAATATTATGAATTCCTATTGCTAATTTGATCCCAAATAAGCCGTTTTTCAAAAAATTTTTTGGAATTGTAGCGCTAACAGAATAATCTCCTTTTTTGGTGTTCTGCATTTTATTTTCCACATCATCATGGAAAGATCTAAATATAACAACACCACTAGTTAAATCTACCAAATCAAAACCAATTCTTAACCCTAACAACTCTTTAAGCACCTTATATTTAATATTTACAAAAATTGTTTTTTTAGTGTAAAAAATATTTTCTGAAGAAAAAACTTGCTGCACTGAAACATTTTTTAAAATAAAAAAATCATCTTTTTGATTCTGAATGAAATCATTTATAGCATTATCATCAAAATTGTTATTTTCATGATTTAAATAAATTGCAATACCTTTATCAACATCTCCTTCAAAAACAACCCTCCCATTCTCCATCAAAATCCCCCTCGTACACAAACTCCGTATCGCCGCCATATTATGACTCACAAACAAAACGGTCCTTCCCCCTCCTCTGGAAATATCCTGCATCTTCCCTATAGCTTTTTTCTGGAACTCCGCATCCCCCACAGCAAGCACCTCATCGATCACAAGAATTTCAGGCTCTAGGAAGGCCGCAACGGCAAAAGCCAATCTCACAGTCATACCACTGCTATACCGCTTCGTAGGGGTGTCAATATAGCGCTCACAACCTGAGAATTCGATGATTTCGTCTAGCTTGGAGGCGATTTCTTTCTTAGTCATCCCTAATATAGCGCCATTCAGAAAGATGTTCTCCCTCCCTGTGAGCTCCGGGTGGAAACCCGTACCCACTTCCAGCAAGGAGGCAATGCGCCCCCCACACTTGATGCTGCCCGTTGTTGGGGCTGTTACCTTAGATAAAATCTTCAACAACGTCGACTTGCCCGCACCATTCTTGCCGATGATGCCCAGGACTTCTCCCCGCTCGACCTCAAAATTGATGTCTTGCAGTGCCCAGACATAATCGCTTTCTCCTTTTCTAGCCCTGTCATTTGTATCGCCTATTTTTAAATAAGGATTATCCTTACCCCGGATTTGATGCCACCAACGGTTTAAGTCGTGGCTAATCGTGCCAGTGCCGACTTGGCCGAGACGGTATTGCTTGGAGATGTTCTCCGCCTTTAAAATGATATCTTTCAATTTAGGGGATATTGGGTGTTAGTAAAGAGAGCAGGTCGATTTAACGGATGGAGCAGATGCGCAGATTATTTTATTTAAAATAAAAAGTGAGCTACTGATGCACGAATTATTTTCAAAAGGGATAAAAAGTTAAATAGTTTGGGGCGGTTTAACGGAAAAAGGGATACGTATTAATTTATAGTGGGTTCAATTTTAAACTTTTGACATAAGACTTTAGACTTTTTCTCTTCTACTCTAATTGTAGACTTAGTTTCAGCTGACCGCCAAGGCCTTGTTGAATTATTTTCATAAGAGTTGATAGTCGGATGTCACTGGCATTATTTTCTATTCGGGAAATATAAGATTTATTGGTCCCACATTTGGATGCTAATTCTTCTTGTGTCATTCCTAATTTGGTCCGTGCTTCTTCTAATAATGCACCTAGACGGAAAGCTTCAAATTGTTGCTCCCATTCTTCGCGTTTTGGGGCTCCCTTTTCTCCATATTTATGATCTAGAATTTGGGAGAGTGTCGTAGTATTGCTTTTAGTTGTATTCATCTTTAGATTGTTTTTACTTAGCTGACTTATTTAAAGAAAATTTATTCTTCAGCTTCTCTTTTATATTCTTGCATTATTTTTAACGCTTTTTCTATTTCTTGCTTAGGGGTCTTTTGTGATTTCTTCTGAAAAGCATTTCCCAACACGATTATATTTCCTTTGTCAAAAAAAGCGAATATTCTATAAATATTAGAACCGTGTTCCACCCTTATTTCATAAAGACTTTTTGTTCCTTCTATATGCTTGAAAAACTTTTCTGACACTTGCTGACTTATACTAATTAGCTTTAGGGTCCACTCTATTTTTTGTTAAACCTTATCAGGTTGCATTTGGTAGAAATCTAGAAAATAATTTTTAAAAGCTATAATTTGTCTTTCCATTGTTCCTAATACAAAGTTAACTAATTAGACAACTATTTCCAAATTTAAATAGGTAATCATGATTGTAAGATATTAGGGTTCAATTACTGAGGTATTACCTTCGACTTCCTTCTTTAAAACCCGCACTTCGTGATTCCCGCTCCCATATAAGGAGGAGAAACACTTACTGATTTGCGGAACGGACAAAAAACGAATCTCGAAAAATGAAAGTCGGATTTCTGAAAACGAGTTTCTAAAAATCTAAACCGTATCTATAAAACTCTTTTCGGTTTTATTAAAAATCAAAAGGCCTAAAAAAAAAACCACTACGGTTACACCACAAGTATAAGCAAGTCCCCAATAGGAAATCTGACCTTCATCCAACAGCATATAGCGGGTGGTTTCAATACTATAAGCCAAGGGATTGTATTGTACGAGCCAACCGTAATTGGGTAGTTTTTCTTTTATCAGCGCCATAGGATAAAGGACTGCAGAGACATACATTAGCAATTGGACACCAAAGCCAATGAGGTAGCTAAAGTCGCGATATTTAGTGACCAAAGAAGAGATGAGCATGCCCAAACCTAAACCTAGGATACCCATGAACAGTACTAGTACAGGAAAAAAAATTGTGCTGGAGTTAAGTCCAATTGCGGCGCCTTGTATATAATAATAAATATAGAAGGCGATGAAAATCCCACATTGGATTCCGAATTTCAAAAGATTGGAGATCACTATGGATATTGGAACGATGAGACGGGGAAAATACACTTTACCAAAGATACTGGCATTGCTTCTAAAGGTATCGGAAGTGGCATTGAGGCAGGAAGTGAAATAATTCCAAACCGTAATTCCTGCCAAATTAAAAAGAAAGGGTGGAACAGAACCTGTCGCTATTCCGGCCATGGAATTGAAGATAATTGTAAAAGTCAGGGCTGTAAATAAGGGCTGAATCAAATACCATAAAGGCCCTAAGATTGTTTGCTTGTAAGCAGTCACCACATCGCGTTTGACGAAAAGCACTAACAAATCACGATATTGCCAAACTTCTTTCAAGTTGAGGGCAAAGAATTTGTTTTTGGGACTAATCTCAAACAACCAATCTGCTTTTGTATTTAGGCTCGAATTCATTCTCTTCGCTAGGTACTAAAATTAGGAATTTAGACTTTTAAATGATGCATCAAAGTGCTAAAGAAGTTGATACTGGGGGTTTATCAAAATCCGAATCACTAGCATTATTTTATCAAATATAATATTATGTCTTAATTCACCGAATTTAACCCCTTTTTTTGATTGTTTTTTGCCATTTATACTACTATTTAGCCGAATATTCTTATAACATGCCTAATATTAGATAGTTATACTTATAGTAAAAATCTGTAACTTTAGTATTAAAACAAGAATTAGTGTTCTAAGCTTAAAATACTTTTGATTTTAGAACGCTAAATAGCGACTTTCTAAAACACATTGGAGACAGTCCCGCAGGCTCTTTTAGTTAATTACTAAATGAAGTTCAAATAAATTAGTATTTTTACACGATGTTAAATTATTTCAAAAGAAAGCCCTTATTAGTTGATTTAATTCCAAATCAATATACCGATATTCATTCCCATCTATTGCCCGGAATAGACGATGGTGCACAAAATAGCGCTGAAACTCGTTTCCTAATTGAAGCCGTTCAAAAATTAGGTTTTGCCCAGGCCATAAGCAGTCCGCATGTAATGGCAGGGGTTTGGGAAAATACTAGGGAGGAAATTGAAACGACACTCGAAAAGACAATCCGAGAGTTGGAAGAAGCCCGACTTAACTTTCCGCTTCGGGCGGCAGCAGAATACATGATGGATTCCAATTTCATGAATCTCTTTCAGAAGGAAAAATTACGAACCCTTAAAGACAATTATGTATTGGTAGAGATGTCCTATCTCAATGCGCCAATCCAATTATACGACCTGCTTTTCGAATTACAGATAGCAGGTTATCAGCCGGTTTTAGCACATCCCGAACGCTATTCTTTTTACCATTCCAATGTAGACGAATACCAAAAACTCAAAAATGCAGGTTGCCTCTTTCAGCTCAACTTATTATCTACGGTAGGCTATTACGGTTCTGAAGTAAATCACGCCGCCAGCTATCTCCTGAAAAAAGGAATGATTGACTTTGTAGGCTCTGATATCCACCATCGGAATCATATTCAGGCTTTTTATTCTAAGGTAAAGCTAAAAGATTGGCAACCTTTGGAAGAAGCGATTGCGCGGAATTCGCTATTTAGGTTTTAGCAATTGGGATAAAAACAAACAGCTAAGAAAATGCCAAAAAAAAACCTCTGTCAAAGTAAAAACTAGGACAAAGGAATATATATTTATAATCGAAAAACATTTTATAGATACTTTAAAGTACCAATAGCCAAAAACCTATCTATCAAGTACTTCATAAGTCGAATTCATACTGATGAATTCAGGGACAATTTGCTTCATTTTGGTTACAATATCGGCATTCGAAAAGAAAGTGGCCGTTCCAATAAGCTCCTGTATATCAGAGTGCAGACTCTTGAATTCGTCCTGAATTTCCTCGGCAATCATTATTTTATCGTGATGCGTAGGTATAGTTTTAGAAGTATCGTTGAGCAATTCTTCATAGAGTTTTTCTCCGGGACGCAAGCCTACAATTTTTATTTTAATATCAATTTCCGGAATAAAACCGGCAAGCTTAATCATCTTCTTAGCCAGATCAAATATTCTCACGGGCTTACCCATGTCAAATATAAAGATTTCGCCCCCCTTACCCATGGCTCCGGCTTCTAACACCAATTGGCAAGCCTCCGGAATCGTCATGAAATATCGAATGATGTCCTGATGCGTAATGGTAACCGGACCACCATTGGCTATTTGTTTGGTAAACAAAGGGACTACTGAACCATTAGAACCCAGGACATTTCCAAAACGAGTTGTAATAAATTTAGTTGGAGAAGCCACATTATTAAACTGATCTTTCAGTTGTAAGGACTGTACATATTTCTCAGCGATGCGTTTACTGGCGCCCATTACATTACTCGGGTTTACCGCCTTATCCGTAGAAATCATGATAAACTTTCGCACCTTGTACATACAAGATAAATCGGCTAGATTCTTAGTTCCGGCAATATTGGTTAGGATGGCCTGAGCTGGATTTTCTTCCATCAACGGCACATGCTTATAGGCTGCAGCGTGATATACGATTTGAGGTTGGTGCTTCTTGAATATTTGATCCAGCGCTTCCTTGTTTCTGACATCGGCAATAAGACTGTATATTTTAGAGTCCGTATTTAAAGTCTGTAGTTCCAAACTCAGATGGTGCAATGGGGTTTCGGCCTGATCAATTAAAATGACAGCCTTGGGCTCAAAACTCAATACCTGTCTTACAATTTCGCTTCCTATAGATCCTGCAGCTCCGGTGATTAGCACGGTCTTGTCTTTGAGCTGATTAGTGATTGCCCTATTGTCTAAAACTATTGGTTTGCGCTCCAATAAGTCCTCAATCTGTATGTTTTTTACCTTTTTAGAGATCTCCTTTTGGTTTTCCCAGTCGCTGATCAGCGGCACGGTATACACTCTGTAATTGAATTCCAGACATTGGTCTACAATAATTAATTTCTCTTCATTCGTCAGATTTTTATCCGCCAAAATAATCCCTTCGGCACCGATGGATCGCATCATAACTGGAAGTCGCTTTCTTTGTACCAAAATGGGTAAATCCAACATTCTCTTGGTCGAATTTTGATTGGTACGATCTACAAATCCTACAATTTTAAATCGGCTGGGAGATTCTGTTTTAAGTGCATTCGCAACAGAAATAGCATTCGCATCGGTACCAAATATTACCGTTCGCACCAATTTATGTGGAGTTTTTTCCGAAAAGTAAAGCTCAAAAGTTTGCTTAACAAATACCCTGTATAAAAACAACCCACAAAAGGAGAGTACAACATTGATAAAGAAAGGCGTATTTAAAAAAGCTTTTTCACCAGTATAAATTTGATGGAAAAAATTATAACCAATAAAAGTGAGCAGCACTGCCATTTGTGAAAACAAAAGCTTGACAGCATCGATATAAGAGGAATGTCTGATAATCCCAGAATAGGTACTAAACAACCAAAAGAAGAACAAGTTAACGCCAAGGTATACACCCAGGAATTTCACGCTACGGTCCATTATTATAAAATCCAGTCCCGAATCTTTTAGTACAATTACTGTAAAAAAGTAACTCATTAATAGCACTGCCATATCTAACATCACAATGATCCATCTTGGTAGATAACTCAAATTGTGTATGTTCATATTTAACTTTTTTCGAGAAAGGTAGCTTAAAATATAGCCTATTAATCCGGTGTTTTTATTGGCTTTCAAAATTTTATTTTAGGAATTAAAAAGAGGTATTTTAATAAAAATACAACTTATGGATTCTACTTAAATGCTGTGATTGATATATTTTCTGACAAATCGATTAAATGAGAGTAAATGACGATTAACGACATTATTCCTCTCAATTCAGTTTGCATTTGTTAATATAATAAAGTAAGAGAACTTAAAAACTTCCTTGTCTGGCTGCTAATTAAAAAAATCAAGCAGGACTCCTTCAATTCGCTTTCTGTCGTTGTCTGTCAAATTAGAACCGGAGGGCAGACACAAACCGCTTTCAAATAGCCTTTGAGAAACACCATTCCCATAAAAAGGATAATTCCGAAAAACAGGTTGGGTATGCATGGGCTTCCAAAGTGGTCGCGATTCGATATTGGCAGCTTCAAAAGCCAGCCTCAAGGACTCTCGACCTATCCCTTTATTAGTGTTCGGTTCGATTAAAATAGTGCTCAGCCAATAATTGGAAAAATAATCGGAATTGGGAACCGAATGAACTCGAACCGATTCTAGATCCTGGAAACAGTCAAGATAAAAGTCGTGCATCGCTCGTCGCTGACTAACTCGTGTATCGACTACCTCCATTTGGCCGCGACCAATTCCCGCACAAACATTACTCATGCGGTAGTTGTACCCTATTTCCCTATGTTGAAAATGAGGCGCATCTTCTTTGGATTGGCTGGCATAAAAGAGGGCTTTCTCTTTTAATTCTTTGGTTTTACAAACGAGTGCTCCGCCGGCTGAAGTAGTAATTATTTTATTTCCATTGAACGATAAAACACCAATATCTCCAAAAGTTCCAGATTTTTGCCCCTTGAAGGAACTTCCTAATGCTTCGGCAGCATCTTCAATAATAGGAATTTCATATTTATTGGCCACAGCACGAACTTCTTCCACCTTATAAGGCATGCCATAGAGTGGAACCACAATAATTGCTTTTGGCTTACGACCTCCTGCTATGCGTTCTATAATTGCGGCTTCTAAAAGGAGCGGACACATATTCCAGGTATCCATTTCGCTATCTATAAAAATGGGAATAGCTCCCAAATACACTATTGGATTTACCGAAGCACTGTGCGTATGCGATTGTACGATTACCTCATCCTCTTTTTGGACTCCTAAGAGAATTAACGCCAGATGGATCGCAGCAGTAGCCGAATTTAAAGCGGCAACATGTCCTTGTCCTAAATACTGCTGCAAGTCGAGCTCAAAGGCATCAAGGTTTGCTCCAACGGGTGCGATCCAATTAGTGTCAAAAGCCTCCTGTATGTATTTTTGCTCCTGTCCTCCCATATGAGGAGAAGAAAGCCAAATGCGATTGCTGTTCATCTATTTTAGCCTTTTATAATTTAAGATCAACTTAGTTAAAGAGTGTAGTATTGGGAGCTCTGATTTAAATAGCTAAAAACGAGACCGGGAATTTTTGCTAGGCCTTCGTCTTGTTTTAGTTGGTATTGAAAAACCCAGCGCTAGTGTTTGGAAAATAATTTTACAATCAGCACCGAAACTTTGATTGGTATAATAGGCTAAATTCAGCTGCACTTTGTCCGGAAAAATATGGCGGTCATTATAGTCTAAGGGATCCTGCTGTAGCGCCAATAGTGCTTCCTCATCAAAATATTTCAAAGCGGCCGGACTCGTAATTCCTGGTTTCAATTCTAATATTTTACGATCTTCCCCCTCCAACAGATCATAATAACCGGCGATATCAGGTCTGGGACCCACTATACTCATTTCACCTTTTAGAATATTGATAAACTGAGGCAATTCATCGAGTTTATGAGAGCGAAGAAACCGACCGATTTTAGAGACAGACTGATTTTCTAGTCTGGAGTCCCCGCGCATGCTCCTAAATTTATAAATGCGAAAGGGTTTCCCAAATTGACCGATGCGCTCTTGGCAGAACAGACCGTTCGTTCGGGTATCGATTACTGCTAAAATCCAGGATATCAAAAACAAGTAGGAAAAGGCCGATACCATAAACAGCGAACCGGCAATATCAAAAAGTCGTTTTATCCGCATCGAAAATTAGTAGTATTTAAATAGTATAAGCTGCTATAAATACTACCAAAATAGGAATAAATTCTGCTAGTATTGCTGAATTAGTGTGCAAAACCGTTCAAAAGGAACTTAAAATAAGAGTTTTATAGCCTTTTTCTTTCCGTAGTTGCCCATTTGCGAATCAGAAGATAAACTATGCTCAGTGCGCTTATGATTAACAAGATACCCACTATATTCATTTGATTTCGATCAATTAATACCAGTGTCAGCGCATTAATCCCCAGTTGCACCAATGCATAAGCGGTGGCTACCCAAAGTTGGGGTATTCGTTTTTCGTTGGACAAATATTGATACAGATGAGAGCGATGGGCATCGAAAATATTTTCTTTTTTGCGAATTCGGTTGACAATCGTGAGAACAGCATCTATCCCATAGACGGCAAAAAATAGAATATAGGCGTATTCCCCTGTTTCGGCTATGGTTTTAATCATAAAATAACCCAAAAATAAGGCCAAGCTAATACTGCCTACATCACCGGCAAAGGCCAAGGCTTTTGTTCTAAAATTAAAAAAACCAAAAATGAGACAGGACAATCCCATTGTGATGAGTACTGGCAAACTACTTTCATGTATTGGCATATAGCTAAAAGTCAGAATAGCAATCAAGGCATAGGAAACCGTGATCCCATTAATACCATCCATAAAATTAAACGCATTAATCCAGCCTATCAATAAAACAAAAACAAGAGGCAAAAACCATAGGGAGTACTCCAGAAGATTCAGATCGTAGCAAACCAATAGTACTGCGAGCAGATGGGATCCAAAACGAGGCAATTGCGAGAGGGGCTTAATATCGTCGATGAAACTTAGCGCTCCTACTAAGACAACGGCTAGAGTCAGACTCCAACTGGCATCTCCTAAAGCAAATAGCAGTACCATGGCTAGGGGAAAAATAATTCCACCTCCTCTTAGTGTAATTGTGGTATGTGAGGAACGTAGGTTGGGCTTGTCGATGATATTGTATTGGTTGGCCAGTTTAAAATAAAGGAGTTCCAATAGGATTAGGACCAGTGCGATGATTGGGTATTGCATCTTTATTATGGGGGGTGTAGGTTTTGGGTACTCGGTGTTGGGTGTTAGGTTTGGGGTTTTTAGAGGGCTGTATCCCAAACTACATCTTTAATTTCTTCAAATACTTTGCGAATCCCTTCTTCCAGACTAATTTTGGCTTTCCAGCCTAGAGCATTTAGCTTGCTGACTTCCATTAGTTTTCGGGGGGTTCCATCGGGCTTAGAGGGATCGGTAATGATTTCACCGGTGTAGCCGACAATTTTACTTACCAATTGTGCGAGTTCGAGAATGGAAAGGTCGGTTCCGATTCCGATATTAACCAGGCCTGCTTCATTGAAATTTTGCATAAGAAACAGACAGGCATCAGCTAAATCATCGGCATGCAGAAATTCGCGCTTAGGACTGCCTGTTCCCCATATGGTTACAACAGCTTCATTATCGCGTTTAGCGGTGATGAATTTGCGGAGCATAGCGGGTAAGACATGGGAGTTTTCCAAATCGTAATTATCATTAGGGCCATACAAATTAGTAGGCATGACCGATATAAAATTACAGCCGTATTGCTCTCTATAGGAATCACACATTTTGATCCCTGCGATTTTGGCAATAGCATAAGGCTCATTGCTGGACTCTAAAAGACCCGTCAATAAATACTCCTCTTTTAGGGGTTGGGGCGCTAGTTTTGGATAAATACAAGACGAACCCAAGAACATTAATTTCTGTACCCCATTAACATAAGCCTGATGAATCACATTATTTTGAATCATCAGATTCTCATAAATAAAATCAGCTTTATAAGTCGCATTGGCGATAATACCGCCTACTTTGGCTGCTGCCAAAAAAACATAAGCTGGTTTTTCGGCTGCAAAAAAATCGCTAACCGCTTGTTGATTTCTCAAATCCAATTCGGCAGAAGTCCGCAAGAGGAAATTACTATACCCCGCTGCTTTTAAAGCTCTTAAGATTGCTGAACCGACCATACCGCGATGTCCGGCAATGTATATTTTATCTGATTTGTTCATATAATTTGAACTATTCTTTTAAAGTTTTATTTTTTTGTTCTAATGCTGTTTTTGCATTCAATTCAGAAACTACTTTTTTACCTGTTTTATGATACTTCCCATCTGCAGATTGCATTTTCAGTTGACTACAATTTGTAGTCAACTGACTTCCTTCCTTCTTTAGACGCATTTTTAAAACGCTCCAATATTTCCTAGCATTAGGAGTTTCTGTCAGAATTTTAATAATATCTACAATTGAAAAGAACCATTTCTCCTGTTCACTATCCCAAAGAGTACGTACTTTTTTATCTTCAAACAACTGCAATGCTTCATGCTTTGTCATAATCGAAAATTTAAAAAATTAAAACCGCATTAAATTGGCTTATTGTATAGATTCTTACATTAGAAATCACTTTTCAGTATAAATACTTCCCTGGAGACAGCCCGTCAACAGCTAAACGAGTACTAGTTCTCCACTGAAAAACCAGCTTCTCTCAACATCTTCTTCTTTTGATAATAGGCTAAATCCCCTTCCACCATTTCTTTCACTAATCCGGCTAAATCGTATTGTGGTACCCAACCTAATTGTGTTTTTGATTTCGTAGGGTCACCAATGAGTAAATCTACTTCTGTTGGACGGAAATATTGAGGATCTACAGCAATAACTTGTTTCCCAATTTCAATGGAATAGTCTGGATGAGTACAAGCCTTAACAAAACCTTTTTCGTCAACTCCTTGCCCTCTGAATTCAATTTCGATACCTACTTCGGCAAAAGCCATTCTTACAAAATCACGCACATAAGTGGTTACTCCCATAGCAATTACATAATCCTCAGGAACATCTTGCTGCAAAATACGCCACATGGCCTCCACATAATCTTTGGCATGACCCCAATCACGTTGCGCATCCAAATTCCCCAAAAACAAACAATCTTGTTGCCCTAAAGCAATGGCTGCGGTAGCCATAGTGATTTTTCGGGTTACAAAAGTTTCGCCTCTACGTGGTGATTCATGATTAAAAAGAATTCCATTAGTAGCAAACATGCCGTAAGCCTCTCTGTAGTTTTTGGTAATCCAAAACCCATAAATTTTAGCTACGCCATAAGGGGACCGAGGATAAAAAGGAGACTTTTCATCATACAATCCTTTCTCATTTTTATTTTCTGCTAGCCCACCATACAATTCTGAAGTGGAGGCTTGATAGATGCGTGTTTTCTTTTCCAGTCCAAGGATACGAACCGCTTCCAAGATACGCAAGGTTCCAACACCATCTACATTAGCGACATATTCAGGGGAATCAAAAGAGACTTTCACATGACTCATCGCACCTAAGTTATAGATTTCATCGGGCTGTACTTCTTGAATAATTCTAATGATATTAGTAGAATCCGTTAAATCACCATAATGCAATTTAAAGTTGACATGGGTTTCATGTTGGTCTTGATAGATATGATCAATACGCTGCGTATTAAAGGAAGATGCCCTTCTTTTGACTCCATGAACTACATATCCTTTTTCTAATAATAACTCTGCCAAGTACGATCCGTCTTGTCCTGTTATTCCCGTAACGAGCGCTATTTTCATATTTTAGAATTCTTTATTTTTTTATTTTATTAACCTTTAAATGGATCATTCTAATTAGTAATAATAGATTGACTATTACAATATTCGTAAAGTTAAATTTTCAATCTAAATCCACTAAAATGCGAATATTTTCTTTAATCTTATGAATTAATTCCGAGGGAAGAATTCCCACTTTTCGCAGCAAGCGTTTGTTATCAATTGCTCGTATTTGGTCCATCATTACATCACAATTTTCATGTAAATTTGATATACCCTTTTTGAGATGCACCCTTAAAATAGTTGAATCTTCGTGTACATTAGTGGTAATAGGGCAGACAATTGTAGAAGGATGTCGTGTTTGATTTAAAAGATTGGACTGGACTATTAAAACCGGTCTGGTTTTCCCGGCTTCAGTGCCAATTTGAGGACTCAAGTCTGCAATCCAAATTTCGTACTGATTAATCTCCATATGCTGAATTTTCAAAATCTTTTAGTATAAGCATCGAATCTTCTTCTACTAATTTAGATTCTATTTTTAACTTTTCTTCTAAAAATCGTCTTTTTTGCGCTTTATTATAATAGGCGATAGCTTCATTGATATACCTATTCCTAGGAATATTAATTCCAGAAAGTATTTTTTCAGTTTCTCCAAATATGGCATCGTCTATTTTAAGGGATACTGTTTTCATATCAGTTGTTTTTAAATATTAAATAATTAAGTACAAAGGTATATCTTTTTAGTATATCAAAAATGAAATTAAATTAAAATTAGTTCCCTCTAACTGGTTTTACTGAGCAGGTATACAGCGTCTTTTTTTATTTGAATACTAGATTCCTAATTTTAAATGGGTTTCTTAGGACGATACAATTAACCTCTTCCTAACTGATTTGTATCCTACTGAAAATCTATACAATTATGGAATTCAATTCCGTAATTGTATAGTAATTTTTTATCTTAAAACCATTTAACAACATTAAACTTTAAACGCTCTACAAATATAAATAGTTATAATTCTCCTTTTTGGTAAAACAATTTTCCAATCCTGTCAATATGCGAAAGCAAATCAGTACTTGTTATTTTTCGTTTTAGGGACAAATCTATTTTGTAAGGCAATAGCAAATCATCTAATGCATTTTCTATTTCTAAAAATTCTGGGAAAGTTATAGAATTCTCTATGATACTTAGATCAATATCCGAACCTGCTTTAAAATTTCCTTTTGCTCTGGAGCCATAAACAATCACGCTATCAATGGCTGCATAAGCAGCAAAGACCTGATTAATTTTGTCTCTGTCTTCTTGATTTAAGCCAAATTGTATCATTCTAAAATTCTTTCATTTTATCTTTAAAAGAGACAAACAAATCATAATACTGATTTAAAATTCGATCTCTTATATCGTGTGCTGTACTTTCGTTATAGGTGTGAGTAGATTGATTTCTGCTTTTTATCATTTCCATCCATTGTGCTCCATCCTGAATCAATCCTTTTTGAAAGGCTTCTCTCGTGGCATCTCTAGACCCTGTAATAGAAGAATTTCCTTGGTATTCAAAATAGTCCTTCATTACATTCCAAGCCAACTCGTGGGTAAATTCAAAAGCTTGAATAAGTCCCTGTTCTTCCAGTTCGTTCAAATGATCTTTCGCTATGAATTTGTCCAATTGTCCCAGTGCTTTGAGGTAATTTTCAAACCGTTGTTTCCATCGAATGTCTTCTTCCATAATTCAATTATATTTTATTTAGAAACCCGAATTCTTTTAATACAGTAGAAAGTTTTTTTTATTTAGCACCCTCACTGTTAACAAACTACTTTACCCTTAGTCTTTAACAAAGTTACAATTCTTTTTATACTGGACAAATACTATTGTATTCACCTTAAAAAAGGTTTAAGGGCGTATTAATACAAAAAGCCAAACAGCCACAAAGGGATTTTGTTCTGAAAACCATACTCAATACCGTCGGCTGCGATGAAGGCATTTTCAATACCTTGAATTTGTTTCATCGACTTATCCTTTCCGCCAATTTCGAAAATATACTTCTCATTTATTAAAAAATCACCCTTGTCAGCATACATTATTTTATGAGCATACCCGAGCTGATTTGCGAAAAATGTTTCTCTTACATTTCCAATGTTAGCAGCAGTCGGAGTTAAAGCGTACATCAAATTTGAGTTTTCCAATAGATCTTCCATAATGTATAGTTCAGTACACAAAATAAGTCATATTTTGCATAATACATTGTACAAAAATCAAGCTATTTCGTATAGTTCTCTAATCAAAACCATACAACCTAATGCATGATTGTAATTGTATCTGTTCTGTCCAAAACTCAAAAAGCACTTATTTTTGTTAGTTAGAGAATACAAAATAACTGTTTTTTGTTCTGTCAATACAACATAATAACAAATTATTGTCCAATCCAGCTAACAAACTAGGCTTGTTATGGTTTGTTTAGCACTAACAAACACCTAGTTTCCAAAATTTATTTCAAATTCAACTTTAAGCCTTAAACGATCTTTGTTCAATTAATTCTTTTTGCCAAAGGACTCAAAGGTCCTAACCAAACCATCTCTTGCTGAAACAGGCAAAGTTTTCCCAATAGCAGCAACAATTTTTTCATTACCTACAACATAATCCTCCGTTAACTTCTGCAAACGCTCTGAATTCAGTGGTAAATGCAAATGATCCCCTAATTTAGCCATCGAGCGTATCCCATTTTGTGAAAAATTCCATATTCGGCTTTTCTTATTTAAACTCGTCCCCAGCAAACGAATTAATTCATTTGTTGATAAGGCCACATCATCGGCTACTTGGTAAACGCCTGAAGGAATAGAATCGTTTTCTAATAATTCCTTGATGACAAAACAAAGATTCTCAACACTCAAAAAAGAACGTTGGTTCTCAAAAGCGCCTAGGGGCCAGGGCAAACCTTTTGCAACTAATTGGTATAATAAATTGAGATTCCCCTTATTCACAGGACCGTGAATCATACAGGGCCTAAGGATATAAATCCGCTTTCCTAGCGGTAATTCTTGGCTCAAAATATACTGTTCGGCTTGCTGCTTAGCAATCCCATAATGAGTTTGGGGATAAGGCACTGTATCTTCGGTCAAAACACCTTCGACTTCGTCAGCTACCGCCTTAACGGTACTCATAAATACGAAAACAGAAGCGGCTGAAGCTAAGAAAGCATTAAAGACCTGCTTTGTAAGTTCATAATTAGCCTCGTAATAATCCTGTGGATGAGACACTCGTTTTAAATCGTGTGCTTTACCCGCCAAATGAATAACCGCATCTGCTTTTATTCGGATTTTCTGATTGGGAATGTAACGAACACTCGTTGGTTCTATTTCATGTGTGGGTTGAAAATAGGTTTGGAGGTTCCGCCCTACAAATCCTGAGGCTCCGGTGATTAATACTTTATTTCGCATTAAATGAGTAGATATTTAAGTATGCTTCAGCCATTTTCTCTCTGGAAAATAATTTTACACGTTCTAAAGCATTCGAAGAAAAAAGCTCATACAATTCTTTATCATGAATTATTTTCTCTATTGCCGACTTTAAATCCATTACATTTTCTGGTTCGACTGTAATTCCAGAAAAATCATTTAAAGAAACAAAAGGAACCCCTGAATCTAAATTAGTGTTAATTACTGGCAACCCATTTGCCATGGCTTCTAATTGAACTACACCAAAAGCTTCAGCTTCATTAATAGAGGGTAAAATAAATAAATCAGATAAACTGTAAATTTCAGATAATTTTTCATCGCTTGCATTTGAAATAAAACTAATCTTTTCATTGATATTTAATTCATTTACTAAATGTTCTAAAGCAGACTGCTCTTCACCATTACCCACAATCGTTAATTTTACATTTAAACGCTCAACAGCTTTTATTAAATACTCAACCCCTTTGTATTTTCTTAATTTACCTACAAATAGCAATTCGAAACATCTATTTTCAGGATATTTTTTACTCTCAGATAAATAATATTTAGGATCAAAACTTAATGGAATAACTGCAACTTTTTGTTGATATTTTTTTAATATCTCAGATGCTTCAAAAAGTTGCGGTGATGTAACCACAATGGCATCAGCTCTTTCCAATAATTTATCAATCATTGGGTTGTACATCCTTTCGATCCAGCTCCATCTAGAATTTTTAATATTAGCATGCCAAGTGATGATAAATTTTTTGCTAGACATTTGTTTTAAATATCGTAACAAAGTAAATTCCATTGTTGGAAAAGGATAATGATGATGAATAATGTCATTATCATCTATTAACTTTTTTAAGGATGGATATCTTAAATTTAAGGGTTGACTTTTTAAATAGAGAGGCGTAATTTCTTTTATGATTGTTTCCCTATTTTTCTCTTTAATACGCTTTACAAAATTTCGATTATGACTATTCGAATAAATCGTGAAAAACGCATTATTATAACAGTCAACAATGCCCTCAACTATATTCTTCACCACTGACTCCATTCCTCCTTGGCAAGGATCGTAGTATTTAACTATTTGTAGAATTTTCATATATTATTATTACTCAAACGTTTTTTTTACTCTAATTAATTTAATGGTTTCCTGAACATAATTTATAAAAAAGCTAAACGTACACCAGTATTTTACACGTACCCTTTTTAGAAAAAAGTCATCTTAAAATTATAAAAAAGAGTTTTCAAAAGTTGAATCTACAGAAATAAATACATTTATTTGTTCATATCTAATCAATGACGCAAGATAAAAAATGTTAGAATTGAAAGACCCAACACAAACATTCGCTTTTCTTAACATCTCCAATTCGAACAGAAAAAAATAATAAGAATCTATTTTTGTCTTTATTCCCAAAGCATTAAAATCAGCTTGTAAATGACCCTCCTGATTAGGATTAGCAAATGACCGTATGTCCGCATTAGGATAAAACTCTTCTAATCTATCTTTTATTAATTTGAAATATGAATAGGTATCCGTCATGACATATACCTTGACATTAGCTTTATCAATTTTCTTTAATTCTTCTAAACAAATAGTTAAATAATCATCAACTAATGCAGGCTTAACACCTAGAATTAAAGACTCTTCAATTTTATCACCACCGCGTATTTGTATAGATAAATTGGGTTTAAAATCTTGACAATTAAAATCTTGCTCCAAATTCTTGAAAATATCATTTGTTTTCGAATTATACTTCCAACAAAACTTCATTGAATTTTCACCATATTTGATATAATTGGACGAGAAAAAAGAATTTATCTTTGAATCATGATTAAAATTCTTTATAAAAAACCTAGAGTTAAATCCAGTTAAATAAAAAAATGAATATAAAAATTTTTCTCTTATACTATATTTCGCTGATATATTAAACTTTACAAATGTTTTAATGTCTTCTACTGGAATAGTTGTTTTTGTTTTTGTTCTATTGACAAAAACCGGAAGCTCAATTACAGAAAAGAGTTCAAATTCTTTTCCAATTGAGTTATTTCTATCTTGTAGAATAAGTTCATAATTATTTTGGTGGCAAAACATTGCAGACTTCAAATAGTTTACAATATTACTGCCAAAGCCCCATTCCCTAGTGCAAAAATACTTTTTCTTCACGGACATCTTATTCACTGTATTTGTTTCTTAGTTTACTTTCTAAAACATCAATATATAATGCGCCTATCTTGTTGCACATAGATTCAGATGAAAACGAAGTTTTATGAAAATCCTCTGCGTTTGCTGAAAAATTGAAATAATTATCATCCTCAAATATGTGTGATAAGCAATTAGCTGCTTCGTCAATATCTTCAATAGTATATAAAAACCCCGTTTTTCCCGACTTAACCAAATCAGTATTCCCTATAACATTACTGGCCACCACTGGTAGTCCAACAGCCATTGATTCCAAAATTGCCATCGATAGCCCTTCCCATCTGGCTGTAGAAAGATAAACATCCGCTGCGGCAAAATAACATGAAGGATCAGGAACATTTCCTAAAAATATGACATTACTTATCCTTGCCGTTTTACAAAAAAGCTCACATTGATTTTTTTCTTCTCCTTCTCCTAAAATCACAAAAGTAAACTGACTTAATTTACCTGCTATTTTACAAAACTCAATAGTGTTTTTTTGAAAATCAAATCTAGAAGCTGTGATAATAACTTTTTCTACGGTCCAATTCATTTCTTTCCTTTTTTCAGTTCTCCATATGGATTTCTGATTAGCTAAAATAACAGTAGTTCCATTATTTATAACATGACTAGGTATTTTAGACCAAATTTTTAATTGTTCTGCATATTCGCACTCTGTCTTCGACACATAAATAATAGCATTAACTAAAAAACATAACAATCGCTCGAACTGAATGTAGATTTTATTTGTTAATCCTATTTCAATTTTTTGATTTATTCCGTGTGGAGTATGAACAACAGGAATCCAAATGAAGAGTCTAAGTAGTCGACAATAAAATCCAGCACCTTTACCATGTCCATGCAATAAATCAATTTTATTAGTTTTAATATATTTATACACCAAAATAAGAGAACTAATACTAAACTTTCGATGAGGCATTAGAACAACCCTATTTGAGGTTATTTTAAGAAATTTTTCATAGTAAGATCCTCTTTCAGGACAAGCAATATGTGATTCAAATTCCAAAGGTAGTCCAGAGATTAATTGAAAGATATGTTCAGGACCACCACCTATTTCGCTAGATATTGTAAGGTGTAGTATTTTTTTCAAGAGATAATAAATTTTGTTTTTTTAAAGCTAAAGAAATAATTAACCCCATTAATGGATATGCAAACATCGAGAAATAATTACTCCCACCAATGGCATTCCCCAATAAAATAACAATGCTAATGGAGTACATTTTATATTTATAATCAAAATAAACCGATTTAATTAATATCCAGAGAGATAACAACAATAAAAAAAAACCGCCTTGCATTAATGAATTCACAATAAAACTTTCATAAAAGCCCTCTCCTGTTGCATCTATTAGAGATTTTGAACTTAGGCCGAAACCAGATAATAACGATTCTGGATTTTCTAACATTATTTTGATAGAATTGGAATATAACTCCAATCTCTTGTCAGCGGAACCATCTAACTCCCCTTTATTAGCTGTAAATGATTTCAAAAAAACGATATAGCCTAATAACATTATAATTAGAATGGCTAAAAGAGCAGACATTTTTTTGAAATTAATTTTTTTTGCATTTACCAATACTATCGATAAAATTGATGCCCTAGATGTAGTTCCTATTGCTCCTAAAATAAATATAATTTTTTTATATTTCGAATTCATGACTATAGGTATACATAAAATTAAAGCGATTGTATACCCAATAGGAACTTGTGATGACGCTGCCCCTTCAGGTTCGAAAGGTGCTCTTACCCTATACGAATCTGAGCCATAAAAAAAATTAAGAATGTCAAAAGGATTCACTATCATATTGAGCAAAATTCTCGACACACTGTATAAAATAAATATAAAATAAATTCCAACAACTGCTTTTACTGTTTTTTGGATTTGAATATATTCAAATCCCGTAAAACTGAGTACTGCTAAAACAAATAACACAGTTCTACATCCGATTAAAAAACCTTCAATATCACTTTTAACCAAAAAAAATATACCCAAAAAAAACATAAAAAAAGCAAAAAATAAATCAGCAATAAAATATCTTGAAATTTTTATATTTATTTTATATCTATAACCAATTAAAGACAATGCCGCTAGTTCCTGCACACCAACATTAAAACCTCCAATAGCTATTTTAGGCAATAACCAACCGCAAATAAAAAATACAGCCAAATATATTTTTATATTTTCTAAAGAAATACTAAAATGCTTATTTTTATTCATTTAAAAAAAATTAATCTCCGTTTACCAAAATGAAAAAATAAATAAGGCATCCTTTACTATTTTCAATTATTTTTTTAATCTTAATTCTATATACAAGGAACTTTTTTTTCCATAAAACAGTGAAAACTAAAATTAAATCAACTAATTATTACTTTTTTGAATCTAACTTTTAACATTCTATATTTTTAAAGCAAATAAGTAACTTCCATATCCAACCTCTACCAACATAATGGGATAGAAAAGTAATTTTTCGAAATTTAAACCAACACTAAATAGAACTCTCTCTAATGTAATAATAATAAAAGAATGTATTAAATAAATTTCTAGTGAATTATCTCCTGTTTTTTTAATTACATTACTTATAATACTTCTTTCATTTACAAAAATTGCAGAAATCTTATAAAAAATCAATAATTCTAAGAGGCAGAAAAATGGATTAATTATAATACTGATATATTGAAAAAAGGGTACCATTGCATTAAACATTTTGGGCAAACTAAAATAAAATGGTTCTAACATCCAAAAATTTAAGAAAAAAATTAAAACAATACCTAATTTTATATTTATACTATTTATTAATACTTTTCCATTTTCTAGAAAATAAAATACAAATACAAACCAAAATATGTGACTAAAAATAATCGGAAAAGCTAGGTCATCAACCCCTAATATTACCGACAAAATTAATACAATTTACCCCTACAAAATTCCACCCAAGCTGCAAAAAAAAGTAAAAAATAAAAAATAATTTAAATTTTTATAGAAATATAGTGATACTGTATATGAAAGATAAAACTGAAATACCACAAATGATAAAATGCCCCGCCTGTAAAAATTTTAAATATTATATTACCAATATTTAAATCAAAAGATTTAATTTCTATAAAATTTTTTATCGCAAGAAGAATTATATAAAAAAAAGAAAACAGCAAATAAATCGGTAAAATCTTATAAAATCGCTTTTTATAAAATTCAGCCCATTTTATTTGAAAAAAATCATAATTCATATATAAAACCAAATCGCTAATAAAGACAAAACTTGGAACCGCAAATATTGCTAAATTAGCTACATTTGACAATCCCACCTGCAAAAAAAAAGCATCTTTAATTTTGGAATAAAACCCTAATACATGAATGGCAATTAAAGCTAATGCTGAAAAACCGAATAAATAATCAAATACAGTTAATTTTTCTAAATTTAACTAATCAACTCTTTTAGTGAAGACATTCATTTAATATAATGATTTGAAAAAATTGTGATAGTGATTTGAAATAATCTCTAAATTATATTTTTCATAAACTTCATTTTTAAACTTCATTTTTAAATTTTCATTTGAAGAATTCAACTTTATATCTATAGCTTCAATTAAAGATAATTTATCTTGTACAATAGAACCTAAACGTCCGTTTTCTAAAACTTCAAATGCAGTTTCAAAATTCATACTTATTACCTGTGTTTCTAGATATATAGCTTCAATAAGAACTAAGCCAAAACCTTCAAATCTAGCAGGATGAACCAATACATTTGCATTTACTATATAACGATAAGGATTGCTAATATTACCTGTTAAAAAAACATTGTTTTTTAGATCAAGCTCTGCTATTTTAGTCTCGATACTATTTTTCTGAGAACCGCCACCAACTAATACCAATACAATATCTTTAGATTTCAAATAATCGGATAAAGAATCGATGAGAAAAATATGATTTTTTTGAATCTCTAGCCTTGATACAGTAACTATAAACTTCCTATTATTAATTTTGTTTAACAATTCATCAGTAATTGCACTAATTGAAAGTTCTTTAATTTGTTTGAAATCGAATGGATTATAGATGACTTTGCATTTGTTTTCTGGAATACTAAAAAACCCAACTAAATCATCCTTTGAAGCTTGGGAAACACAAATAATTTGATCTGCTTTTCTAAAAAGGGCTCTTATCAGTAATTTTAATACTAATTTTAATTTAGGAATATCATTGATGTAGGTTGATGTTATATTATGTTCAACTACTATTAGTTTAAACAATCCAAAAAACTTAATTAACAAACAGTGAATATTTGAGTGAGTGAGATGTGAAACTACTAGTTCTATCCTATTTACACTGATAGCTTTTGCTACATTATAAAACCGTAAGAATATATTCTTTTCAGAATTAACATTAAGAATAGTTACTTTAGAATCAATTTCTTTAATCCAAGAAGAGTGAACTGCATCAGTAATTAAAAAGTATTCATCACCTTCGTTTAAAGATAATTGTTTCAATAAGTTTATAATTACTTTTTCGGCTCCTCCAACATTTAAGACAGGTATATAAAAGGCTATTTTCATATTTAGTCTTTTTTTACAATTTTTGAAAATATCTTTTTACTAATCCTTATAACAAAGTCAAAATTATGAATACTAAAAGGGTTAGCAAGTATCATTTTATAGAAAAATTTAAACGAATTCATAATATCAAAATTCATCAAATGAAAATAAAAATTTTTCTTATACCAAACCCATAATGAAATGTTTTTAATTTTAACGCTAACCATATTATTATCCAATAAATGTTTTTGAATAACTTTGTATTCTTCCAGCAAATGAACTTTTCGGTTTTTCGACAAACCATTTGGATTCATTCTGTAGTAACAATCAAAATTTTCAATTTTTTTAAAATTATATTTTTGACCTATTCGAATCCAAAGATCCCAATCTTCAGTTCCATTAAACTCTTTAGAAAACCCCTTAAATTCAAGAAGTACATTGCTTGAAACAACAACTGATGAAGTAATAATAAAATCATATACTAATATTAGATCTTTATTAGAAATGTTTTTTATATGCTCCTTATATCTATTAGGAATTGCTTTATCAATTTTTTCAACAAATTCCATAGCATTTGAATAATATAGACCAATATCTGATTCTATATTATCAACCAAATTTTGAAGTTTCGTTGGAGTCCATAGATCATCTGCATCTAAAAAAGCAGTATAATCAAACAACCCTTTTGAAATCCCATTATTTCGTGCACTTACTACACCATTATTTTCTTGATGAACCACTTTTATTCTTTTGTCATCAAAAGAATTAATTATGTCAAATGTATTATCCGTAGATCCATCATCAATAATAATCAATTCAAAGTAAGGATAGGTTTGAGCTAATACACTTTTTATTGACGCTTCAATATATAGACCCGCATTATAAGCAGGCATTATAATAGAAAATTTTATTTCCATTTATTTTGCATGTTTCTTCATCAATTCAATCAAAGAATTAACAAAAAAAAGATCTGTAAATTGACCTCCTTCAGCTTCTTCTTTTAAAAATTTATTAATATTCTCTAAATAATATAAGTATTGTTGAGTAGTCATATTATTTATATGCAAATACAATTCATCTAAATTGTTGAAATTTCTATAATCAATAAAACAATTCTCTGGAATATGGCTTAAAACGTTAGGAGCTCCAAGATAAATTGGAACAGCACCAGAAACAAAACTATCCCAAATTTTTTCCGTAATATAACCCGTTGGTCCTATTGAATTCTCAAACGAAATTGAAAATTTATACTTACTCATTGTACTTATTTTATTATCAACTTTGCCCTTCCAACTGGAGTAAAACTCCTTCAACATTGATCTAAACCAATATAATTTGGAACCATTAAATAATTTAAGTAAGGGCACATTACTAGGGAAATAATATTTATCCCACCCTTCTCCAAACAAATCAAAGTCTTTAGGGTGCTTTTTTTCAAAATAGCGTATTATTTTTCTCCTTTCTGAATAAAGCTCTCCCTTCCCCCAAGCTCTCTTGTTCCTTGCAACCATTACACAAAGCATTTCTTTAGCTTCAATGTTTACTATATTATTTACTTCTTCTATATAGTGAACATTAAATTTGAAATACTTTATATTATCTACATAATCATCATTCCAAGTAAAGATATAATCGAACATTTGATGATTAGATAATTTCCAATTATCAGCATGAATTAAAGGTCCTTCTTCAATTATTAATATTTTTGGAATAGTAGTTTCAAGTACCCTCTTAACAATTGGGTTATTCAACTTTGGAAAATCCGAAAAAACAACAAAGCTTATTTCCTCAAAATTAGTCACTTTATCTAATGAGATAATTTCAATATCATTATTTACACATTCCCTGTAAAGAGTGTTCCATTTTTTAAAAATCCCATTTGCAACAACTGAATCAGGATTATGAAACATTTCCATCTCTGAACAATTTTGTTCATAAAATGACCAAAAACCAATTCTCATAACTTAATTTTTTACTATATTTAGCCTCACCAACTAGGCTTATCCTATTTTTTTAAATCATATCAAGGCAGGCAACTCAATAAGTTATTGCCCCCAAACGATTGTAATTCTTTAAAAGTGCTACCATTTTTGATTTCATCCAAGCATAAGTGTACAAATTTTAATCTTTACCTTAATTACAGAACTTAGAGAATGTCGCAGAATATACGATTTTCGTTTTGTTTTGTTTTTTTTGCAAATTCAAATACTTTTGGAGTACCTCTTAAAATAGATTCTGACACAAAATGAATGTCATCGAATGAATATACAATTCTAGAATATTCTCCATAATGATAAATAATATCGAAATTATTATTCTCGAAAACATCTACTACCTCCCAAGTAAAACCTTTAATGTATTTTACTCTCTTTATCTGATTATCCTCTTTGACTGTAAAAGAACAATCTAGTGATGTTAATTACATTAGAAGTATTCTTATCTTACTATTCTATTAAATTTGACCGCACAAATTCGGCTCCTCCAGTAGCTAAAATATCCTTCATCTTTAATATTATTTTTTAAAACCTACTAAAATCGTAAAAAGCAGATCCGAGATTCTTACTAAAGAAAATTCAATCAATAATTCATTTATTTACTATTCTCGTTGCAACTTCAATATCTCTTTTAACATTTTTTTATTCAAAATGTATTGAAATAAAAGAAATAATAACAAGTAACCAATTGAGATTAGTAATCTTAATTGAAAAACATATTCATCGGCATTTATTTTATACAAACTAGATAGCATAATAATATAAAATAAAATACTGGCCAAAAATTTATGGAATGGAAAAGAGATCTCAAGTTTATCGTTTCTATTAATAAGGAATGGCAAGAATGCTAATGGCACTGTTGAAGAAGCAATTAATGTACCAAGCGCGACACCTTCATAACCCCAAAATCTTACAAGAAAAACAGAAACGCCGAGATTAACAATAGCTTCTACTACAGTAATATACACTAGTCCTTTCAGTAAATTTAAACTACTAAGCAAATTAGACATGACACAAACATAAGCAAAAACCATCCCATATGCTCCTAATATAAAGTACAAATTAGATCCTGCATAAAGTTTATAATTACCCAACCACAAAAAGATTATATCCTTAGCGAATAACCAACCAAACAACCAAACACATATAGCTATAAATGGAATCACAAAAAGGTTAAAATTGAAAAAAATATGTAATTTAACCCAAGACCTCTCTTTGAAAAATTGTCCATAATACGGGACTATAATTCCAAAGATTAAACCGAAAGACATGAATGCGAAAGAAAACAACCTAAAAGCTGTAGAATAAATAGCGACTTCTTGAAACCCCAAAAACTTTGAAACAATAATATTATCCGAGTTCCAAACAATTAACGACCCCATTCCTGCAGCAAACAAAGCAATACCTGGTCTATAAATTGCTCTCGCTTCTATCCAATTTTCAACCTTTCTATAGTTTGCTATGTTTAAAATTTTCAAAGCACTTTTAAAACTAATAATGTTAAGAACTAACAAAATAACACCTGATAAACCAGCAAGAAAAATAAGATTTTGTTTAAAATAAATCATTACCAATAATGAAAGAAAAGTTAAAGCAATTGTAGAAAATTCATAAATCTTGGCTATAAATATCTTTTTGTTTGCCACAAACACAGCACTAGAAACCTGAAAGGGGATCCTTAAAATAAAGAAAACAATAAGTATTATACTCGATATTCTAATTTCTAGAGATAAAGATGACAACCAAGATGTAAAATAAACAATTAATAAGTACGATATCAGACAAAATACTAGTATGGCAAGACATATTAATCCTAAGATTTTAAATCCTTTCAATAAAATGTCTGATTTTTCCAAATTATTATCTGATTGGGCCATCAAATTTAGTAGGGCTGTTGGTATCCCAAAATTGGCAATAGTCAAAAAATTAACAAAGGTTTGCAACACTATCCAAACTCCATAACGTTCAGTCCCTAAGTAATGTAACGCAATTGGCACATACATTACATTTAAAATTAAAGATAAAACAATATGAGCATAAGAAGACCCAATGTTTATAAAAAGATTTTTAAATCGCATTATTCGTAACTATTTTGAAACTCCCGCATCTCCTATTAAACTCGTTAAATATTACAAAATACTATAAAAAAATAATTGTTGTTTTTAAATATTCTTGATATTTTTCTTGTTTTTCAAATTTATCAATTAAACATTTTCGCAATAGTTAAAAAAACCCTTCTTTTAAGAAAATAAAAAACTATTATTATAAATTTTTAAATACCCTCTTGATAATCAAGACCAATACAATTAAAAATCCAGTTAAAAACCCTCCAAACATAATTCCTTTGGCTTTTCCAAAACGGTCTTTAAGCAAAGGCAAAATAGGCCCTCAATAATCCGAATCAAAGGTGTTTGCTTGACTAACTCGGTTAAAATAGTCTTATTTGCCTGCACATCAACTAGTTTTCTAACTGAAGGCGATCGACGAACATTCATCTCTGGATTTTTAACCCAAAAGTATTATCATTGGCTACGGCTACACCTATAATGGCACCATTCAACTCTCTTGTAGTCAAATATGGCTGCTTATGCAAAATAGCCATATTCTCTTGCGATTTCTCGCTTTTGATTGCGATTTAAAAACAGGATCTTGCTTGGCAAGCACCTTCATAAAAAACTAAGTAAGATTGCTCTAAGTTATATCTTTTATTGAAACTTGAAAAATAAAACTTTGTTTATCCAAATTACTAAATTATATTTTTAAAATACTCTATAACTTTAATTAACCCTTCTTCTATTTGAATATTTGGTTCCCAATTACCCAATTTCTGTTTCGCTAAACTTATGTCGGGTTTTCGTTGTTTAGGGTCGTCTTTCGGTAAAGGCATAAAAACAATTTTCGAGCTAGACTTAGTTAATTTTATTACCTTTTCAGCCAATTCTAACATAGTGAATTCATTAGGATTCCCCAAATTTACCGGACCCAAAAATGATTTTTCAGAATTCATCATTCGAATCATTCCTTCCACCAAGTCATCTACATATTGAAAAGATCGGGTTTGGGTGCCATCGCCAAATATAGTAATATCTTCTCCTTTTAAAGCTTGTACTATAAAATTAGAAACCACTCTGCCGTCATTGGGGTTCATATTAGGTCCATAAGTATTAAAAATCCTTATAATTTTTATGTCTACACTGTTTTGCAAATGATAATCCATAAATAAGGTTTCAGCACAACGCTTCCCTTCATCATAACAGGAACGCAGACCAATAGGGTTTACATTTCCCCAATAACTTTCCGTTTGCGGATGTACATGAGGATCTCCATATACCTCACTAGTACTTGCTTGTAAAACCTTTGCACCTACTCGTTTTGCCAATCCCAATACATTTATCGCTCCAAAAACAGAAGTTTTTATTGTTTTTATGGGGTTGTGTTGATAATGAACTGGCGAGGCGGGACATGCCAAATTATAAATTTCATCCACTTCGGCAAAGTACGGTTCGATAATATCATGTCGAACTAGTTCGAAAAAAGGATTGTCTAATAATTCTAAGATGTTATTCTTGCTTCCTGTAAAATAATTATCTAAACAAATAACTTCATTTCCTTCCTCGAGTAAACGCTTGCATAAATGCGAACCAACAAATCCGGCACCACCTGTTACTAATATTCTTTTTTTTATGTTTTTTTTAGAAATTCTTTATACTCAACCTCTTCCCTTAAATTCGTGCTAGAAAAACGATGATCTCTCGAATTAAAATACAGTTCAATTCCTTTTTATTTCACAATAGTCTCTGCCTGTAAAATTCTTCTCTTGGTATTCGTCTCCCAAAATGCGAACATCTATTTTAAAAGATCTCAAAATATCCTAAAATCCAGTTCGATAGCATAAGGAACTATTTCATCCACATGGATACAAGCTTTCAATTTTATGTATCGCTCTACCACAGTTTGAGTGGGTCTGTTTATATTAGAGCGATCTAAAGTCGGATCCGTTTGCAAACCAACGATAAGATAATCGCAATGCCGTTTGGCCTCTTCCAGCATTTTCAGATGACCGGCATGAAATAAATCAAAGGCACTAAAAGTGATTCCTATTTTCATATTATAAATAACCTAATAATGTTATTGAAAATTATTCCTAATCTCGATTTCATTACAGTATGAAAAGGATAAAAAAACAAAAATTACTACTTTAATTCTAAAAATATATATTTTTTAAAAGCTAAAATCAAGCTATGTTTTTACTTAAAAAAAACCAAACACCTTACACAAATTTACTGTTTTGTGATTTTTTTTCAAGGGTAATACTCTTTAAAGATGCTGTTTCAAAAACCCGATATAAAAATACAAAACGAACTTCTAGCAACCTTGGCTAATTCACGGCCAAAAGCAAATTAAGACACAGGCTTGTTTGCTCAAGACAAAGTAATTTAATATACTGTTTGGTAAAAAAGTGCTCGTAAAATCCCAATTCGCACTCCCCACACAAAACTCAGCATGGTTCTCCTCAAAAGACCAATACAAATCCTGCAAAGGATTAAAGCCTGTAACTTTTATTGCGACTACTGTTTCTTTCCAATGCCAGGAAACCAATAAGACCTTCGCTTATGCAGCTGTTTAAATAGAATAAGGACGACAGTATTCCCTGTCATTAATTCTAAACTCTAAACAGAGCTATTGCCTGCCTTATGCTTAATTTTTCCCCATCCTGGTTATTTTAAACATAGTGTAATACTATCAGCTGTTATACTTCGGATTTCTTTAACATTTAAAGTGTATTTTTTCACAGAATATAAAATTTATTTAACAACCAAGAAGAAGATTGAATTTTATCTCCCAATCCATCAATTAATTCAATTCCCAATTCTTCGCAAACAGAAACCTCTGGAATAGAATTATTATTTTGATCACCTCCATTTGCAAAAGCTAATTCATATTCATCATTTTGATTTTCAAAAATATTTTTTAAAGTTTGACTAACAGTTCGATCTTCATCAATAGCAACGAAAACTTTATCTACAGCTTTAATGTTTTCTACAATAAAAAGCCTCTCTTCCTGATTTTGAAATTCTTTTGATCCCTTTAAAGCTCTTTGCTTATCATTATTTACGATAACAAAGAGTTCGTCTCCACGAGACTTTGCATTGATGAAATACTCTATATGACCTTTGTGAATGGGATTAAAATAACCACTTACTATAATTGCTTTCTTTTTCATTATAAATTAAATCTTTAACAATTTCTTGAATAATCAATTCTATCACCTCTATTAAAATCTTATACTATAACACTTTTTGTTTCTTCAAGACAAGACGATTATCCCACTTAGCTTGAGTAAAAAACTATTGTTTAGCTTCGACTTCAAAGACCTTACACAAACTCACTGTATTGTGAATTCTTTTCATCGGTAGCACTCTTTTGCGTTTCTGTTTCAAAAACCCAATATAAAAATACAAAAGGGATCTTCCAGCGCCCTTGGCTTCTTCTACTTTCAAATGTAAATCAACAATGGGACTGGTTTTCTCTAAACAAATTAATTCACTGTAGTGAGTATCAAAAACAGTACTAGTAAAATCCCAATTCGCACTCCCCACACAAAACTCTGCATGTGTAGCCTCATCGGGCCAGTCCAAATCCTTCAAGAGATCAAAGCCTGTAACTTCTATTGCGCCTACTACTTCATTCCAATGCCAGGGAACTAACAATACCTTCGCTAATGGGCGGTATATATTACCCTCAAATCCCAATAAATAGGAAGCAACATGCTCTTCCTGAATTTCCTGAAACAAAGTCCGATTTCCGAGGGCATGAACGGTATCTCCACCTATAAATTCTTCAAAACCCGTCTCCCAATCAACCCAATAACCATTAAAAAGCCCGCTAAGATCCCACCCAATAAAATTCCCTTAATCTTTCCAAACTGTTCTTTTTTCAAAGGTAAAATCGGTCGATCAATCACCTGAATTAAAGGCGTGTCTTTTCGCAATGTAACCTTAGCCAATTCGGATTGTTTTACCAATTCCGTTAAAATGGCAGTATTGGCCTGCACATCTACTTGTCGTCGCGCCGAAGGCGTTCGACGCACATTAAGTGCTGGATTCAAACCAAAGGTATTGTCATTGGCAACAGCAACTCCAGTTATAGCGCCATTGAGTTCGCGCCGAATCGAATCCGTTTGCTTTTGTAAAATAGCCATATTCTCCCTAGATTTCTTACTTTTAGTAGTAATATAAAAATCAGATACTTCCTTAGCCAGTCCTTCCGTAAAATATTGGGCAAACAATTCATTATTCGCATTAACTTCAATGTTGATAATCGCTACTTTCTTATCCTTTTGAGCTACTGTCAAGCTGTTTGCGGACAATGTGGAATAGATGCTACCAAGGATACTATCATGAGCTCTTGTGAAATCTTTCCGATTAGAATTGGCAACAAATTGTATCTGCGCTAATTTGGGATTCTGCTCCCATCCAGCTCTTAATTTATTATTTTGTATATACATCTCCGCCAAAGAAATGGTTTTACCATT